>Ga0073932_1000992_pt1 | contig 59978 bp, 58 predicted proteins | sample DewCreD2012metaG_FD_76967 | JGI IMG/M metagenome (GOLD analysis project Ga0073932, IMG submission 76967) | Hot spring sediment bacterial and archeal communities from British Columbia, Canada, to study Microbial Dark Matter (Phase II) - Dewar... ...
GGAGGAAGGCGTGAAGGTCGCCGTTGGCGTGCGGGAGGGAGTCTGAGTCGGCGTGTTGGTCTTCGTCGGTGTGTTCGTCGGCGTGGAGGAAGGCGTGAAGGTTGCCGTCGGAGTATTGGACGGGGTCTGAGTCGGCGTGCTTGTCAGTGTGGAGGAAGGCGTGAAGGTCGCCGTTGGCGTGCGGGAGGGAGTCTGAGTCGGCGTGTTGGTCTTCGTCGGTGTGTTCGTCGGCGTGGAGGAAGGCGTGAAGGTCGCCGTCGGAGTATTGGACGGGGTCTGAGTCGGCGTGCTTGTCGGTGTGGAGGAAGGCGTGAAGGTCGCCGTTGGCGTGCGGGAGGGAGTCTGAGTCGGCGTGCTTGTCGGCGTGGACGAAGGAGTCCGCGTTGGCGTGGTTGAGGGCGTAAAGGAAGGGATCAGCGTAAGCGATGGAAATAAAGAGGTGTTCGTGACAGTCGGGCGCGGCGTGTTCGACGGGCGCGGCGTGACCGTGGGGAAACGCGTCCGTGTGGCTGTGGGCGTAAAGGAGGGAGTGCGCGTGGGCGTAACGGTGGGCGCGAGTGTCTGCGTCGAGGTGGAGGTTGCGGTTGGGGTCAAGGTCACGGTGGGGGTGGCGGAAGGCGTGATCGAGGGGCGCGGCGTGACCGTGGGGAAACGCGTCCGTGTGGCTGTGGGCGTAAAGGAGGGAGTGCGCGTGGGCGTAACGGTGGGTGTAGGAGTGATCGAAGCGGTGGCTGTCGGTGTAAAAGTGGATGTAAACGTTGCCGTCGCGCTCGGCGTAAATGTGCCGGTGGGCGTCGAGGAAGGAGTTGCGGTCAAGGTCGGTGTGGCAGTCGAAGTGTTCGTCGGGGTGGACGAGGGCGTGTGCGACGGGGTTGCAGTGGTAGTGGATGTGGCTGTGGGTGTAAAGGTCGCGGTAAGGGTGGGCGTATTCGAAGCAGTTGGCGTAAAAGACAGGGCGGCGAGGGTCTCCTGCGCCTCCCGGGTCCGTGCAATGGAGGTGAAGGTGGCGTTGATTTGCTTTGTTGAGGTAGGCGGAACGGGCGTCGCTGTGGGGGGAACGGTCGGAGTGAAGGACGGTGTCGGAGGAACCGTATCAGTCACCAGAGGAGATTGAAGCGGAATGGCGGTCGCAGGCGGAGGTTCGGTCGGAGCAAGAGTGGGTGACGCGGGGGGTGTATTCGTGTGTACCGGTTGAGGCGGGAGCGACGTCGCTTCGCGCGTGACGGTGGACGCGGGCGCGGGAGCAAACAGTCTCTCCGCAACGGGCTGCCCCGCCATTGCCGTGGCTGCCGCCAGGACGGCAAACGCAAATGAGGCAATCAGCCACTGCCAACCCGCGACCATGCGGGCGCGGCGTGTGCGATAAAAAACGACCGTACGCGCGGATTGGATGGAACGAATCCCCGCGCGCGCGGCAAGTAGTGCCAGAATCGCAATGAGAACGACAACCAGTGTTATGCCCGCACTGATGCTTATCATCGCCAGGATTATACTGCCTAATCTCGAGGGGTTCGAATGTCGGGGCAGGCGCATGACCGGCACGCGATCGCTGACGTTACGCATCGTTCCGACTCACAAACGAGTCAATGCGGGTCTATCAGGTATAATCCCGATGTAAGAGCTGGTCCTATCCTTTTTACTGGAGGTGTCCTGGTGGATCTCTCGAAACATGCGTTCTTTGAGGGGAAGATCGTGCCTCTGGCGGAGGCGAACATCAACATAGCCACTCATGGCTTTTTATACGGCACAGCCGTGTTCGGCGGTCTGCGCGGATACTGGAACGAAGAGATGCAGCGTCTCTTCGTTTTTCGTCCCTACGACCATTTTCGCCGCTTACTGCATTCGGCAAAGATGATGGCGGTCAAGACGGAGTACGATGAGGAAAGTTTGATCGAACTGACGCTCGAGTTGCTCCGCGCCGACAACTGGCGGTGCGATATTTACATGCGCCCCACCTTTTACAAAGCAGACCTGGGCATCGGCGTAAAACTGCACGATTTGAGAGACGAGTTCTGCATGTTCGTGATCAAGTACGAGAAGTACGTCAAGAACGACACCAACGCGCACGCGACCTTCTCCTCCTGGCGGCGCATTGACGACAACGTCATCCCGGCGCGCGGCAAGGTGGCGGGGGCATACGTCAACTCGGCGCTGATCAAGACCGACGCCCTGCGCTCCGGCTTCGACGAAGCGCTCGTGCTGGACCAAAATGGACACGTCTCCGAAGGCTCGGCGATGAACGTCTTCATGGTGCGCGACGGCGTTCTCGTCACACCGCCGGTGACGGATAACATCCTCGAGGGCATCACGCGCAAATCCGTGATCGAACTGGCGCGCAACGAACTTGGGCTGGAGGTGCGCGAACGTTCCATTGATCGCACCGAGGTCTTCATCGCGGAGGAAATGTTCATGACCGGCACCGCCGCGCAGATCACGGCTGTGACCAAAGTGGACCACCGCCCCATCGGTTCGGGCGTCATGGGACCCGTCACCGCGAGATTGCGCGAAGAGTATGAACACATTCTGCGGGGAAAAAACAAGAAGTACGCGCATTGGAATGTGGCGGTATAAACAAAAAAGCGACTGTCATCCTCGGGATGGCAGTCGCTTGCAGGCTCGGACGACTCACTGGTTCTTCTTGAACCGCACGATCACCAGGTTTTTGGAACACTCGGCAGAGGTGCTGAATTTCACCGCGTCCGAAAGGGGAATTCCGCTCTGGTCCAGCAATTGAATGGACAGAGTTTTGTTGGATGCCACCGGGGCGTCGGCAATTTTGAACTCGAAACCCGAAGGACCGTACTCCTTGTTGATGCCGGTCACGGTCAACTGGTCTACAAGATTGCCGTTCAGGGAACCGCGCAGAACGACAGCAAACCCGATGACAGGGCTGTTATTGGCGTCCACAACCGTCCCGCCCACGCCCGCCCAACTGCCGCAGGGAATTTCCGGATGGATCAACGTACTTTCCACTTGCTGAATGGAAATCGCGGTAAAAGGCGCCTTGGGGGTGGCGGATGGTTTGGGCGTTCGGGTGGCAGGCACAAGCGAGAACGGCGTGGAGGTGAAGATCGGCGTCCATGTCGGAATCAGAGTCCGGGTGGGGGTCAACTCCAGTGTGGGGCTGGCGGTCCAGGTGGGTTCGAGTTTGATCGGTGCGGGGGAATTCGTCGGCGTGTTGGCAAGCGGTCCGGTCGGCGGCAGGACGTTCAGGGACGAATTCGGGTCGAAGAAGATCAGGACAAAATATCCCACGATACAGGCGGTCAACACCAGCACCCCAATCGAGAGGATATCCCAGATCTCCATGGACGACTGTGATTTTCTCATCGAAACAACTCCATCAACCAGACTAATTCGGCGCGAACGCCACATCCGCAAATTGCCTTTGCTCCTCGACCCAGCGCCTCAAGGTTCGTTCCTGCAAAGCAAGGTAGGCATCCGGCGAGAGCGGGCGCGCCGGGTCTCGCGCCAGCACCTTGACGATGTGAAACCCCACCCGGGTTGCAATCACATCGCTGTACTGCCCGACCGGCAGGGAAAACGCGGCGCTTTCGATTTGCTCGTCGAGCAGAAAGCCGCGCGGCACCCATCCCAGGTCGCCGCGGGTCAACGGGTCAGCCTTGAATGCCAGCTCATCGAAGTCGGCGCCTCCGTTCAATTGCAGCAGGAAGTTTTGCGCCGTTTCCCGATTATAGAGCAGAATTTGTTGGACGTGTACCTGCTCGGCGGTACTGCCGATATTCAAGACGATCCTGTCACGCATCCATGCCGCTTCCACTGCACGCCTCAGCGCGGACCGAAAAGACTGTTCGCTGTATCCGTGATTTTGCAGCCACGCCGAGAGCGCATCCGCGCCGCCCACCTGTGGGGCAAGCGAGTCGATGCGCGTCTGCAGGGCGGCATCATCGAGGACGAAGCCGTTTGCCCGCGCGGCTTGCGCCAGCAAAAGTTGCGCGATGAAATCGTCGGCGACGGCGTTTCGGGCGGCGGTCTCATCCGTGGGTTTTCCCAGCGCGGTGTGCGCGGCAATGTAACGCGCCACTTCGGATTCGAATTCCGCCTTCGTGATCCCCTCTCCGTTGACCGTCAACGCCATCGGTTCGGGCGTGGGGCTGGGAGGCTCAGGCGTGGAGGAGGCAGTGGGGGTTGAAGCAGGTGTGGGGGAGGGAACAGAAGCGCAGGCGGAGAGTCCGAGCAGGAGCGTCAGGCATAATCCAATAAGTTTGTTGCGGTCGTGAATCATCGTTCCCGATTATACGTTAAAAACCCCTCTCCCAATTCGGGAGAGGGGTTGGGGTAAGGGAGGTTTAGTAGTCCATTCCACCGGGCGGCATGGCGGGAGCGGGTTTTTCCTTTTCGGGCATGTCGGTGATGAGCACGTCGGTGGTCAGGATCATGGAGGCGATGGAGGCGGCGTTTTCGAGCGCGCCGCGCACCACTTTGACCGGGTCAATGACGCCGGCTTCGATCATGTCCACGTATTTGCCGGTGAGTACGTTATAACCGATGTTCTTGTTTTTCTTTTCGGCGGCGGTGCGGCGCACGGTGTCAATGATGACGGAGCCGTCCTGTCCGGCGTTGGCGGCGAGCTTGCGAATGGGGGCTTCGAGCGCTTTCTTGACGATGTTGATGCCGACGCGGACTTCTTCGTAGTCGCCGTTTTCTTTCGCCAGCTTGTCCAGTTTGGAGGCGGCATTGATGAGGGAGATTTCACCGCCGGGCACGATGCCTTCTTCGACAGCGGCGCGTGCCGCGGAGAGGGCGTCTTCGACGCGGTGTTTCTTTTCCTTCATTTCGGTTTCGGTTGCCGCGCCCACGCGAATGATGGCAACCCCGCCGCTCAACTTGGCAAGGCGTTCCTGGAGCTTCTCACGGTCATAATCGCTGGTACTCTTTTCGATCTCGGCGCGGATTTCCTTGATGCGTCCTTCGATGTCGCTCTTCTTGCCCTTGCCGCCGACGATGGTAGTATTTTCCTTGTCGGCAACGACCTTTTCGGCTTTGCCCAGGTCTTGAATGGTGGCGGTTTCGAGTTTGCGGCCGGTCTCCTCGGAGATGACGGTGCCGCCGGTCAGGATGGCAATATCCTGCAGCATGGCTTTGCGGCGGTCGCCGAAACCGGGGGCTTTGACAGCCAGCACATTGAGCATGCCGCGCAGTTTGTTGAGAACGAGGGTGGCGAGGGCTTCGCCGTCAATATCCTCGGCGATGATGACCAGGTCGCGCTTGCCGATCTGGACGAGTTTTTCGAGGATGGGGACGATATCCTGCGCGGCGGAAATCTTTTTCTCGTTGATCAGTACGTACGGTTCGTTGATGACGGCTTCCATCTTGTCGGTGCTGGTGATGAAATAGGGCGAAATGTAACCGCGATCGAACTGCATACCTTCGACGTACTCGGTCTCGAACTGCATGGACTTGGACTCTTCGACGGTGATGACACCATCCTTGCCGACCTTGTCCATGACATCGGCGATCAGGCTGCCGATGGTTTCGTCCGCGGCGGAATTGGTGGCAACGTGACCGATTTCCTCCTTGGTGTCAATTTTGACCGCCATCTTGCGGAGTTCATCCACCACGCTTTCGGTCGCCATCATGATGCCGTTCTTGAGCAGCATCGGGTTGAAACCGGCTTCGAGGGCTTTCAACCCCTCGTTGACAATGGCGTGGGCAAGCACCGTCGAGGTGGTGGTGCCATCGCCGGCGATGTCGTTGGTTTTGGACGCAGCCTCTTTGAGCAGTTGCGCGCCCATATTCTCAAAAGGATCCTCGAGTTCGATTTCCTTCGCGACGGAAACCCCGTCGTGCGTGATGGTGGGGGAACCGAATTTGCGATCCACCGCCACGTTGCGGCCCTTGGGACCCAGTGTGGCGCTCACCGCGTTCGCGACAATGTTCATGCCGTTTTTGAGTTTGCGGCGGGCATCTTCAGAAAATACGAGTTGTTTAGCAGCCATTCTTTATTCCTCCAGTATTGCGTAGGGCGCGCCTTCCAGCGCGCGGCAACGTTTGCGAACGTTGCTTACGCAGAAATGATTAGCCTTCGATCACAGCCAGAATATCGCTTTCGCGCAGGATCAGCAGTTTCTTGCCGTCCACCTTGACCTCGGTGCCGGAATATTTCGCAAACAGCACCTTATCCCCAACGTTGACATCCATGGGGATGCGTTTGCCGTCTTCATCGCGATCGCCGGGACCTGCCGCCAGGACCTTGCCTTCCTGCGGTTTCTCCTTCGCGGTCTCGGGAAGGTAGATGCCGCTGGCGGTTTTCTCGTCCTGCTCGATTGGTTCCACAATCACGCGACCGCCAAGGGGTTTCAATTTCAACTTACTTGCCATCTTTCTGCCTCCTGTTAGGATTTAGTTTGTTGAATCGTAATGCCTAATCATGAAATTAGCACTCGATTACCCAGAGTGCTAATCCAATCTTACCCAGTTCAAATGATCAAGTCAAGGGGAGTGTAAGAACTCTTACATTTCTCTGACACAGAAGGACAGTGCGTCTGCGCTCATGGAGCCGGCATGACGGTCTCATTCGCCTCTGCCGGGACAGGGGACACCGAAGCGCCGCCGGACGCCAGATCCTCGCAGATGGCTTCCCCTGCCTGAATAATGCTCAGGATGGTTTGATACCCGTCCGCGTAGGCATCGGGGTTGGCGTTGAGTTCGGTTCGCACGTCCTCGAACACGCGCATCGCCTCCCCGCATTTGTTGTCGCGTGGACGGCTGAGCGCCGCCAGCACCGATCCGTAGGTATAGTAATAGACGATAGTATTCGGGTCGATCGGCGCTCCGGCAATTTCCTGTTCGTTTTCGCCCAGGTTGGGGTAACAATCGTCCAAGCCGCGCCCTAGGCAGGAATCCTTGCCGGAGCATCCGTAGGTTGCGCACTTCAGGGAATAGATCGAACCTTCGTAATTCCTCGATTTAAAGTAGATCACGCCCAGTTGACCGTAAATATTGGCGTTGGTGGGATCGAACGCCAGCGCTTTTTGCGCGTTGCGCGCCGCCGCAAAGAACTCGCCCATCTGCGAATAGGTGCTGGCAATGGATAGATACGGTCCCGGGTCCTTTACGCCGATTTGTTCGTTGATTTTTGCCGCTTTGTCGAAATATTCCAGCGATTGCTCATACACGGGACGCGCCGCCTCCGGGTTGGGAATCTCGAAGGCAAGACGACGATAATTTGCCCCGGCGCGCCGGTACAGGAATGTGAAGTTGGGCTCCAGCGCAATCGCCTTATCGTATTCCGTGATTGCCAGGTTATATTGCCCCAGCGTCTCGAGCAGGTAGGCATTGACGCGGTGAAAATCCATCAAATTTTGCGCGTCCCCGCGCTGAGAAGCCTGATTCATATATTGCTCAGCCTGGCTCCATTTTTGTTGATCGAGCAGGACCTCCGCATAAAAGACCAACGCCAGGGCGTTGGCGCTATCCAGTTGCAGTGCGCGGACAGCCGCCTGTTCGGCTTCCACCAGGTATTTCTGCAGTTGTTGAGGATCGTCCTTGTAGATGGTGGCATCGGCATTCCAGTCCAGCGTAAAAGCAAGGATGGCATGCGCCGTGCTGTCGTCGGGGGCAAGTTCCACCGCCTTGCGCGCCGATTCGAGCGCCTCTTGCAGACGCACTCGCCTTTGCTCGGTGGCGATCAGGAATGCGGAGGAATAGGTCTGGATGCGCGCCAGTTTTGCCCAGGTGGCGGCGTTGTCTGGGTCCACGCGCACAGCTTCCTGGTAGGCAAGAATCGCCGCATCCAGTTTGCCGGCGCTGAAATACGCGTCGCCTTCCAGCGCGTACGATTCGGCGGCGCGCGTCGGGACCGGGGTATCCAGGAACAGGGGTTGAATTTCACCTTTGTCCATCTGTTGCAGCATCCAGGCGAACGCAAGGATAAGGATCACCCACAAAAACATGCGATAGAGGTTCGACTGGGGACGGCGTGCAAATAGAGGACGGCGGGGATAGAGGTTCATGTCAATCTGAAAGGCTTTCCGAACAAATGCGAATGATCTCGCTCGCGCCAAACTGTGCGGTTTCATCCGCCGGGACGCGCGCCTGAATCATTTGCGCAATCGGTAAAGCCTCGCCGCATTGATTGGTGCGCGCCAACGCCAGACCGTAGGTGAAATAATATTCCGTCACGCGCGGATCGTTCACGAGTGGAATTCCCTCGATGTCCACGCCCTCCTCCGTCTTCCCCCCGTAGATGGTATATCCCAATTGCTGTATGGCTTCGGGCCAGTCATAATTGCGATAGTACATCACGCCCAGGTTGCCTCGCAGGGCGGCGTCATTGGGACGGTCCTGCACCGCCGCCTCGGCATATTGCAGAGACTTTTGGAATTCGCCAATGGTCGCATACGTGCGGGAAATATAATAATCGGGGAACGGATCCGCCGGGTTCAGCGCATTGGCACGCGTAAACGCGGTGATGGCTTCGTCGTACACCTGGAGAATGCGATAGTTGAGTCCCAGCCCGATATAGAGCGCCGGAATATTGGGGTTGATATTGATTGCCGCCTGATATTCGGCAATGGCTTCTTCGTAGTTGGCGGTCGCCTCGAGGATCAACGCCCGCGCCCGCCTCGTCTCCACGAGATTGGGGTCGAGCGCCAGCGCTACGCGCGATTCTTCCGCGGCTTTGACGTAGGAATCGAAACCGGAATTGACCAGCACCTCCACATAATAGGCATGGATCAGCGCGTTGTTCGGGTCCAGTCGCAGCGCCTCTTGAATCGATTCCAACGCCTCACCGTTCCTCTCCTCTTGAAAGGTCAGCGCCCAGGCATGTACTCCATACGCCAACGCGTTGTTCTGGTTCAGCAGGATCGCGTTTTTGGCGTTCTTTTCCGCCTCGGCATATTGACCGGCAAACACCTGCACGCGCGCCAGCGCCACATACAACGCAGAATCCTGCGGCGAAGCGGCGATGGCTAATTGATAAGCCTCGATGGCGGGAAGCAATTTTCCCTCCGCGTAGAGCGCTTCCGCCTCCGAAACAAAGGATTCGGGAGAACGCGTGGGCGTGGGTGTCGGTTCGAACGGGTTCGGCTGGGCAGGCAGGTAAACCTGATTAAAGTAATATCCGAACGTCACGACCAGCGCCAAAATCAATAGACTGAAATAATTGGGGCGCCGCCTGCGGCGGTTCATACTCCATTTACTGCTTCTCGGCAAATACATCGTGATTCATATTACCATCCCACGCAAAGCCCCGCAAGCCGATTCTAATTTATCTCTTATCTATGCTAGAATTCCACCATGCAGTTCGAGGTCTTTACCCTTCTGCCCGAGGTCTTCCCTCCTTACCTTGAATCCAGCATACTTAAGCGCGCCATCCAACGGGGATTAATCGGCATCCACCTTCACAACATCCGCGACTACACGCACGACAAACACCACATCACCGACGACACCCCCTACGGCGGCGGAGGCGGCATGGTGATAAAACCAGAACCCATCTTTGAAGCCGTCGAAACCGTTCTGGGACTGGCTTCGCTTCCCTCCCCGCCGACCCCTGTTCCAAACATCCCCATCATTCTTCTCACCCCGCAGGGACGCGTCTTCAACCAGCGCATGGCCGAGGAACTCACCCGTCACGAACGCATCGCCCTGCTGTGCGGGCGTTACGAAGGCGTGGACGAACGCGTCCGCGAGCACCTTGTCACCGATGAAATCTCCATCGGCGATTACGTGCTGACCGGCGGCGAACTCCCCGCGTTGATCCTGATCGACGCGGTCGCGCGCCTCATCCCCGGCGTATTGGGCGACCCCACCGGCGCAAAGGACGACTCACACTCCATGGGGTTGCTGGAATATCCGCACTACACCAAGCCATCTGATTTTAGAGGTTGGAAAGTTCCCGATGTCCTGCTTTCGGGAGATCACGCAAAGATCGAAAAGTGGCGCAGAGAACAAGCCTTATTACGCACTTTCAACAAACGACCCGACATGCTCGAAAAAGCGGAATTGACAAAAGAAGATTTGAAGTTCCTGAAGAGCCTCGGATTCGAATGACACATGTTGCGCGTTCCGTTATTCCGACCACACAACACGCAGTACGCAACATGCAATATTTTCTCTGGAGGACACCATGACATCGCGACTCAACTATGGCAAGACCTTCCTGCTCGGCTTCGGCTTCTTTGGCGTTAGCGTGATTTGGGGGGTGTATAACGCCTTCGTCCCCATCTTTCTCGCAAACAAATTTCACATCTCGGCGGGCGTGATCGGTTTCTTTATGACGCTCGACAATATTGCGGCATTGTTCATCCAGCCGCCCGTCGGCGCATGGTCCGACCGGGTTCGCACGCCGCTGGGACGCCGCATCCCGTTCATCCTGGTCGGCGCGCCGATCTCTGCCATCGCGTTTGGCTTGATCCCGGTTGCGGCTGTTCTTCCGCTTTTCGTGGCTTGCACCAGCACGTTGTTATTGAGCGCTGCCTTGTGGCGCACTCCCGTCGTTGCGCTCATGCCGGATATTACGCCGTCCGCGTTTCGTTCGCAGGCGAATGGCATCATCAACTTCATGGGCGGCGTTGGCACGATCATCGCCCTGCAGACGGGAGGGATCCTGTTCGACATGAGTCCCAATTTCCCGTTCTGGCTGGGATCCGCGCTTGTGATCCTCGCCGCGCTGGTCGTTTATCTCTTCATCGAGGAGCCGAAGGAGTACGAAATAAAGTCGGATGAAAACAGGAACAGCGTTTCCGGTTTCTTCGGGTTCGTTAGGGAGAAATTCCTTGTTTCAATGAGCGGGCTGGTCGCAGTGGCGGCGGTGGTGGCATTGCTTTCCATGACCTTCCCGGACTTGCGTACGGTTGGAAGTGAATTCGGCTTGCCGCCCTATCTTATTCTGGGTTTGATCTTTCTGGCCGCGTGGTTTGTGTATCTCTACGTTTTCTACATGGCGCGTGAAGTCATCTTTGAACAGGAAAAAAGCGGACTTCGCATCCTGCTGGCAATCTTCTTCTGGTTCATCGGCTTCTCCGCCGTGGAAACGTTCTTCACGCTCTACGCCGAAAAGCACCTGGGGCTGACGGCGGGAACGGGGGCAACCCTGCTATCGGTATTGCCCTTGTTCTTCGTCCTGTTCGCCATTCCGTCGGGCTTCATCGCCGGCAAGATCGGGCGGCGGATGACGATCTCCATCGGTTTGGTGATCATCATCGTGATGATGGTCCTGCTGTACATCACCCCGGCGGAGGCATTGCTCACCGGAATCGCGCCGCTGCCGTTGGTCGGTATTCCGGTGGTGGAGGGCGGGGCGCGCATGTTGACGCTGGCGGGCGTCCTGCTCATCTTCGGCGGCATCGGCTGGGCGTTCATCAACATCAACTCCCTGCCCATGATCGTGGATCTTACAGGAGCGGAAAAGATCGGCACGTACACCGGTTTGTATTATTTGTTCTCGACCCTGTCAGCCATTGTCGGACCCATTTCGAACGGCATCGCCATCGAACTCACCAACAATAATTACAACATCATCATGGCGATTGCCCCGGTCTTCTTTGCCATCGCGCTCGTGATGATGCTGGGAGTCCGCCGAGGGGAGGCGACCGCCTAGGACGGTGGAAGCAAGCCACGGCGGGGCAGGAGACGGCAAGTCCCGCCGCGGGAAGGATGTTTGTCACGTTCCTTCACGCGTGGCTTGTCGAATGGTTGAAGTAATTGTATACTAACGTTGAAAAGGGTTTGTTAGAACCCTATATTCACCATCTTTACACAAAGAGGAGAAGAAAAGTATGAAGAAGTTGTACACTCTACTTGCGGTGCTTTTGGTCGCCGCATTGCTTCTGCCTGCCTGTGCCCCGGCAGAAGCAGATTGCTCCAGCGAAGACGTTTTCTGCGTGGGTCTGGTGACGGACGTGGGCAAGATCAATGACAAGTCCTTCAACCAGTCTGCGTGGGAAGGCGTCCAGCGCGCCGAGAAGGAATTGGGCGCCAAAATCCAGTACATCGAGACCGCCGACTCGAAGGATTACGACAAGAACATCGCCACCTTCGCGGATGAGAACTACGATGTCATTGTGACCGTTGGTTTCGGTATGGGCGAGGCGACTGTCAAAGCCGCAGGCCTGTATCCGAATGTCAAGTTCATCGGTGTGGATCAGTTCCAAGCCGCTGAGACCCCCGGCGTGGTTGGCTTGAACTTCCCCGAAGATAATGCCGGCTTCCTCGTGGGGGCGCTTGCCGCGATGATGAGCAAGAGCCACAAGATCGGCGCCGTGTGCGGTACCGATGTCGTCCCGCCTGTCTGGCGCTTTGGTGAAGGCTACAAAGCCGGCGCCGCGTATGCCGATGGCATGATGGGCACGACTACCGAGGTGTTCGTTGTGTATCATAGCGACGTTGGATTCGACAAGACCTTCACCGATCCCGAGTGGGGTGCGGCGACCGCCAAATCCATGATGGATCAGGGCGCGGATGCGATCTTCGGCTGTGGCGGCATTACCGGCAACGGCGCCATCACTGCCGCCGCCCAGGCTGGCGCGTATGCCATCGGCGTGGACACCGACCAGTACCTGACCCTGCCCGAAGCCGCCCCGCGCATGCTCTCCAGCGCCATGAAACTCATCACTCCGGGCGTCTTCGACCTGATCAAAGCCGCCAAAGAGGGCAACTTCCCAGTCGGTAACTACTTTGGCGCCGCCGGGTACGCTCCGTTCCACGATCTCGACAGTGAGGTTCCCGCCAACGTGAAAGCGGAAATGGAAAAGATCAACGCCGGTCTGCTCGACGGCTCGATCAAGACCAACGTTCCCCCTGTCAAACCCTAGTCACTAGCAGAAAGCAATCGAAAAAGGGAAGGAGTTGACTCTCCTTCCCTTTTTCGATTCATGGGAAGGCATCTTACGCGGTTGCGCGAGATCATGGTCTTGCATTTTCAAGCGACACGAATGCCGCGCAATGGCAAACGGCGTAACATCAGAATGGGAGTTCAATAGCAAATTGATGAAACGACACTGGCAGATGATATAATTCGTGAAATCATTACAGTTCTACCGGAGACCTCATGCAGGCAGATACATCATCGGATTTGCCCTCCAAGGGTTTTCTACGCTCGGCATTGGATGCCATGCTCGTCCCCTTCCTTGCCATCCTTACCGCAGTTGTTTTGGGCGGGATCATCATTGCCGTTGTAAGAGGCAATCCTTTCCTGGCATATTACGGTCTGATCCAAGGCTCGTTCGGTTCCGCCAAAGCCCTGAGCGAAACGGCGGTTTGGGCAACGCCCTATATTTTTGCGGGGCTGGCGGTTGCGCTCGCTTTCAAGGGTGGGTTGTTCAACATCGGAGCGGAGGGACAACTGGCTTTGGGAGCGACCGTCTCCGCGTTGATCGGTTACGCCCTTCCGGACTGGCTTGGGTTCGATCTTCCCGCCATTATTCACCTGCCGTTGACGATCCTCGTCGGCGTGGCGGGAGGCGCTTTTTGGGCGGCAATCGTGGGTTTCCTCAAGGCATATACCGGGGGGCATGAAGTCATCAACACCATCATGATGAACTACATCGCTTTGAACACGATCTCGTACCTCTTGAACGGTCCCATGAAGGACAGGGATCCAAACAATGTCATCGCCCGCACACCGCTCATCGCTGAAAGCGCCCGCATGCCTGAGATCTTCGAGGGTCTCCGGGTCCACTGGGGATTCGTCCTGGCATTGTTGACTGCGTTCGTCATCTGGTGGCTCCTTAACAAGACCACGTTGGGGTTCGAGATCCGCATGGTCGGCGCAAACCCGGATGCGGCAAAATATGCCGGCATCAACGTCAAACGGACCATCATCGTGACCATGACGCTCTCCGGTCTGCTGGCGGGCATGGCGGGCGCGCTGGAAGTGACCGGACTGAACTTCCGCCATGAACTCGGTTTTTCGATCGGCTATGGCTTCGACGCCATCGCCATTGCCCTGCTCGGAAAATCGCACCCGTTGGGCGTTGTGCTTGCATCCATCCTGTTCGCCGCCATGCGCAACGGGGCGACACGCATGCAGTTCCTCACGCAACTGCCTGTGGACCTTATTTCCGTGCTTCAGGCGCTCATCCTGTTGTTCGTTGCCGCAGACGCCATCATTCGCTACCTCTATGGGATCAAAACCAAAGGCGAACGCGTGGTGCTTACGCGCGGCTGGGGCGGCTAAGGAGAACTTATGGACCTGAGACGTTTTGGTTTCATCCTGCTCATCATTATCGTGCTGTTCGGACTGGTCGTATTCATCGGGCAGGTTAAATCGCCGCCCATCGTGATCATCACCAGTATGATGGCGACGACCATCGCGGTCGCAACACCGTTGACGCTCGGCGCGCTGGCTGGAGTTTTTTGTGAACGCGCAGGCGTCGTCAACATCGGCATCGAAGGGATGATGCTTTCCTCCGCCTTCTTCGGCTGGCTCTCCGCCATCTATATGTTCCATGTGTTCGGGTTTCCGGTCGGCGTCAGCATCTGGACCGGCGTGCTGTTCGCCATCCTTTCCGGCATGTTGATGGGCCTCCTGCTCGCCGTGCTATCCATCACGTATAAAGTGGACCAGATCATCGGCGGCACCGTCATCAATATCCTGGCGGTCGGTCTGACGGGCTTCCTGAACCGCCAGTTGTTCTTCGGCAGGGGGAGCGTATTCGGAGGCAACGTGCCGAACTCGCCGGGCGTCCTCCCCACCCTCCACGTTCCCGTCACGGAAATATTTTCGCCGCTTTGCCATTCAGCCGAATGCCTTCAGGTGGTGACTTCGATCAACAAGGTCTTCGACCAGAAGCCGGTCGCCATCAGCGCCATTCTGCTCGTTTTCATTGCACATTACATCCTCTTCTACACACGCTGGGGGCTGCGCGCCCGCGCCGTGGGCGAACACCCCAAAGCCGCGGACACAGTCGGCATCAACGTTTTCAAAATGCGTTACGCAAGCGTCATTATTGGCGGCGGGCTGGCGGGGCTGGCGGGCGCGTACTTCACCATCGAATCGGTGCCATCCTTTGAGCCGTTGCTGACGAACGGACGCGGCTTCATCTCGTTAGCCGCCATGATCTTCGGCAACTGGACTCCCATCGGCGCCTGGACCGCCGCGCTCGTCTTCGGCGCCTCGCAGGCATTGAACATCAATATGCAATTGTTCCGCGATGTCATCCCGCCTCAACTTGCCATCCTGCAACAATCGTACGTGGTGGGGTTGATCCCCTATATCCTGACCATGATCATCCTGACCGGCATCATCGGCCGCACCACTCCGCCTGCCGCCGATGGCGTGCCGTACGAGAAATAACATGACCAACAAAGAAGTCGTCCTCGAAGCAAAAGGCATCACCAAAAGATTCCCCGGCGTTCTGGCGAACGACAAGGTGGATTTCGACCTGCACAAGGGCGAGATCCATGCCCTGCTGGGTGAGAACGGCGCCGGTAAATCCACGTTGATGAACGTACTCTACGGGCTGTACAAAGCGGACGCAGGAGAAGTGCGCGTGGAGGGGAAGATCATGGAACTCCACTCGCCGAAGGACGCCATCAAACACGGCATCGGCATGGTGCATCAGCACTTCATGCTCATCCCGGTCTTCACGGTGACGGAAAACATCATGCTCGGCGCAGAAACAGATCACCGCGCCGCATCGAACGAGAATCCACTCGTCAAACTGGACCGCAGGGAAGTGGCGCAAAAAGTGCGGGATCTCTCGCATCAATACGGACTGGATGTTGATCCGGAGGCGATCGTCGGCGATCTGCCCGTGGGCATTCAACAGCGCGTCGAGATCGTCAAAGCCCTGTATCGCAAGGCGAACATCCTCATCCTCGATGAACCGACCGCAGTGCTTACGCCGCAGGAGGCGGAAGACCTTTTCCGCATCATGCATGAACTGACCGCTCAGGGAGTCTCCATCATCTTCATCACCCACAAACTCAAGGAAGTGCTGAAGGTCGCCGACCGCATTACGGTGATGCGATCAGGGCGCGTGGTCGGAACCACCACCCCCCAGGAAAGCACCGAGCAAAGCCTGGCGGAAATGATGGTCGGGCGCGAGGTCATCCTCACCGTGCAAAAAGGACCCGCCAAACCGGCCGAAACGGTCTTGACGGTGGTTGACCTGCACGTCAAAGACATGCGCGGGCTGCACGCTGTGCGCGGCGTTTCATTCGAAGTACGCGCCGGAGAAGTGGTGGGCATCGCCGGCGTGCAGGGCAACGGTCAGACAGAACTGGCAGAGGCGCTCACTGGATTGCGACACATCGAGAGCGGCCGCTTCTTCCTTGCAGGCAAAGACCTGACCGGCAAACCGCCGCGCGTGATCACCGAAGCGGGCTTGGCAAACATCCCGGAAGACCGCCAGCGACACGGGCTTGTCCTTTCCTACAGCGTGGCAGATAACATGATGCTGTGCGATTATTACCAGCCGCGTTTTTCGAAAGGAGTCATCATCCAGCAGAATCTGGTGGACGCCAATGCCGCCCGATTGATCAAGGAATATGATGTGCGTACGCCGTCCGCTTTCGTTGCGACCGGGAAACTTTCCGGCGGGAACCAGCAAAAGGTGATCGTGGCGCGCGAATTGAGCCGCCCGGTAAAATTGGTCGTCGCCTCGCAACCCACCCGCGGGCTGGACGTAGGCTCCATCGAATACATCCACAAGGAAATCATTGCCATGCGCGATCGCGGCGTGGCTGTCCTGCTGATCTCCGCCGAGTTGGATGAGATCATGTCGCTCTCAGACCGCATCGTGGTGATGTATCGTGGCCAGATCGTGGCGGAGGTGGACCGCAAGGACGCCACCCGCGAGCAATTGGGCTTGTGGATGGCTGGGGTCCACGAAACGGCTTGAGGTCAGGAAAGAAGCGGAGCGGGAGTCGGGAAACGGGCTCCCGCTTTCGATTCGCTCCATGATCCTCCAGGGATCGAACGTCTGGCAGATCGGCTTAGAGAGCGTTTTGAAACTCAACATTCACCATAGATACGCACAGATGGATACTGATTTTTGAGAAAGCAACCGTGAAATCTTATTTATCTGTGTTCATCTGTGTTCATCTGTGGTTTAGAACGAATTTCAAAACACTTTCTTAGGAACAAAGGGGAATGCAAGTACGTCCTGCATGATGTAAAATTATTCCATTGGTTTTCGAGGAGAAGACATGTCCAAAATGATTCAAAAACTATTTATCTTGAGCGCGTTGCTTTCAGCGTCTCTGGCATCCTGCAATCTGCCTGCCCGCGCGCCGCAAACACAGGAACCCAACGCCATTTTCACCCAGGCGGCGCTGACCGTACAGGCGCAAGTGAACCAAACCGCCACATCTGCTCCGTTCAATACCCCCACCCTGCCCCCTCCGCAACCGACCAACACCGCGGTCGTCCTGCCCACCCTGCCGCCCGTGACGAACACCTCTGCCGCCTCCCCCACGCCTCTTTGCGATTTGGGACAGTTCGTCAAAGACGTGACGATTCCGGACGGAACGACCTTCGCGCCCGGCGCCACCTTCACCAAAACCTGGCGCATTCGCAATGCCGGCACCTGCACCTGGTCGGGATATTCGCTCGTCTTCGACAGCGGCGAAGCCATGAACGGCACGTCCCCCACAACCATCGGAACGGTGGCGCCCGGGCAGGAGGTGGACCTCTCCGTCAACCTGACCGCCCCGGCAACCAACGGTTCCTACCGCGGGTATTGGCGCATCCGCACCCCTTCAGGCGTGCTGATTCCGATTTTGAACGGTCATCAAGGCAAATCCTTTTTTGTAGACATCAAGGTCGGCGTGATCAGTTCGGGATTCGACTTTCATAGCCGGGCGACCTCAGCCACATGGGTCAGCGGCGCGGGCAGCCTGACATTTGGCGGACCCGATTCCGACGCCAACGGCTTTGCCATGTACAAGGACAACCAAAAACTGGAAGACGGCACCATCACCACAAAAATCCTTGAAACGCATCCTCAATTCGTAAACGACGGCGTGATTTCGGGTCGCTTCCCCGCCTATACGGTGGTACAAGGCGAACGCTTCACCGCCAAGATCGGTTTCCTCGCCCTTGCCGACGGCACCTGCGGCGCGGGCAACGCCAAATTCCAATTGAATTATCGGGAAGGCGGCGGACCCGTCACGCCGCTGGGAGAATGGACGGAAACCTGCGACGGCGTCATGCGATCCATTGAAGTTGACCTGACGCCGCTCAAGGGCAAAACCGTCGAGTTCATTCTGGCAGTTCTGGCGAACGGATCCTCCGCACAAGACTGGGCAGTCTGGGTGAAACCGCAAATTGCGCTGCCTCCCTCGCCCTGAATGGGAATGACGCCCGGCGGTATGCGTCGGGCGTTTTCGCTGTATACCAGAACGCCGGTAAAAGCAAACAGGCTCTCCCAGCGACAATAACGCCCGCAAGAAAACGAAAGGTAACGAATGCAGCCTTACAAAATCAGGATCATCCCCCTACTGCTCTGCCTTGGGATCGCCACTTCGTGCGCCGTTCCCTCGGAGCAAAACGAAACGGAGATCGCCACCGCCGTCGCGCAGACCGTACAGGCGCAAACCTCCCTGACACAACCGGCGGTTCTTCCCACGCCGACGCCTGCACCGCCCACCCTGCCGCTTCCTGCCACGCCTGAAGCGATCCTGCCAACGGATACACAGGCGCCGTTGACGTCCAACCCGGGTTGTGTCGCCTCCGCCAGCCTGGTTGGCGAGGATCCGCCCGACAACACGTTGTACCAGCCTGGAGAATTCTTTTGGAAAACCTGGAGCCTGCTCAATACCGGAACGTGCATCTGGACGCAATCGTACAGCCTGGTTTTTTCAAGCGGCGAGCGCATGAGCGGATTGGATGCCTACCCGCTGCCCGATGTCATCGAACCCGGTGAAATCCTTAACATCACCATCTACCTGCAGGCCCCCTCGACGGAAGGAACCGCCACCGGCTACTGGCGCCTGAAAACCTCCTGGAACGAGTTCTTCGGGGCGGGTCCGGCGAGCGCCCCATTTTACGTTCAGATTGGCGTCTCCAGCAAACCGAAATACGGGGTCACCCGGGTGGATTATCAACTTGTCCGCAACCCGGTCGAAGGATGCCCGGCGAACGTCCGCTACACGGTGTATGCCACCATCACCGTGAACGGTCCGACCGAAATCGAATATTACTGGGATCAAAGCGACGGGAACGAAAGCGGCGTCAAATTGCTCGAATTCAAAAAAGCCGAAAGCCGGACCGTCCAACGCGAATGGATGATCGGCAGAGGCGACAGTCCCAACCCGCGCTGGATGCAGATCGTCGTGGTCGCGCCCAAATATCAGGAATATGACAAGGTGACGATCCTCAACAATTGCCCATAAAACGGACATATCAGATTACGCTTTGACAACATTCGAACGAAACCCAAAGTGGAACCTGAAAGCCTCTGTAAACGTCCTACTCCACGAGACGGAAACCATGGAGGCTCGAATGTCTTTCAGGCGATTTGCTCTTCTTCTTGCCGCGATCCCGGCGCTGGGCGTTGTCCTTGCGTGCAGTATTTTCACCCCACAGGCGCCTCAACCTGCGGCGACCCTCGATTCGTTATACACAGCCGCCGCACAGACGTTGGATGTTCTGTCCACACAGGGGGCGGCTGCGGAAAAAACGCCCACATCCTCCCCCACTCTGTCCATTCCCACCGACAGCCCAACCGCCTTTGCAACCTATACGCTTGTGCCGCCGCTGCAGACCATCACAAAATGCGACGCGGCGGCATTCGTGGCTGACATCACCTTTCCCGACGGCTCTTCCGTCGGGCGCGGGAATACCTTCACAAAAACGTGGCGCATCAAGAACGTCGGAACCTGTACGTGGACCACCGCCTATGAACTGGTCTTCGTGAGAGGAGAAAAGTTCGGAGGGAAGAACGCTGTCGCCCTGCCGGAAGGCGTCGGTCCGGGCGGAAGCGTGGATGTTTCCATCCAGTTGACTGCGCCCAATCAGGATGGACGGTATCGAGGCTATTGGAAACTTCGCAACGCGTCCGGGGTTCTGTTCGGCTTTGGGGCGGGCGGCGAAGCGGACATCTATGTGGATGTGATAGTCAGCGGTTACACCGTGACGGGCTATGATTTTGCCGCGAATCTGTGCGAAGCCGACTGGCACAACAAAGATAAGGACCTGCCCTGTCCGGGCGTGAACAACTCGAGCGACGGGTTCGCCATCGTGATTGCCGACCCCAAAATGGAAGACGGAAAAGTACGCGGCGCCGGTCTGCTTACCCACCCGCAAATGATCAAAAACGGATGGATCACAGGCAGGTATCCCGCCGTCAATATCCGAACGGGAGACCGCTTCAGGGCATTGATCGGATGCCTGTACAAAGCCAACGATTGCAATATGACCTTCAAACTCGAGTATCAGATCGGGCAGGAACCGCTCAAACTCCTTGGGCAGTGGCAGGAAGTCTATGAAGGCGAGTATTATGCAGTGGATCTCGACTTGAGTTTCCTAAGCGGCAAAAAAGTCAGATTTCTGCTGACCACTCTTGCCAACGGATCCTCCCATGAAGATTACGGTCTGTGGATCAATCCGCGCATCACAACCCAGAGCGACAAACCGCCCACGGCAACCCCCAGCCCGACACCTTCCCCTACGGTCACTGCGACTCCTTCACAGACGCCCACGCCCACCCTGACATTCACGCCTACGGCGACCTTTACGCCATCTCCCACACCCACAGAGACGCCCACTGAAACGCCCACCACCGCGCCCTGATACGGTACGTTTGTACCTGCCGGGTGGCGCGCGGTTTTGTACAGACCGCCTTGCAGTATAATGAGATGGGAACCGCGGTACGGTTGCGGTTCCCGAAAACAATTTTCGGGACTTCACGAAATTTTGCCAACTGCGCCTGCTCGTTATCGGTTTCATGAGAACCCCACCGACGCGTTTTTTGCGAGCAGGCGAACGAAGCGACAATCACCCAAATGAAATGGAGGCACCCCTTATGTTCTTTCACAACCCCCCGCGGCGCATGCTGCTCCTCATGCTGACCGCCACATTACTCCTCGCCTCGTGCAATGTGGGCGCGGCGCCATCCCCCACGTTGGATGTCAACGCCATCAATACCGCCATTGTCGGTACGACCGTCGCTCAGTTTTCCGCGCAATTCACGCAGACGGCGCTTGCCGTACCGCCGGCAACCAACACCCCTGTCCCGACAGACACGCCGCAGGAACTCCCGACTCTGGCGCTTCCGACCTTCGATACCTCCGGCGGCGCCCTCCCCACCATCTCGTTTCAGAGCACCCCGGCAGCCCCGGGCGGCGTGACGCCTCTGCCGGTGTTGACCCAGCTTCCCTCCTCCCCCGCCGCGACACAATCGCTCGGAGACGCCTGCAACAACAGCGCCTTCGAAGGCGATGTGACCATCCCGGATGGGACCGTCATCAAAGGTGGAATAAACTTCGAAAAAATTTGGAAAATTCGCAACACCGGCGCCTGCACCTGGGATGAGGGCTACGCGCTCGTGTACATCGGCGGCAGCAATCCCGATCTTGACCCCTACAACTTCGAATTCGAAAACAGCAAGGACTTCGTTCCGGGCGGCTCTGCCATCAATATTCCCATTCTACTGACCACTCCCTGCACCCCCGGCAAATACGAAGGACACTGGCGCATGCGCGACGATTCAGGCTATTTTTTCGGGACGATTGTATCTGTCTATGTCGAAGTCAAGGAAAAAAGTTCCGGTTGTAAATAAAAGAGACCACCATGAACTCTAAACCTCTTGCATTTCTGCTGTTTGCCGCACTGTTCCTCTCCGCCTGCGGAGCATCTCCCACCCCTGCCGAACCCACGCCGGACGTTGCCGCGGTGCGAACCTCCGCCGCCAGCACGGTGGAGGCGCGTTTCACGCTCACCGCGGCGGCGTTCACCCCCACCCCGCCGCCCCTCCCCACCGAAACCGCCACGACCGAACCGGAGGATACGCCAACCGCAACCGTTCCGCCGGTAGCGGTGATCACCAACGCGGCAGGGACGGAAATCGTGCTCTGCGACAGCCTGGGGTACGATGTTCTGACAGTGGACGTCAACATTCCAGATAACACCATCATGGCGCCGGGGCAGGACTTCGTCAAGACTTGGCGCGTCAAGAACACCGGCGCATGCCCGTGGGGCGCAGGATATGTTCTGGTCTATGCAGGGTATTCCGACAGGATGTCAGGACAATTCATTGCCCTGACCGAAGTCGTTCAACCCGGACAGGAAGTGGAACTTTCTGTGCAATTCAAAGCGCCCACAGTCGCAGGAGAATACCTGAGCGCATGGACCATGCGAAACCCGCAGGGCGTCACCTTCCCTGAAACCATCTACGTCAAAATCATCGTCCAATAATTTCGTGACGCAAGACCTCAAACAAGCCATCAAAAACAAAGCACGCCAGTTGGGATTCGTCCTGACTGGCGTGACGCTTCCCGACCCGCCCCCTCACTACGCCACATTCGAAAACTGGCTCGCCCAGGGGCATCATGGCGCGATGCACTACCTCGCCAGCGAACGCTCCCGCCAGCGCCGCGCCGACCCGCGCCAAATTCTCCCCGAATGCAAATCCATCCTTGTTTTGGCAACGCCATACACTCCCCCCTCTCCTTTCAGGAGAGGGGACGGGGGTGAGGTCGGGGTGAGGGTCGCCGCCTACGCCCGCGGACTTGACTATCACGACGTCCTCCCCGCCCGGATGAAAGAACTCGTCCAATTCATCGAAGAGCAGGTCAGAGGTCCAGTAAAGAACCGCTGGTACACCGACAGCGGTCCCCTCCTTGAACGCGACCTTGCCCAACGCGCCGGTCTCGGCTGGATCGGCAAAAACACCTGCCTCATCCACCCCAAACACGGCTCCTACTTCCTGCTCTCCGAAATCCTGCTCGACCTCGAACTCGCACCCGACCCGCCCTTCCTTACCGACCACTGCGGCTCCTGCACGCGCTGCATCCAGGCTTGCCCCACCGCCTGCATCCTGCCCGACCGCACCCTCGACGCGCGCAAATGCATCTCCTACCTCACCATCGAACTCAAAGACGACATCCCCCTCGAACTGCGGGAAAAAATCGGAAATTGGGCATTCGGCTGCGACATCTGCCAGATGGTCTGCCCCTGGAACCGATTCGCCGCCGAAGGCGACCCTGCCTTCGAGCCGAATGCCCCGCCTCCCTCCCCGACCGAAGAACTGACCCTCACGCCCCAAGCCTTTAACCAACGCTTCAAGCACACCCCAATCCAGCGCGCCAGGCGGCGCGGCTACCTCCGCAACATTGCCGTCGTCCTCGGCAACACCGGAGACATGCACCACCTGCCCGTCCTGCAAAACGCCCTCACCGACGAAGAACCCCTGATCCGTGAACACGCGCAATGGGCAATCGAGCAGATTACCAAAAGGGCAAATTCAGAGTAGTCCCTTCGTGTTTCTTCGTGACCTTTGTGGAAAAATCATCATGAACCAGCTCCTCATCGCCACCAACAACCAGGGCAAACTTGCCGAATTTCAGGCACTCCTCGCAGACCTGAACATCGAACTCTTCTCCCCCGCCCAGATCGCGTTAACCCTCGACATCCTCGAAGACGGCGCCACCTACGCCGAGAACGCCGCAAAAAAAGCCCTCGCCTTCGCCGCCGCCAGCGGGTTGACCTCCCTCGCCGACGACTCCGGCCTCGAAGTGGATGCCCTTGGCGGCGCGCCAGGTTTATACTCCGCCCGCTACGGCTCTCCTGATAGCAACAAACTCTCAGACGGCGAACGGCGCAAATACCTGCTCGACAAACTTTCTCCCTTTCCCCGCCCATGGACTGCCCGCTTCCATGCCACGATTGCCATTGCAACACCCGATCGTCAATTCCAAATTACCCACGGCTTCTGCGAAGGCGAGATCATCCCCGACGAACGCGGCACCGGCGGTTTCGGCTACGACCCCATTTTCCTCCTGCCGGAGTTGGGGAAGACCATGGCAGAACTCAGCATGGACGAAAAAAACCGCCTCAGCCATCGGGCGCGGGCGGTGATGAAAGCCAAAGCGATATTGCAGGAATTGTTTGGTTGAGAGAATGCGAAGAGACGCGCGCCGACCGAAATTATCCCTTCGGATTTTTCCTCGCGGCAGGCTTCTTTGCCTTTGTCATTCGCCGATAAGGGGGCATATCAATCACGCAGACCTGACATTTGCTCGCATCCAAAATCCTGTTCCACAGGCCGGGATAACTCTTCGCAAAACTCTCCGGGTCGAGCGTGGAGGTAATGACCGTCGGCATATTGGCATAGTAACGATGATTGAGAATCTGGTACAGTTTATCCTCCGCCCACACCGAACTGATGCCGCTTTCCTTCAGATCGTCGAGCAAAAGCAGAGGCGTGGTGCTGATTTCATAGAAACGACGGTCAAAGGTCACGTCCGAGTTGGGGCGGAAGGTGGACTTGAGATAATCCAGCAGAGTGGCAACCTCAACCAGGATTGCCTGTCCGCCGCCCAACTGACGGTAATTGCCGATCGCCGCCGCCAGGTGGGTCTTCCCGCAATAGGACTGTCCCAGCAGGACCAGCCAGCCGTGCGGAGTTTCCGCGAACCGCACCGCCGTATCCAGCGCCTCGTGCAGACGTTTGACATGTTGAGGCGTGACCTTCTCGCGGATGATCTCCTTGTCTTTGAACGGCTTTCCGAAACGATCCTGCTTCTCGCGGACGATGGTCGTCACGATATCCTGACCGATTTCGTCGTCGCGCGTTTCGAAATTCCCGAAAGACATCTCCTTGATGTGGGGCAGGGATAACATCGAAATGCCCGGATTGCTCGTTTCGGTGGGACGGCGGTAATCCGGCGCGCTGATGCGGACGTATTTCACGAATTCCGCGTCCTGCAACCGCGAACGGATGCGGCTCTCGATCTCGTCCAGGATCAGATTGGTCGTAATGACGGTGGGAAGTTTATTGATATAGCGGTAGTTGATAATCTGAAAGAGCTTTTCCTGCGCCCAAGGGGTGGCGTTCTGCGTGCCAAAATCGTCCATGACCAGCAGCCTGGCGTTACGAATATCCTCGAAGCGCGCTTCGAAAGTCGTTTCGGGGTCGTTGTACGCGAAGCGGAGAGAATCCAGAAGGTCTGGCACGGTGATGAACAGGGTCGGCACGCCCGTTTGCACGGCATGGTTGGCGATGGCGGCGGCAAGATGCGTTTTACCGCATCCGTAGGCGCCTTCCAGCAGAAGCCACCCGCTCAATCGTTTCGCGAACTCCTCCGAGGCGTCGAAAGCGACGCGCAGGCTGGCAACCTCCTGCGGCGAGACAAATTCCGCCTTGGGATTGCCCGAAGTGTTGAAATTCTCGAACGTCAAGTGGCTGAGCCGCTCGAGGTTGCTCATTTCATACAAGCGTTTGCGCGCGTTTTCCGCAATCTCGTGGGCGCGGCAAACACACGGTTCAAGCCGCCCGAATCGCTCGTGTCCCACCGGCACGTCCACGCGCAAAAAACCCACGCCGCCGCAGTGCGGGCAATCCTCTTTGCCCAGCAAAGGCGCAGGATTAATCCCGCTCGAGATATTCCTCGAACTTGCTCTTTGTGTATCGCTCTGAACTTTTTCCAGAGTCTTGCCGAGTCTTTTGTCCATGCGTTCCTTCTTCTTTCCAACGCTTTAAGATCGCTTCACAATACTTCCAGTTGCGCTTGTTATTCTTCACCGCCAGTTCGACCGCCTCGGCGATCCATTCGGCGGGATACAACCCCTCCGCGTCCTTCAGCGTATCGGCAATCAACGGCGTGAGCGGACCGATGTTCTCTTCGTACAACCTGAACACGTTGGGGCGCTCCAACGGCGGCGCGGATTGGCTCTTGGACGGATCCCACTTTCCGCTTGCAACCGCCTGGGCAGCCGCTCTGCCTCTCGGAGAATTCAACAGAAAGTAAACCATCGCCTCTTTCCGGACCTTGAGCAGGCTTCCGCGTTTGACCGCTTTTTCCAGCCCGGATTGGATGCCCTCCGCGCTCAACCCCAAGGTTCCCACCTCGAAATCCATCTTCGTCAACGCCCAAAACGGACCGTCCGTATGCGCCGCGCGCCAAAGAACGTATAGCGTGACCTTCAACTCGTCCGCATCTTTGATGTCTTTCAGCAGCGAATGAAAGAACCCATCGGGGAGTTGGGTGAAAGTCTCGGAATCGGTAAAGCCTTTGAATTTGTTCATTGCAACCGCCCCTCCGGTTGGGAGAGGGTGGGGGGAGGGCTACTCATTCGGCTTGAACACCCGCGTCGCCGCGTTCTCGAACTTTGCCAGCGCCCCGCGGAAGACCAGTTCCACGCTCCCCACCGGACCGTTTCGGTGCTTCGCCACGATGATCTCCGCCACATTCTGCTTGACCGTGTCCTTCTCATATTGGTCGGGGCGATAAATAAACATCACAATGTCGGCATCCTGTTCGAGACTGCCGCTTTCGCGAAGATCCGACAGCACCGGACGTTTGTCCGAGCGTTGTTCGACGGCGCGCGATAACTGCGCGGCGGCAAGCACAGGCACGTTCAATTCACGCGCCAACACCTTCAGATTGCGCGAGATATACGAAACCTCCTGCACGCGGTTGTCGGTGCGGGTATCGCCGCCCATCAACTGCAAATAATCCACAATGACCAGATCGAGACCGAATTCCATGTGCAGGCGGCGGCATTTGGTGCGCAGTTGCAGCGGGGTGATGGCGGGCGTGTCGTCGAGATAGATGTGCGTATCGCCGAATACTTCGATGGCGTGGGTGAACAGGGGCCACTCGTTTTCCTGCAGTTTCCCCGTACGCAGACGCTGCGAGTCGATTCCCGTCTCCTGCGCAATCAGGCGCTGGACCACCTGCTCGTTGGACATTTCGAGCGAGAAAATAGCCACATGCTTTTTATGGGTAAGTCCCGCATTCTTTGCCACCGAAAGCAGAAAACCCGTCTTGCCCTGACCGGGTCGTCCAGCAATGATCAGCAGGTCGGAGGGTTGAAGACCGGTCAGCATTTTGTCGAGGTCAATGAAACCGGTCGGCACGCCAACGATGTCATCGGACCGTTTGGCGAGGTCGTCAATGCGGTCATAGTAATCGCTGAGAACATCTTTGATCGGCTGCAGGTCGTGTTTGAGCCGTCGCTCGCTGACGTTGAAGACCGCCTTCTCCGCCTCGTCCATCACGTCGTTAATGCTCGTTTTTTCGTTATAGGCGATCGAGGCAATCCGGTTGGCGGCGTTGAGCATCTTGCGGCGGATGGAGTAACCCTCCACAATGCGCCCGTAGGACTCGGCGTTGAGCGACGACGGCACCTGGTTGACCAGCGACGTCAGATAGGCGGGACCGCCGATCTCGCTCAACTGACCGCGCCGCTCCAATTCGTTCGAAACCGTCAACAGGTCAATGGGGATGCGCTGTTCGTGCAGGCTGTTGAACGTCTCCCAAATCCATTGGTGACGGTGAATATAGAAATCGTCCGCGCTCAGGAATTGGGCGATGTCATAATACACTTCGGGATTAATAAAGACCGCCCCGACAACGGCTTCCTCGGCTTCCCGGCTGTGCGGCACTGCCGTTGCTGTTGCGGGGGCGGTGAGTTCTTCGTTGGAAAGATGGTCGGTCATTTTTTCTTTTTGGGGTCGCCGGGAGACTCTTCGTCCGGTGTATCGTCGTCATTGAGCTGATCGAGGTTGAGTTTTCCGAGGAAATCTTCAAACACCGATAAACGCTCGGTTCCTTCCTCAGACAAGGGAGCCGGCTCGCTTCGAACGGGCTTTTCGCCGCCTTCGGGCAGATTCTCATCGGGCAGAATGCCCGCTTCATCCATCACCGCGGGATGCACGAAGATCGGCACATGGGCGCGCACCGACAGAGCGATGGCGTCGGAGGGACGCGAGTCGATATGCACTTCCTTTCCGTTCAGATCGGCGACAATGCTTCCATAAAAAATGTTATTCTGCAGTTTCACAATCTCGATCCGCGTGACACGCGCGTTGAACGCGTTGAAAACGTTCTTGAGCAAATCGTGCGTGAGCGGCCGGCTCATTTCGACTTCCTGCAACGCGACGGTGATCGCCTCCGCCTCGTACGGACCCACCCATATGGGCAGGTAACGTTCCGAATTTTTTTGTTTCAACATGACAAGACGCTGAGGGGTCATCAAATGCACCCGAACGCTGTCAATTTGAACTTCGATCATTTCAGGCATGAAAACTCCATTCGGTGATGTCTTATTTTAGCATAATCACCGGAGTACCGCGCAAGGTACGCGGACATTGGAAAACATCCGCCTGTGCGGCAAATGCAAGGGAGATTGCGCCGCAAACAGGGCGAGTTGCCAGATTGTTCAAACGAGGCTATAATGTCCCCCTGCCAATCGGGGCGTGGCGCAGCCCGGCTAGCGCGCTTGCATGGGGTGCAAGAGGTCGGAGGTTCAAATCCTCTCGCCCCGACAGATGGACATAAGTCCAGGAAAACCGCTATATCGTCCAGATATGGCGGTTTTTCTTATGCCCAAAACGAAAAATAGTGTTTCATGGACGCTTGCATCGGTCGAATTGAGAGACGCTTACACGGATTTCATGCTATCCCGTCAAGCCGTGAACGCCGCACAAACCACCCTTGATTTTTACAGATACACAGCCGGCATTTTCCTTGAGTGGATCGAGGAGCGCGGGGTAACCTCCCCAATGGAAGTAACCGCCCGCTATGTTAGGGAGTACATTGCAGAACTTGCAGGACGCGGCGCGGCGGATAGCACAGTTTGGGGACATGCCAGAGCGATAAAAACAATGCTCCGCTTTTGGCACAATGAAGGATATATACCCTCGCCTGTTAAGTACGACTTGCCCAAAATGGGGAAGAAACGACTGCCTGTTTTGGATGCGGATCAACTCATGCAGGTCGTCCAGGCGTGTGACGTTCGAGATCGTGCGATTGTGCTATTCATGGCTGACAGCGGGCTTAGACGTGCGGAGGTATGCGCGTTGAATTGGGGGGATGTGGACATTCAAAGCGGGCTTGTGAAGGTCAAGCAGGGCAAGGGACGAAAGGATCGGAGCGCCGTAGTCGGCGCAACCGCCCGCCGTGCATTACTGGCTTATAGACGGACCATCGAAAAACGTGCCGACAGTGATCCATTGTTTCAGGCTAAAGGCGGGACACGGTTCACAGGTAGCGGATTACCTACAGTGTTTCGGAGGTTGTCCAGGGGGACCGGGATCCACGTCACACCCCACGCCCTGAGACGGACGTTTGTGATCCTGTCCCTTAGAGCCGACATGAATTTACTAGCGTTACAAAGCCTTTTGGGGCATGAAGATCTATCTATGGTGAAACACTACGCTCAAATGGTGGATGATGACCTGCTTAGAGAACACAGCAAACATTCCCCCGTTGACCGTCTCAAAGGCTAAACGCTTTTCTGGATAATCTCATAGACCCTGAAACAAAAGACCCGCCTTACTTGGCGGGCTTTTTTGTTTTGGGTAGATCGTCGTCAGGGGAGTACTCGAGCAGGTCCCCCGGTTGACACTCGAAATACTGACATAGTTTTTCAAGAGTAATCGTGTCAAACCGTCTCACTCTTTGCGAAGTGTAGTCAGTCAAAACGCTTAGAGAAATACCCGCTTCTTCTGCGACTGTGCGATAGGACAATTTGCGCCCCTCACGATACTCTTTTTCAGAGATAAGAATTTTCAACTTGTTTTTTATAGCCATGTCCAACATATTGTAACCGTGCCTTTCTGTTTGCAGTAGTCTAACAATGTTCTTCTTTTTAGTATTATTATAACGCGTTTCGGACTTGAATGTACCGCGAAAAGCGGTACAATATGGGGGTATTCCGAAAGGACCTAGCCTATGCAAACAGCCCTAACCACAACCTCCCCGCTTGACCTGTCCGCCCTTGACCGCGCCGACCTGCAACCATCCACGAAAGCCAGGTACAGGCATGAGATCGAAGTCATGCACGCGGCGGGCGTGAACCCATCCAACTATACCGCTCTCCAACAGTACGCCGATGGACTTAAGTCATCCCGCAAGCAGTTTTTGAAGTCCGCCTTACGTCTCATGGTCCAGGGGATCGAGCAGGACATGAAAGCCAATGCAACCCCGCAGAACCTGAAACAGACACAAGCCGCCCTGCTACGCCTGGACGCGATGAAGAACGCGGTCCAGGTCAATAAGCCCAAAGGTACGAAGGCGCACACCTGGCTGTCTCAAAAGCAGGTAGTACACATTACGAGCCTATGCGGTGACACTCTCGAAGGTAAGCGGGATTGGATCGTCCTGGGCTTGCTCCTGGGTGCGGGCTTGCGTCGTGATGAACTGGTCAACCTGACATTCGACGCGGTGAAACAACAGCCGACCAAAAGCGGGAAAATGCGGACGGTGATCGAAGTCACAGGCAAGGGTGACAAAAGCCGCGTCATTCCCATTCAGGACAAGTTAGCCGACCGCCTGAAAGAATGGCGTGAGATCGCCGGCGGCGGATATATCGCCCGGTCCCTCGGGCGAAAGCAGGAACTCGGGGAAAGCCTGAGCGCGGTAGCCGTTTTCCATCTGGTCAACAAGTACGGGCGGAAGATCGGCATGGATGAACTCGCCCCGCATGATCTCCGCCGGACCTTCGCGCAATTGGGCTATGAGGCAGGTATTCCCCTTACTCAAATTTCAACCCTGCTAGGTCATTCGTCAGTTGCCACAACCCAACGGTATTTGAATTTGGCGCTTGACCTTGAAAGCACGGCAAGCGATTTTATTAATTTGGCGTGAGGTAACTATGAACGCACTCACCATACCAGGCGCGAAGGTCTTGACGTGTAAGCAGATCGTTTGCCGCGACCGGTACCACGTCCATAACTCCCCAATTCAAAACATGCTTGCCCTTGATGTGAACGGGCATTATGTCGAAGTCACCCAGGACGGTGAAACTTTCAATGCCCGTATAGACGGTGGTCCGGCGCGTTTCAACTTGACCGCCGACCAGGTAAATCAATTCATACAGGAGAACACCCAATGAACACAAACATTCTCGAGAAAATCTTTCGGACCCTGAGCGACACGATCAATGGCGCGGAGCGTTCTTTGCTTGACCTGCTGTCGGCTATCGTGCCGTACACGACCGCAAGCATCCCGGCTTATTTGACCTACACCCACACGTATGAGTACATGGATTTTCCCGTCAATATCGCCTGGCTTGCCGCCTTTACGGTTGAAGTCCTGGGTGTGACCGCTGTCTCTACTTCCATTCGTTTCTGGCAATGGAACACGACCCACAGCAACAAAGCCGACCGCGCCCCGTTCGTCCTGGCTGTCTCTACCTACCTGTTTTACATCGTGGTTGTGCTGTCTGTGAATGTGATCCTCGAAGTATATGCCGGGGTCCGCGCCCCTGCTGTCATTTGGGCGATTGGCTTGTTTAGCCTGTTGTCCATTCCCTCGGGTGTGCTCATTTCGGTCCGGGCGCAATTCGGGGAAATGCTGGAAGATAAGAGGCTGAAAGCCGAACAGCGCCGGCAGGAACGCCAGCAGATCCGCCGACCGTGGACGCCGCAAGCCACGCCCACCATGAGCGCCGACACGGACGGACCGGGAACACTGGAGGAACAGCCACAGCGCGGCGGATTGTTTCGCCGTGGGAAACAGCGTTCGTGAGTGGCGAATTTGCCCCATCTGTGACCGCCATTTTCGCGCCCGAAAAAACCATGTCAGAGACAACAAAAACTACTGCTCAAAACGGTGCAAAAATACCGCCAAAAAACGCCGTCAACGTGGACACGTGGGGGGTACAGGATGGTGAAAAATGACGGTTTACGTTGCGATTTTTCAGGATGAAGAAAAGCGGGTTGTCATTGAGTTTCAACCCCTGTTGAACAGCCCTGAATTTGAGCGGTTTTTCGATGGTATCGAGATTGCGTCAATGGACATCCAATACCGCCCGCGTTCGCCCTGGGAGGTCCGTCAACAGGAGCGCCGCGAACACGGACAACGCAAGCGCGGGATCGTGCTGTCGGCTGAGGAAGAACACGCCGAAGCCATGATGCCGACAGCGCGACGGGAGCAGGTGCAATTGAAAATGCCTGAATTTTGAAATGTTGAAGATTGACCCCTTCTCAAAACAGAACATCTGTGCTACACTCTGCCCTGTAGCCCGACTGAGACATTGACTTCCGGGGCAGAAGACCGCAAGGTCTTTTGCCCCGGAATTTTTATTTAACCGCCCTCGAAAAAGAACCGCCCTGTGGCTAGGGCGGCGGGGACGGTGACACGATAGGAGCGTGTCATGTGTAACAATAATATCACACTGGCAGGGAGGATCGAAGTCAAACGGACCAAAAAGGGGGTGCGGTTTTACGCCTTCAATCACACTCGTGGGAGGCGTCTTCACATCGGCACGTTGAAGGGAGCGACCTACGAAAAGGTGTCTGTGATCCTTCGCCAGCCCGAGCCGTCACTAGCATTATCACAAACAGAATTGAAAGCCGTCCAGGATGAGGGCGGGAAGTTTATCCGTTTCATTGTGGACGGGAAGACTTACGCAATCTCTACCGCCGACTTCGCCCGCCATGCTGAGAGGTATTACAACCCCGGCTATGGTCCACAATGGCGCGTCGGCTTGCGGCATTTTGAGTTTTCAAACACGACCGCAAAGCGTAATTCCATCACTGACAACCCGGTCACTTATCGGCAGTCGGGCTTATTCCAATGAACACAATGTTTCGCCTTCGTTGTGACTTGGCAATCCGCCTTTACTGTTTGCGCTTGTATGTTCGCAACCGCCTTTTGTTTTTGTGGGTGATGCGTCTCTATCCGTTGCGGTTACGCTTCTGCAACTTTTTTTCGTATTGGCGTCGGCGGTTGACTATCGTTTTATTTGGATAAGTCTATGAACGCGAACGAATTACAGTTACAGGAAATGGTAAGGCTTGAAACGTCACCCAGGGTTTTGAGTGATGTTCAACAAACCGCGCTTGATTTATACGAACGCGGGTTCAATGTCATCCCATTGAAGCGGCACGAAAAGAAGCCATTTATCCTTAAGCCGTACTTCACAGCCCGCTTGCATCATTGCGACGTGACCTGCAAACACAAGGGGCAGGAAGACATCACTGAGTTATTCAAGCGTCACAATATTGGCGTAATCATGGGGCGCACGTCTGGAAACCTGCTAGCGTTGGACTGTGATAGTCAACAGTCATTCAAGCAGATCGGGCAGGAATTGACCGCCCGCGCCATTCCATTTTGGGCGATTACTGGAAGCAGGGGAGGGGCATACCTGTTACGGATCCTCGAAGGGGAAGCGGCGAACCAGAGCAAGAGCAACGTCAAAGACGTTCAAGTTTGGGGTAACCTTCATCTGGTAGTCATGCCGCCCTCCATTCATCCATCGGGCATCCTGTACCAGTGGGCAACCCCGGAGCCGCGCTTTTGTTTACCTCCGCGTGAGACCATCCCGGCGGTGAGCATCGCCGTCCTTGAATGGTTGGGGGTGACACTTGCTCGTAAAGCCCGCCGGCAATGGCAGGAACCGGAGTTATTCGGACTTCCACAATGGGCGGCGGTATTGTCCTACGACAACCGTGAGACATTCGGCAGGGAGTTATCCGAAGGCGAGCGTAATACCAGGTTATTCGCCCTTGCCTGTGACATGAAAGCGAACGGACGCGAATATCACGAAGCCGAAACAGTGATACTGGATGCGGCGCGGCGGGCTGGATTGCCCGATGACGAAGCCTCGGTCCTTGTGAAACACGCTTACAGCAAAGATCGTACTATACCGAAGGTCTTCCGCGAAGAAGAGGAGAAGTCGAAGAACGCTAACAGCAAGGATCAGGAGCCGGCGCGGAAAGTGCGTATCTGGCAACGCGCCAAAGACTTCGCCGGATCCTTCGATTGGCGCGGGACGTTCGGGCGTAAAGCCAATACCCGGCGAGCGGTGTACCTTGCCTGTGTAGAACGTTCCAGGCTTGACGGGCGTGAGACGTGGCGGGCGACCATTCGGGAACTTGCAGAACTCGCCAATATGAACAAGGACACCATCCCAACAGCCTTGCAGGACCTTGTCACAGCCAAACTCATTCAACGTGTAAAGACCGATGAACGCATCGGGGTTTATCGTTTCGTGGGGTTGTCCAAATTCCGTACACTATACACAACGGGTAGTTGTAGTGTACGGAATTTGGACAACCCAAAAACACAGGCTGAGCAGGACGTTTTCGGGAAATTGGGGCTTGTGGCGTGGCATGTCTGGAAGTATCTCCTAGACAATCCTTCCAGGAACGCCGGCGAGATCGCCACCGGAACAGGCTTGCCCCGTTCGTCTGTCTACTCCGCCCTGAAACGCTTGCAGTCGGCAGGACTGGCAACACGCGCCGGAGATGGGCTTATCTATGGCGAGCCTCGAACGGATGCCAGTTTGCAGAGCATGTCTCTATTCTGGAACAACGGTTCGAGCAAGAGCGCATCCCGCAAAGAAGCCCACAGGATCGAGCGTGAAAGGCATGTAAACAGGTTAACCCGTTGGCATATTTCGAGGTACTCATGAATTACCAGGAAGAAAAAGAACCTATCCTATTCAAAGCACGCACAACAGCAGGAGCGTACTACCTGCAAGGTTTTTCCGATGGTTACCACAACCGCCCGCGCGTAAAACATCGTTCAAAGCGGGCGCAAGAAGCCTATACAAAGGGCTATGACCAGGGCGAACGGTCCCGCAATTCAGAGAGGAGCATATGAGCAAGCGCAAGAAACCAGTGATCGGTGAGGATGTCCCGGATGAGAACCTCCGACAGTTAGCCGTGAGCGTCTGTTTACATGCTGTGGATGAAGCCAAAGACAAAGACCCGCTTGTCTCACTTGATGCGATACTTTGGTTGACCGGTGAGAACTTCGGTTTTTGGGCGGACGCGGCGGGTATCCCATTCGCGGACCCGTTCGAAGAATTGACAAGTGGACGGGTAGGAAAAGCCAAAACCAACAAGTGGACGGGCTGGAAAAGCCGAAACCAAAGCGAAAGGGAAACGCAATGAGTAGCGAAATCTTGAAACTCTTTGAAGGACTGACGAAAGAACAAGCCCAGGAACTACGCCGTCGGATCATTCCAGTTTTGGAGCAGGTCCGCGCGGAGATCGTTTTATCAAACCAAACTGAAAGGAACACAGGAAACATGAACACAGAATACTTGAAAGACCATCTTGAAAAGGTCAAGCAGGACAACCAGAAGCGGATCGACCACTTGACCGCACAGATCGAAGCTCGCAAGGGGAAGGGGCTGGAATTTGCCGACCTCGAGAAGGAACTTGCCCAGGTTAAAACCACAGCCACCCGGAGCGAAGCATTAGCAGAGCGTCGGCTCGCGGATGCTGAAAAAGCCGCCCAGGAGCGAGCGGACGCTGAGAACGCAAAGCGGACAAGCAAAGCGGCGGAGATCGACGCGAAACGCAAGCAATCCGCCTTGCGGGTGTGGATCGCCCAGGGCGGGGACCCGAAAGAGTTTGAGAACGCCTGGACGGGGATCCGGGCGGAGTTGTTGAAGTCGGCAGTAGTCCAGGGGACAGCCGACCGCGAGAAACGCACTACCATCGTCGGCACGTCGCTGTAGCGTTTCTATGGAGTTATTCGAATAAGCCTGTAGGGTGTCCGCTTATGACTGATAATGTCACTCCCCGGCAACAGATCGCCATTACAGCCCTGTTGACCGGATCCAACCTCGAGCAAGCCGCAGAAGTCGCGAACGTCTCCCCGCGGACGCTTTACCGCTGGATGCGTGATGACGCTTTTGCCAAAGCCTTAGACCAGGCGCAAGCCAACCTGTTACGTCAAGCCTCCCGCAAACTATCGAACTTGCTTAATGAGAGTGTGGACGGGTTAGGGAATTTGCTAAAGACCGCGAACCTTCCCCCGATGGAGCGCTTACGGATTATCCAAACAATCCTACAGGCTTTTCCGAAACTCCATGAGACAGTCACCCTTGAAGACCGCTTAGATCGTCTCGAGAAGGAATTAGAACAATGAGCAAAGCCCGCCTTAAGTATGTCGAAATGCAAGCCCGGCTACGTGCCGCGAGCAACCGACCAAGTAAGACCCTCGAGCGTTTCCGGTCCGCCTGGGATCGCGGCAAGGTCTTATGCCATGATGGGAAAGAGCGCACAGTCGAGGAATGGTTAGCGTATCTTCCCGCCGATCTGGGTGAGAAGATGCGCGAAGCCCTAGCCGACAGCGATAACAAGTAATCATCCTGGGGGCGAGTGGGTCCCGTCCGTGTGTCCAGTAACCCCGCGCTGGATACCCGGGCGGGACCTTTGCATTAGTGGGGCGGGGTGTCTCTATCCGGTTGTCAGGATAAGCCGACAGCGGGTAAATCCCCTAATCACTTATTGAAAGAGACATATCAGTAACTATCAAACCACAGGAAAGCCCAGGACAAAACGGGCATACTGCAAGCCCTGACGGACCGTAGAGGTCAACAGAGCCACGCCACGCGGCAAACTCAAAAGGAAAATCCGCCGACTGTGAAAAACCTTGACGGGTCCCGCGTTCGCGTTGAAAATAGAACCGCTTTACCAGTCTAGTTTTATGGCGTTATGGCGATAATTCCAAAGGGTAAGAGTGATCGGTTTCCCGGCTTGCATGGGGTGCAAGAGGTCGGAGGTTCAAATCCTCTCGCCCCGACAAAGCAAGACATCACAAGGCTTTACCTTGTGATGTCTTTTTTTAAGCGTCTCAGACCGTCAACCGGCGTGGAAGATTCCCAGTTCCCCCGAGGGGACGTAGCCGGGAAAGACCGCCGCCGGATCGGCGTTGCCCAAACGCCGGGCAAGCAGTTCGCTCAACACCTGGCGATAATCGGTGGTGACGGCAAGGTCGGCGTGATCGTATAACTGATCGTTGCGCAAACCGGGCCACGCGCCGTACACCCGTCCACCGTTGACTCCGCCGCCCAGCGCGAACATGACATTGCCATGACCGTGGTCGGTGCCATAATCCTCGTTCTGCACGAGGCGCCGCCCAAACTCGCTGATGACAACAACGGACAGACGATCGGTATAGCCCGAATCGAGATCGAGATAGAAATTGGAAAGCCCCGCCGCAAGGTTACCGAGCAGTTCGGCAATGTATCCGCCGTTTCCATCGTTCTCATATTCATGCGTATCCCAGCCGCCATAGTCCACTGTGGCGACGCGCAGGCCGGCGTCCAGTTTGATCATGCGGGCAACCGTTTTGAGTTGATGGCTCAATTCGTCGTCGTTGTACGACGCGCCGTTGGCGGGCTTATAGTCCTGTTCCACCAGCGGGTGGACGATGTCGAGGGATTGAAGTGTCCGCATCCCGGCGCGGTGCAAAAGCGTATCGCCATTGTACATTTGGCGCAAAGCCGCCTGCTGGGATTGCGCGAGACCGTTATCCCATTGCGAGAAGTCGCCGGGATCGTTCAAGTTCACAGTCGGGACGTAATTCAGCAGGGACGATGGCGCGCCGGATGTGGAAAGGGCGGGCAAAATGGCAGATGTTCCTGTGCCTTGCAGGTAACGGGTGATCCAGCCGGAGGCGGCATTCTTGGAACCGGGCGTACCGAGTTCGATGTATTCCATCGCGTCGAAATGACTGCGCGTGTCATAATCCAATCCTACTGCGTGGATGACTGCCATGTTGCCTTGTTGATAAAGTTCATGGAGAGGGGCAAGCGCGGGGTGGAATCCGAAGCGGTCGTCCAGCCGGAGTAAATTGGTAATCTGAATGTCGGGGCGGGCGTTCTCATAGTAGCCGCGGTCGTCGCCCTCCATCGGCGGGACGACGTTGAGCGCGTCCCAGCCGCCGCGCAGAAAAACGACCACCAGCGTGTCGGCAGGGCTGTCCGATTGCGCGAAGGCAACGTTCGTAAGCCGCGCGCCAGCCAGACCGGCAATGGCGGCGGAACATCCTTGCAGAAAATTGCGTCGTGAAAGTCTTGGTGCGGGCATAGATTCTCCCTCGCCTCTCCCTTTCCCCAAGGAAAAGAAAAGGCGGACAATTATTTCCACTGAAAATCGGGACTCATCAGAATCACTTCGACCATGGCGGGCAAAATCCAGTCAATATGATCCTGCGGCAGTTCGTCCCGCGGATCATACTCTTGCGCCATGACCGCGATCACCGCCTGCCGATCCGGGCCGGACAGGGGACGATTGAGGATGCGGGGAATCCAATAATCGGCAAGGGCTTCGGCGGTGCGGAGTTGCGCGGGCGTCTGCCCCAGGATGTCGGTGCGGATGACGCGTTTCTGTTCCTCGTCGTCCATCCAGTTTTCCGCGATGGCAACGGCAAAGTTCCAGCGATACAGTAACGACATGGAATTCGCCCACGCCTCCTTCACATCGGGGTAGCCGTCCGGCGGGCGCCGCTCGAACAAGGCTTGCCCCATCATCGAACACATCCAAGGGATGCCGCCGGGCAATCTGGTGAAGTCTGTGTTGAGGGCGCGCATCATCGAGATGGCGGCTTCGATGGGACGTTTGATCTTGGCTCCCCAGGTCTGCTTGAATTCGGGCGAGAGCAGAATGGTCTCCACCACGCGTTTCAATTGATCGGGCTCGTTGCGGTACTCCAGGAAGACGGAGGCGGCCGCCTCCACGACGGACTCAGGCGGAACGTCCGCGATGAAGCGGCGGGCAAGTTTGCGCGCAATGAAGCGCGCCGTGCCGGGATGATTCGCCAGCAGGTCCAGCACGTCGCGCCCGTCCTGCATATCCGGCTGGTCGGCGGGAATATAACGTCCCAAAATCAGTTTGTTGAAACGGTCATGCCAGGGTTTGTAATACAGAAAACGTCCGGTCTTCTCGACGCCGTCTTCGTATTCGTAAATGTCGTCGTCCACACGCCAGCCGGTAAAGGCGCGCGCGGCTTCGTAGACGTCGTTATCCACGTAGCCGATGGCGATGCCGTTGGCGTCCTTGGGGATGGTGTTCGGGTCGCGCACGCCGAAGTAATTCTCCGCCCCCAGTGTGTGCAGTTCGAAGAGTTCGCGCGCAAAGTTTTCGTTCGGACCTGCGTCGGAAGAGTTGTTTTGATTCAGGTAATACAACATGGAAGGATGAGTCGCCACCGCTTCGAGCATCTGACGGAAGTTGCCGAGCATGTGCTTCCGCAATACGTCGCGATGGTACGAAACCAAAAGCGGCACGCCCTCATCCTGCCAGAAGTAGACGTTGAAATGATTGTGCCAGAAATCAGCCAGCACTTCGACGAGTTGCTTTTTGCTGTAGACCGCGCGCAGAAAGGTCGCATCCACAAGCTCACGGGCGGGTTGGCTGTACCACTCCCAGTACGTATCGTCGTTCGAGTCATAGGGATTGTTGGCAATATGGTCGTAATACAATTCCTCATGCGTTTTGTGCAACGTTTCGAAGCCTGCCGCGGCGTAACGCGCTTCGAATTCGCTGTCGTCGATCGAATCCGGGGCGAGTTGTTGCGCCACATAGACGCGCAATCGTTCCTCGTCCGTCGAGCCCAAGGCATTGAACACTTCCAGATCGCCCGGGCGCGGACCGTATGCCAGGCGGTTCAATGCAATGATGCCCAATGGGACGGACGGAAGAATCGGATCGGGCGGCGCGCCCGTCATATCCACAGGAAGGGGAGCCGCCCGCGTCGGGTCCGCAGCCGGAACCTGCTTCGGCGCGCAGGCGGTCACCACTGCCGAAGCGCCGGCGAACGCGCCCATTAACTTCAAAAAATCCCTGCGATTGATTCGGGTCTGCTGTCGAACCATGTTGTCTCCTCGAGTGAGATGGGAATGTATCAAATCTATTTTCCCCTCGCAATCACCCATCGGTTTCAGGCGGCAGGTCATCACTCCAAGTGGAACGCAAAGTCTCCGTCACCGGCATGGAAATGTTTCGCTCCATCCGGCACAACACCGCCAAACACCTCCCCGAACGCCTTCACCACCTCCGTTTTGACCCGTTCCATCGAAGGCGGTTGGGGGAACAAATCTGCCAGCGAGACAACGGGTTCCTCCTGCAACCCGCAGGCGATGATGCCGTTCCAGTATTCCATATCGGGGTTTACATTCAGGGCAAAGCCGTGACGCGAGATGCCGCGCGCATCCACTTTGACGCCGATTGCCGCAATTTTGGCGGGCTTTTTACGGTCTTCGGGTGAACAGCGCGGACAGCGCGAATGCACATCGGCTTGAATCCACACGCCGGTGAGTCCCTGCCGCTGACCGGAGACCACCCCCAGCCGTGCCAGTGCGGTGATGATGACATTCTCCAGAGTACGCACGTAACCGACGTAATCTGCATGGGGAATGCGCATCGCCCCCCCCTCTTTCTCTCCCCCTATTTTCTGTGAAGTTGAGGGGAGACGGAGAGGAGTGAGCGGAATTAACGGATACCCCACCAACTGCCCCGGTCCATGATAGGTCACGTCGCCGCCACGGTCCACCCAATGGATGGCAATGCCCATTTCGCGGAGTTGCGCCTCGCCCCATAACAGGTTTTCCAGTTTGCCGCGCCGCCCAAAGGTGTACATGTGCGGATGTTCCAGCAGTAACAGGGTGGGGGCGCGTTTGTTTTCTGCGATCTCTGCCGCATATTGATTCTGCAACTCCCGGGCGGTCTCGTATTCGATGATGCCCAGGTCTTCCACAACAAAATTCATAGGCGTTCTGAGGTCAAAGGTCTAGGGTCCGATGTCCTTGAAGATGCGCCGGTACAGATCAGATTCGAGCAAGTTGTTGGGATCACAGCGCTGTTTGAGTTTCTTGAATTTGGCAATGACTCCCTCGCCGAGGAAGGCGCGGGCGGTCTCTGCAGAAGTTTCACTGTTTTTGGCAAAATAAAAACGCCCGCCCGCCTCCAGGACGATGCGGTCGAAATCCTTCAGCAGGGTTCCCAGTGTTGCGCGGTTGCCGTCGGACACTTTGAAATCCATGGCAAGGGAAAAGCCGTCCACGGCGTGGGTGAGCAGGAATTTGTCGGGGCGGTGACGCTTGGTGACGCCGAGGTAGGACGGGGTCCCGCGCCGATGCGAGAGTACCAGCATCTCCCGCCAGGCGTTTTCGGCGGTTTCCTTCGGCAAAAAGGATTGATATTGAATCAGCCCGCCGCGCCCGAACGAACGCTCCCAATCGGGCACATAATCCAGCAGAAAGTGAAATCCGGCATGCGACTGGCGAAAGGTATGGTCGCGCAGAGCGGTCATATATTTTGCCGCATTGATCAACCGCACGCCGAAATTGTTCAGGAAGGGGTTCATGAAGTAATGCAGCAACGCCTTGGGCATCACGCCGAACAAGCGGTCAGGCAGGTGCTGGTAGGTAAGTTTCATGGTTTCCTGCGCCTGCGCGTCCTCTCCTTCGCGCAGGTTTCGCCCGGCATGGATCTGCCCGCGCCCCAGGCTCCTTCCTCTCGCTGTGGTATCGAGCCACCCGACGATGTAATCGTGATCGGGGGCATGTTCGAGCAGGCTGTCCAACTGGTGCTTGAGGTTTTTCACATGCCAGGCGTCCACCTCGATCAGTCCGGAGTAGATGCGTTTCATCTGCAAGGTCATCGTGGTGAAGACACCGAGCATCCCCAGCCCGCCGATCATGGCATAGAACAGGTCGGCATTTTTTTGGGGGGAGCAGGTGACCCGCGCGCCGGTGGGAAGTATGGCGGTGAATTCGGTCACATGTTCGCCGATGGTGCCGACGCGAAAGTTGTTCTTGCCGTGGATGTTTGCCCCCAGACAGCCGCCCAGCGTGGTCTTCATGGTGCCGGAAACGACGGGGGGCCACCAGCCGTCGGGTTCGACGCGCTTCCACAGGTCTTCGAGGGTGACACCCGCCTCGCATCGGACCACGCCGGAGGCGGGATCCCAGTCCAGGATTCGATCCATGCCGGTCATATCGAGGACGATGTTGCCGCCGTTGAGGGAGGCGTCGTTGTAACTGATGCCGGTGCCGCGCGCGGTGACGGTCAGCCCGAGGCGTTTGGCGAGTTGAAAGGCTTCGTGGATGTCTTCCGTGTTCGTAGCCCTGATTCGATAACAGGAGGATGTGAGCGAATGTCCAAAGTTTTCGAGTTGAGTGAATGTTTCGTAGAGGTTCATGGAGGTTCGAGCTTTGGAAGCTTCGGGGTTCCCCGACACTACCAAAGTCTCCTTCTAAAAAGTTAATCGTCTGAAGATGAAAGAAGGCGTATGTTGAATAGCCAGCATGATCCAGCGCCAGAGAGAAGCGGTGTAGATGACCTGCTTGCGTTTCGTCATGGCTTTGAAAATATCTTCAGCCGCTTTTTCAGGTTCGATGACGAAAGGAGTGGCGCCTTGCGCGGCTTTGAGCATTTCTGTGTTCATGAAACCGGGTTTGACGGTGAGCACATGCACACCGCGCCTGGTCAACCGGTTGCGCAGGGCTTCGAGATAGGTTGCCAGTCCCGCCTTGGACGTGTTATATCCGGGGTTCCCCACACGTCCCCGGTCGCCCGCCACCGAACCGATGCCCACAATCTGACCCGCGCCCGCCGCCTGAAACATCTCCGCCACGGGCGTCAGCCATGCCATCGCGCCGATGAGGTTGACTTCGACCATCAGGCGGTCGTTTTCAAAGTTGTAGCGGTCTATGCCGCCGGGCGGCAGGTTGATCCCCGCCGCATAGATGACGAAATCCAAGCCGCCCAAATCGGCGACAATTTTTCGGAGCAGGTCTGGGACTTTGTCGTAATCGCAGACATCATGCGGATATGCCAGGGCGTAGCCGCCCTTTGCATTGATTTGACGGCAAAGGGCATCCAGCTTATCCTTGCTGCGTGCAACCAGCGCCAGCGAGGTTTCTTGCCCGGCGAGTTTTTTGGCAAGCGCCGCGCCCAGCCCGCCGGAAGCGCCGATGATGAGTCCGCATCGGCGCGGGGTCAGAGGTGTTCGATGAGCAGGTTTCGGGGAGTCCGACACGAGTATCCTCCAAAGAAATTCACGCTTTATTGTAACCCATCTAATGCTGTAACGTGCGTGTAATACAGCATCACCGCGGGTGTTGCTATAATGACCCCGAAGTTCATTGAAATTGTGCGGGCATGTTTGAAGCCGCGGCACGCATGATTGGAAATGTATGAAAGAACAGGCATTGCAAATTCTGGCAGAAGCCCGCAAACGGCTCGATACCGCGCAGGTCTCTTTGGCGGAACGGGAGACTCTTTTGAAACTCATTGAGGTGCTGATTGAGGCTGTTGAGCGATTTTCTCAAGATCAAAAAGAAATGACCAGCCTTGCCCAGGCGGTGGTTGACCATCACGTCCTGCTGACATTGCTCAAACAACAGGCGGAGGAGTTGAACGCGCTGAAAAAATTGAGCATCACGCTGACCTCCAGCCTCGATCTGTCGGATGTACTCGACACGTTGGTATCGGAAGCGCTGCAACTCATTCCCAACGCTCAAGATGTTCACATCTTTCTCTATGCCGACGGAAAACTTTCCTTTGGGGCGGCGCTGGATTCCACCGGCAACAAAAATACCGTCTGGTCGAAGCCGCGGGAAAATGGGTTGACGTACACGGTGGCGCGTAGCGGCGAGACGATCATCGTGGAGGATATGCAAAATCACCCCCTGTATGCGAACGTCCCCTCCAATTGGCGCGGCTCCATCCTTGGCATCCCTCTGAAAACGGATGATAAAGTCGTAGGCGTGATGAATCTGGCTCGTTCGAACGTGGGAGGCTTCACCACCTCGGAACTGAGACTGTTGAGCCTGCTGGCGGATCAAGCCGCCGTCGCCATCTCCAACGCCCACCTGCACCAGATCATCAGCCGGCAGGCATACAGCGATACGCTGACGGGTCTTCCCAACCGCCGCGCCTTGGATGAACGGCTCGAAGAGGAAATCCTCGCCGCCCGCCGCAGCAATTATTCCTTTGCAGTTGTCATGATGGACCTGGACGGATTCAAAGCCGTGAACGACACCTACGGTCATGCCATCGGGGACGATGTCCTGCGGCTGGTCTTCAATCAAATGGCACGCGGCGTTCGCTCCACCGATTTTCTCGCGCGCTATGGCGGCGACGAATTGACTCTCATTCTTACACAGTCCGACATATCATCCGCCCGGATCGTGACAGAGAAGATCGTCGAAGGCATGAAGAGACTCAAATACATCCTGCCCGACAAAAAACGCCTCAGGCTGAGTATTTCCGGCGGCATTGCCATCTACCCCGTCCATGCCCGCACCGCCGCCGACCTGCTACGCGCGGCCGATGCCGCCCTCTACCAGGCAAAAAAATACAACCGCGGCACCTTTCAAATCGCACGCGGCATGACCGGTCCCATTACTTCCCAAAATATTATTGCCGAATAGCCTCTCTTCCTTCTCCTTCCGGCGGGGGTTATAATCATCGAACATTTCAGACCCTAAAGGTCTTTCGAAAGCCTTTAGGGTCTTCTTTCCGGAGGCGGCCGCATGCATCGCAAAATCAAAATCATCCTCAACCCCATGGCAGACATGGGCAACGCCTGGCGCATCGCCCGCGACCTGCGTTCCATCACCGAAGAACACGGCGGCATGGACTGGAGCGGAACCGTCTACCCCGGTCACGCCATCCAGCTGGCAAAACAGGCAGGCGAGCAGGGCTACGAACTCGTCATTGCCATGGGCGGCGACGGCACCGTCCACGAAGTGATGAACGGACTCATGCAAATCCCCGCAGAACGCCGCCCCATCCTCGGCGTCGTCCCCGCCGGCTCCGGCAACGATTTCGGTCACGGCATTGGCGCTCCCACAGACGCAGCCAAAGCCCTCCATCGCGCCATTCACGGCGAACCCTCCACCGTTGACCTGGGACTGATGACCGCAGAAGACGGACGCAGGGAATACTTCGATAACACCCTCGGCATCGGCTTCGGCGCCATCGTCACCATCCGCTCGCACCGCCTGCCCCTCCTGCGCGGCTTCCTCATGTACCTCACCGCCGTCCTCCAAACCATTTTGCTCGACCACAACCCCATCCACATGCAAATCGAAGTGGACGGCAAGCGCGTGGAAGAGAACATCATCTACCTCATCCTATGCAACGGACCGCGCGAAGGCGGCGGCTTCCTCATCGCACCCGAAGCCAGAATAGACGACGGCCTCCTCGACTACGCCATGATTACCAACGTCAGCCGCCTCAAAATGCTGCGCATCGTCCCCGAAGTGATGAAAGGCACACACGGCCGCTTCAAAGAAGTCACCATCTCCACCTGCAAAAAATTCACCCTCACCGCCGACCGCCCCCTCTACATTCACGCCGACGGCGAAATCTTCTCCGGTCCCGGCACCGATCTCCACAAGGTCTCCTTCGAAATCGTCCCCAACGCCCTCAAGGTCATTCGCGGCTCATAATCAACTCTTCACCAAAGCGCCCATTCGGCGATCTCTACCGACGCATTTGCGCGTTGCGAAGAGCCACCTTGCGCGTGGTGTTTGTGTCAATGACCAATTACAATTATCCGCAGTAATTGGTAACCCTCATGCCCGACCTCTTCCACTCCCTCCTCAAACAGGACATCGGACATCTCCGCATCATTGCCGAACTTTGGGGACTTGAACTGACCTCCCCCCAAGCCGAGGGCGCCCTGGAAGAACTTTGCGCCTCCCTCCTCGACCCGAACCTGCTCGCCGAAATCCGAGCCTCTCTCCCGCCCGAAGCCGCCTCTGCCCTCACTGCCCTCGCCCATGCCGGCGGACGCCTCCCCTGGCAAACCTTCACCCGCCGCTTCGGCGACATCCGCCAGGCTGGCGCAGCCAAACGCGACCGCGAAAAGCCTTACCTCCACCCCGTCTCCCCCGCCGAAACCCTTTACTACCGCGGCTTGCTCGCCCGCGCCTTCTTCGACACCCAAAAAGGACCGCAAGAATTCGCCTACATCCCCGACGACCTGCTCCAACTCATGCAAACAGAAGAAGAGCAACCCAGCCAGCCTCCCGCCTCCAATTCCGAGCCGCTTGGGCGCCCCGCCTCCCCCGGCGAACGCGGACGCGAACTTCCCGCCGGCGATACCCTCCTCAATGACGCCGTCACCCTGCTTGCCGCGCTTCGCATCGGCATCGAACCGCCCCCTACCAAAATCCCTCAACTCATCCTGCGCGCTTTTCTACAAACGGCGCGCATCCTCAATCACCAGGGAACACCCCAACCCGAAGCCGTCAAACAGTTTTTGGCAGCCCCCCGCCCTCAGGCGCTTCACCTCCTCCAGGAAGCCTGGCAGACAAGCGAAACCTTCAACGAACTTAAACTCATGCCCGGCATTATCTGTGAAGGCGAATGGAGCAACCAGCCGCTCGAAACGCGCGAATTCCTGCTCGACCTGCTCGGCGAAATCCCCGAAGGCAAATGGTGGAGCCTGAACGCCTTCATCCGTGACATCAAACAAAAATACGCCGACTTCCAACGCCCCGCCGGCGATTACGACTCCTGGTTCATCAAGCGCGCCGCCGACGGCATGTACCTGCGCGGCTTTGCCCACTGGGACGAGGTGGACGGCGCCCTGCTTCGATTCTTCCTCTGCGGCGTCCTGCACTGGCTGGGGCTGGTGGATTTGTCGGCGGCGGAGAGCGCGACAGAACCGACAGCCTTCAAAATCAAGCCGCAACCCGAAAGCCAAAGTCCCGACGTTCACCCTTCGACCTTTGAAGAAAACGGAAAGATCACAGTCTCTTCAAACGGCAGGATCAGCATCGAGCGGACGGCTCCCCGTGTGGTGCGTTATCAAATCTCGCGCTTTTGCGAGTGGGACGACCCAAAGGACGATGTGTATCGTTACCATATCACCGTCCACTCCCTGAACAAAGCCAGAGAGCAGGGACTCAAAGCCGAACATCTGCTGGCGCTGCTCGTCAAACACACCGACAACAAAGTCCCGCCGCCGCTGGTCAAAGCCCTCAAACGCTGGGAGGCGCACGGCACAGAGGCTCGGATGGAGACTCAAGTCGTTTTGCGGGTGAGCAGGCCCGAGGTCCTGGAAGAGATGCGCAAATCGAAGGCGGCAAAATTTCTGGGCGAGATGTTGAGTCCCACGGCGGTCATCGTCAAAAGCGGAGCCATCCAAAAAGTGATGGAAGCGCTGGCAGAACTGGGCTTGCTGGTGGAGGTCGAGGAAAAATAAACGGTTGTCACCGGCGAAATGTGACAATCGTTTTTGGTGAAGTCAATATAATGAAAAAGGCTTACGCGCCCGGCGCGGTGACGGCGTGAGAGAACGCCTCATCTGCGTGAAAAGAGAAGGCCCATACCTACAAAAAGGAGTCTCCATGTCGAAACTCGATTGGCTCACACAGGAAATCGAAGGTTTGAAAGAGCAGGGCTTGTACAACCGCATTCGCACGATTGGCTCGGCGCAGGGCGCGCGGCTGATCGTGGACGGTAAGAACGTGCTCAACTTTTGCTCGAACAATTATCTTGGGCTGGCGAATCATCCCAAACTGGTGCAAGCCGCCGGCGAGGCGATGAAGAAGTACGGCGTTGGTCCGGCTGCAGTGCGTTCGATTGCAGGGACGACCGACCTGCACGTGCATCTCGAAGAGCGCCTCGCCAAATTCAAAGGCGCGCAGGATGTCATCACCTTTCAATCGGGCTTCACGGCGAATCTTGGAACCATTTCTGCGCTGGTGGGCAAGGAGGATGTGATTTTTTCCGACCGTCTGAACCACGCTTCGATTATTGACGGCTGCCGCCTCTCCGGCGCGAAGATTGTCGCCTACGAACATAACGACCCCGGCGCGCTGGAGGATGCCATCAAAGAACACGCTTCGAACTTCCGCCGCGCTTTGATCGTCACCGACGGCGTTTTCAGCATGGACGGCGACATTGCCCCTCTGCCCGAACTGTACGAAGTTGCCAAAAAGTACGACATCCTGTTCATGGTGGATGACGCGCACGGTGAAGGCGTGCTGGGCAAAGGCGGTCGCGGCATTGTGGATCACTTCGGTTTGCACGGTAAAGTGGATATCGAAGTCGGGACCATGTCCAAGGCGTTTGGCGTGGTCGGCGGGATGGTGGCAGGCGATAAGAAAATCATCGAGTGGTTGAGACAGCGCGGGCGCCCCTTCCTGTTCTCTTCCGCCGTCACTGCGCCCGATGCAGCGGCGTGCCTGGCAGCGGTTGACCTGCTGGAAGAATCCACCGAATTGGTGGATAAACTGTGGGATAACGCCAACTATTTCAAGGCTGAGATGAAGAAACTCGGCTTCGATACCGGCGTCAGTCAGACGCCCATTACGCCGGTCATGCTTGGCGAGGCGCCGCTGGCACAGCAGTTCAGCCGTGAGTTGTTCGAGGAGGGCGTGTTTGCCATGGCAATCGGGTATCCCACTGTGCCGAAGGGCAAGGCGCGCATTCGGGTGATGATTTCCGCTTCGCACGACCGCGATGACCTCGGTCAGGGTTTGGAGGCGTTCGCAAAGGTGGGGAAGAGGCTGGGAATTCTTGCCCATTGATGTTCACAATATCAACCCCAAGAAGATTTCCTATATAGACCGCATGCAAAAATGCGCAAGAGCGCGCACCATACACGTTGCGTAAGAGACGTTCTCTAACATTACAGCGCAAAGTTCGACGCTAGAGAGCGTCTCTTACGCTTCGGCATAGGCGGATGTTCTTTCTAACGTCTCCGTCGGCGTAAGAGAACGCCGACGGTGCCCATGAATTTCTACAAGTCATCTCAAACATGTCACCCTGAGTGCAGCGAAGGGTCTCTACTGCCAAAAACAAGAGACTCTTGGGTCGCAACAACCGTTCCCTCAGCGTGACAGGGTAGTTTTGAGACAAGTTCTACTTCCTTGCCAGCACAATGGACATGGCGCCGTCGGCGGAGGTGATGGTCAGGGTATCGCCCTCGAGAACAAAACCTGCCGTCTGCCAGAAGACAGCCAGCGTGCCGGCTTCCTGCTCCGCTACGGCTTCGCAGAACATCATTGTGGACATGACCGGACCAAAGGCGATCCTATCGCCTTTCACGTCATACTCACCGCCGAAGCCATTACAACCGACATTGCCGCTCATCTGTCCATCCTTGAATTCGATGGACGTTTCCACATCGGGTGCGGCGGAGATTTGCCCTGCAGTCGGTCCATAAGTGACCAGCCGCCACTGCCCCTCGATGGAAGATTCGCCTTCGGCGCAAGCGGTCAGAACCAAGACCACCAACAAACCCAAAACCGGTATTTTCTTCATTCGCTTCTCTCCATATCCGTAGACCGCGCAATCGCAGACTACGCGTTTTTGTAACGCACTGGTTTTCCTGTTTCTTCCCATTGACGCCTGCGAAGGAAAAAAGTTCCCAGCCGTGAATTTGTTGTACAATGGAATCGTTCCGCTCCACCCCATTGACAGCGAGGCATTTCTCACATCGCATGGCGCGAATCTTCATCTCGTACTCACGAAAGAACAAAGGGTTCTGCCAACGCCTTACAGAAGCCCTGGAGGAACGCGGCTTCGATTTTTGGGTGGATTGGGAGGATATTCCGCCCACCGTGGATTGGATGAAAGAAATCGAAAAAAGCATCGAGGAAGCGGAAACCTTTCTTGCCATTGTCACCGCGGACTGGATGGCATCGAGAATATGCAGAAACGAACTGGATATCGCCGTGAAGAATGGCAAGCGGCTGATTCCGGTCGTCCCGGAGGAAATCGTCTGGAACGATGTCCCCTCCTCGTTGGCTCAACTCAATTTTATTTTCTTCACGGAAGAGTTCAAGTTTGACGTCCAGATGGGTCTGCTGACCACCGCGCTGGAGACCGATTACGACTGGCTGAAAATCCACAGCCGTTTACAAGTCAAGGCGTTGGAATGGGAACGCGGCGGCAAGGACGATGGCTTCCTCCTGCGCAGCAGGGATTTGGAAAATGCGGAAAAACAAGTTCTAGTCCATGCGACCAAAAACCCGCCGCCGACCGATCTTCAGGGCGAATACATTCTGAAAAGCAGGCAAGCAACAAACAGGCAAAACCGCATCAGAACGGTCAGTCTGGTATCCGCCATCGCGGTTTTGCTGGGTATTATCGGCGCGCTGGTTTACCCATCGATTGCGGAGTTTTTTGCCATCAGACAGGCGCGGGGTGAACTAATACCACTCCATGGCGGCAGTTTCTACATGGGCGCCACCGACCCGGTGGTGATCGCCGCCGGCGAAAGGAAGGCGTGGCTTGCCTCCCTGCCCACGTTCTACCTGGAAAAGTACGAGGTTACCAACCGCCAATACGGTCTGTGCGTGAAGCATGGGGGTTGCACGCCTCCTCCCGACCTCGAATATTTTCAGGAAAAACCGGATTATCCCGTTTTGGGTGTGGACGTTTATCAGGCGGCATTCTATTGCGCCTGGATTGGGCGTCGGTTACCGAAAGAATTGGAATGGATTCGTGCTGCGCGCGGTCTCGATGATCCCCGCTATTGGCCCTGGGGAGACGCGCCTCCCACAAGCGAATTGGCGAACCTGCCTTTTGAAAACACCGTCACGCCCGCTCCACAGCCCGTCACAACTTACGCCGCTCATCCAAGTCAGGAGGGTGTCGTCAATCTGGTGGGAAACGCCCTGGAATGGACGTCCTCCTATTATCAGCCCGGTTATTATTCCGGTAGCGAGGATTACAACGATACCCTCTTCTGGAATGGACGGAACGAAACCTATGACGGCAATCAAATCTTCATCCGGCTGGGAGGCGGCTGGGAGAGACCGACCGCATACATCGCCGAGGTCGCTCCGTTGCCGGGTTTCAACACCGACGCCAATACAGGCTTTCGGTGCGCTGCGGATTGACCCCCTTCTTACTGTGTCATCTTAAACCAGCTATTCCAATCCGATTTGTTGACCGACCATTGCGAACCGTCGCTGACCCTGGTGACGATGGTATGCGTGAAGAGTACGGGAGTGCCGGGCGTATACGCCCTTCTCTGCGCGCTCCAGGCGTTGCTGTTCCAATCCACTGGTTTGACCCAATATGTCAAACCGCTTTCAAGCAGTTGGATGTCGCCGGGGGAGTGATAATCCACGTTATAGAAGGAAAGCGCCAGCAATTCACGATAATTCTTGGGGACGCGTCGACCGTTTTCGCTCTTAAACAGAAAATCGTCGGTTTGCTCAGGCGCCTTGACCTTGAGAACATGACCGATGAAATACCTGATCTCGTCCAGACGGGTCTGTTGGTTGTCGGATTGGGTCTCAAGCCCCTCCAAATCAACCGGCATGGAATCGACCTTCTTCGACCACATTTGCAGATAATGTTTGACCAAATTTTCCAACGCATCCAAGCCTTTTCGCAAGTCGTCCGGCGAGACGTACTGCGACTGGGTCGCGCCTGCAAGCCGATCGGCATCGAAACGGGAAGCGGCAAGCACGAGCGTAACAAAGTTGAAAATCTGCCTCGCGGCAAACTTCACGATTTTGTCTTCCTCCTCCCTCTCCTTCTTCTCCTGATCGGTCGCCTCGGAGAAAGTCTCCTCGCTTTCAGCATGCCCGGCAGGGATTGGAAAACCCGCCAGTGTGAGCATTTCCCTTGCCACCGCAAGCCGAATACGTTTCGGCGGGTGACGTTCGTCTTCCTTATCGTACCGGTTGAGAATGTCTGCAAAATATTTCAGAAACCAGTAGCGGAACGTAAGAACGCTAAACGCGTCCTCGAACAACTCCTTGACCCAGTCCATGCTCCAGCCTTTTTTCTTCATCGACTCGTAATTGACAAATCTGTCTTTCCTTCGCGGAGTTAAACGCAGGCTGATTTGTTCGAATTGATGATCGAAACTGCCCAGGTCCTTAAAGTCCGGGTGGGGTTTGGAAAACAAATCCTCCAGGTATTGTTTGCTTCCTGCAACGTCGTTCGTAAGCACCGAGAGCAAATTCTTCCTTTTCGCCCTGGGTAGAGTTTGATAGTAAGTATGGATCTCCAGCAGCTTATCGCGAATCGCCGAAAGTCTGGCGCTTTTTCCCAACTCGTGCACCTGGTAACCCGCCAACTCATGCCAAAAGATGCTCCAATCCCAGCGGGCACCCAGACTGTAGATGGGCACGGTAAGAATGGCAAGGTTGTTCAAATAGGCAAAGAAGAAAAGCGCGAATTCCCTGCCGGGAACGACGATAATCTGCTTATCCTGAATTCCAACCGAATAAGCCGCCAGTTTGACGACAAGTCTCAATTCTTCCACCGGATCCGTCTGGCTCGCAATGGAAATCGTATACAAACGCTGCCACTCGTCTCGAAGTTTGTCCAGCGCATCTTGCAAAAGGGATGGGAAGCGGTCAATGAGTCTTTTCTTTTCATCGCCGAACAAAGCAGCCGTCTCGGCGAGCGCTGCTCGGGCGGCTTCGTTTCCATCGAGCGTGCTGCCACCTGCAGATTCGAGAAGGGCTCGAATCTGCCTTTGCAGATCGTCTTTTTCCCTGATTTCTTCTAACAGGGAAAGTTCGAACTGCAAATAGTATTTTTTCGCCAAATCCTTGTAGGCAGCAAGCAGAGCGTTCAGGTCCGCGTCTTTTACGGTAGTTCGAACTTCATCCACATATTCGAGCAGGCGATTAAAGGAAAGTTGGACGCTTCTGTGCGAACCGATCAGGAATTCATCCTTCAACGCGAGCAGCCATTCATCCATTGCAACGGGCTGTTCCGTTCCATCGTGTTCTTTTTGACCGAACATAGACATGCCATCCTCCCGGCTTTCTAAACGAGCGAACTTCCCGAATCGGGTACCGCGCTACATTGTGAAGAATTCGGGAAACATCTCCGCGGCTTTCCCCTCTTTCGTGACCGTCAACCATCGCGCTACAGACCGCCCGAGTCCAAAATCACTATACACTCCCCCAACGCCATTGTCAACTTATTTTAAGGTGTGGCAATACTTCGGTTAAAGCGGAGGCGGTTGAACAGCGTAATTCCCGCCGCGGCGGAAACGTTCAGCGATTCGACCTTGGGGCTGATCGGAATCTGCACCCGCATCGTAGCCATCGCTTCGATCTCGGGGGAACACCCCTCCTTTTCGGAGCCAAAGACGATCAACAAACGCTGGGGGATGGACGCGATTTCCTCCACGCTTCTTTCCGCGCCCATGGCAGTGACGAGCAAAATCTCATTGGCGGTTTTGCAATAGTCGAGGAAGTTTGCCGTCGAAGCGGTCATGATGGGCAGGGAAAACAGGTAGCCGCGGCTGGCGCGGATGAGGCGGCGGTCATACAGATCAAGGGGATCCATGTTCAACAGTATCAAACCGCCCAAATCCAGCGCCAGCGAGGTGCGGATAATGTTGCCGATATTGCCGGAAATGCTCAAATCTTCCAGAACGACGATGTCCTTTTTGATGGATTTCAACAAATCCAGTCCTTTCGGCTTCGGCATTTCAGCAATGGCAAAAATGCGCGAAATCTTATCGTTCTCGAAGATTTTCTTGGTCGTCCGTTTTGCCACCTCGTGGATGGTGGCGCCGGGCGTCAGTTTGTTTCGCAGTTCATCGGAGATGACTTCCTCTCCGGCAAAATAAAGCGTTTCGACTTCTATACCCGCCTCGAGCGCCTGCAGAATATTCTCTTCATCGTCAATCAGGATACGGTTCAGTTCGCGCCTGCCGTCGCGGTGCAGCAACTGGCGGATGGGTCCTGCCAGCGGATGGTTAAGCGAGTCGATCAGGAAGGGATTGTAGGGCTCAGTGGTCATGAATGGATATTATGCCGGTATAGGATAGATGTCAAGCGGGCATGGCGGGGTAAAATAACATCATGAAGATAATCTTCTCAGATGAATACCTCCTCGTTCTCGACAAACCCGCCGGGCTTCCCGTTCTACCCGACGGCTGGGAGAAGGACGCGCCGTATCTGGTCAAAAGGCTTGAAGATGAGGTTGGAAAGATATGGATCGTCCACCGGCTGGACAAAACTACCAGCGGCGTGATGGTCTTTGCGCGAAGCGCCGAGGCGCACCGCGCCCTCAGCCTGCAATTCGAAAACCGCAAAGCGGAAAAAACCTATCATGCCATTCTGGAGGCCCCCCCCCAGTGGGACGAAAAGACCGCAAAATTCCCCCTGCGGACGAACATCGGCAAGAAACATCGCACCGTTGCAGATTCTCGAAACGGGAAACCGTCCGAGACGAGATTCAAGATTCTCAAGCGATACCAATCCTCGGCGTTGGTCGAAGCGCAGCCGATGACGGAAAGAACGCATCAGATTCGCGTCCATGCGTATGCGTTGGGACATCCGCTTTTGGGAGACATCCTGTACGGCGCCTCTGAAACGGGCCTGATTTCACGCCCTGCATTGCACGCGTATTCGCTCACAGTCACCCATCCCGCCACGCAGGAACGGCTCACGTTCAAAGTGGAACACCCTGAGGATTTTGTCAGCGCGTTGAAACGTTTGGACGTTTGAAACGCCTGCGCTTGTATGGTATCCTTCGCCCGATGATTCCCAGCCTGCCTCTTCTGAAAATCCTGCCGATCGAATCGCTGATCCTGCACGAAGACCACGACATGCAGCGAACCCTGCCGCTGGTGGAAAGACTGCGCGCCCAGGGTATCATTCGCAACCCGCCCATCGTGATGCCGCTCAACGACGGCACAAACCGGCACATGGTGCTGGATGGCGCCAACCGGGTCACCTCTCTGCGGGAAATGGAGTTTCCCCATATCGTGGCGCAGGTGGTGGAAGCCAGCAACCCGCACGTGAATTTGCAAACCTGGAATCACGTCGTCTGGGGCATGAGCGTAAAAACACTGGCGGCATCCCTTCGCAAAGTGAAGAACATCGAGCTTGTCAAGGTGGACACGAGAAAATCGCTGGACGCTCCGAAATACGTACCCATGCAAGTGCGGTTTCCCGACGGCAGTTTTTTCATCATGAAAGAAACGCCAAGCGATCTTGCCACTCACATCCAGACCATGCACAATGTCGTCAACGCCTATAAAACGCGCGCCTCGCTCGATCGCACCAGCCAGACCCTGATTGACACCTTCAAAAAGATCTATCCCGATCTCACCGCGTTGGTGATCTTCCCTCATTTCAAGATCAAAACTGTGCTCAAACTGGCGAGCCAGAACATTCTCCTGCCCACCGGCATCACGCGTTTCACGGTCTCGCCGCGCGCCCTGCACCTGAACTATCCCCTGCACGAGTTATCCAGCGCCAAACCGCTGGAATACAAACAGGCATACCTGGATCAATGGATCGAGGAACGTGTGAAGAAGAAAGGCGTCAGGCTGTATTCCGAAGCGACGTTCCTTTTCGATGAATAAGACGCCCCCCTTACCCATTCGACATTTGGTGACTAGCACATGACCATGGAATTCTTTTTTCCCGAAGACAACTTGAACCGGTCCACTCCCGAAGAAACAAAGATTACATCGCTCTCCGCCGCCCCCTATCCGGATGGGAGGCGCCTGCGAGTCAACATCGAAATGACCCCCTTCCAAAAACGTCCCCATCTCGAGGTCGCGCTCCATGACGGTCACGGGGATGAAGTTGCTTCGACGACGGTGGTGGAACCGCTGACCTGGAAGATCGAGTTCACCATGCACCTGCGCGGCGAACGAGTCAACCCCTATACCCTGGAGGCATTGCTCTACTATCCCGACGGACCCTCCCGGGAACCGCAGGCAATCACATTCGACGTCAACCCGCCTCCCCCCTCGCCGGAACCTGATCCTGCCCCATCAGCCTGATTCATGTTCAAACAGTCTTCGCGCACTACACTTATTTTGTTCCTCCTTGCGGTCATGGTCCTTGCCGCCTGTGCGCCGCGGCAATCCGCAACGCCCGCGCCTGCGCCCCCCCTTGAACCCTCCGCCACCGAAGAAATACCCCACACGCAAACGACTCCTGCGGAGGAGATCGTTCTGGTTTCCATCGAAGAGGACGGTCACTCGCATCTGTTTGCCTACATCCCCGGCGTCATGTCCCTTACCCGTCTGACCAACGGAGATTGGGACGATATCACCCCTTCCGTTCATCCCGGCGGGCAGGGCATTGCCTTTGCATCGAATCGCTTCGGTCAATGGGACCTCTACCGCATGGACTTTGCCACCGGTGACTTGACTCGACTGACAAACACTCCCGAATACGAAGCCGCACCTTCATGGTCGCCAGACGGGTCGTTCATCGCCTACGAAACCTACCTCGACGACAACCTCGAAATCGTCGTCGGTCCCGCCGAAGCGCCGGCGGAGAACGCCATTCGGCTGACTGCCTCGCCCGGCGCCGACCATTCCCCGGCATGGTCGCCCGGCGGACGTCAGATCGTATTCGTATCGGACGGAGAAATCATCCTTGCCGACCTGGATCGAACAGGTGAAGCCCGTTTCAAAAACCTGAGCAACACACCGCTTGCATATGAAGCGCATCCGGTCTGGTCGCCGGATGGGAGCAAACTTGCCTGGGCGGCGCAATCGCAAAACATTGGGCGGAGCGGCATCTACCTGTGGAACGCGGTCACACAACTTCCCGCCGAATGGTTCGGCGACGGAAACCTGCCCGCCTGGGGCGCCCTCAGCGACCAGATCACCTCCACCGTTGCCGCGCCCAACACAGGCTTCATCATCACGTATGCACTGGACGGCACCATCCTTCAGCCGCTGACCCCTTTCCCTTATCAAGTCAACGGCATGGTTCGCGCGAACCTGAGCCTGCCAAACCCCATGCCAAAGACCTTTAACGACGCCGCCTATCATACCCCCGCCCCTCTCTGGGCGGCAAACGGAGCGCCCATCCAGGAGGGCGCTTCGGGCAGATGGTCCCTAAAAGACCTCCCGGACGTTCAAGCGCCTTATCCGCAACTTCACGACCTCGCCGATGAAGCCTTCAACGCATTGCGGATGCGGGTGATCGAAGAGGCGGGCTGGGATGCCCTCGCCAGCCTGGAAAACGCCTTCGTCCCGCTCACCTCCGATCTCGATCCCGGCTTCGCAACCGACTGGCTATACACGGGACGCGCCTTCGCCATCAACTCGCTCATGACCAACGCCGGATGGATGGTCGCCGTGCGTGAAGATTTCGGCGCACAAACCTACTGGCGTTTATATCTGCGCGCCCAATTGCAGGACGGTTCGCAGGGTATGCCGCTACACAATCCGCCCTGGGATTTGCGCGCCCGCTACAACCTGGATCCGCAGACCTATGAACAGGGAGGCACCTACAGCGATGTGCCACCCGGTTACTGGGTGGATATGACTGCCCTCGCTCTGCAATACGGGTGGGAGCGGGTGCCCGCCCTCCCGAATTGGCGCACGTTCTTTGCCGGAGCGCGCTTCACCGAATTTACCCTGACCGACGGTCTCGACTGGTATTCCGCCATGCTGCAACTCTATCCGCCCGATGTGCTCGTGACACCCACACGCTTGCTCCCCCCCACGCTCACCCCCACGCGTACGCCGACCAACACCCCCACGCCCACCAACACGCGCACACCGCGCCCCACACGCACACCCACTGCCACCCGGACACCCTCGATTACCCCCACGCCGCCAAACACATTGACCCCCTCACCGACCCCGCCGACGGTGGTGCCATGAGAGGCAAATTCATCCGTCCGTTTGTCCTATCCATCCTGCTCCTCACCGCCTGTGCGCCAGACTCCACCGCCAAGGGCGGAGCGGATCAAATTCCAACGGCGGTGATTGCCGGAGAAACAGCAACTCCGCTTCTGGCGGAGTCCGCTGCGGGGATGATATCCGAACCGACGCCGCGTCCCACCGTGGAACCGTTCCGCTTCGTCCTGCCCACCCCGGGAGCCGAACCGGTTTCGGGATGGCGTCCGCCTCTCTATCCTGTACCGTGGGCTGTTTCGGCATACGATCACTTTTACTTCATCCGACCCATCGCGGCGGACAACGTCAATTGGCCCCTTGCCGAGTATCGTTACGGCGGCGTTTTCATCGAAGGCGTGGTGCATACCGGGGTAGATATTGACGCGGCGGAAGGCGCGCCCATCCTTGCCGCGGGACCGGGTACCGTCATTTCGGCAGGCTGGGGATTGTATTCCGGCGCGGCGGATAATTTGAATGACCCTTACGGTCAGGCGGTGGTGATTAAACACGAGTTTGGCTACAAAGGACGAACGTTGTACACAGTCTATGCCCATATGAGCGAGGTGATTGCCATCGCCGGGCAACACGTGGAAACCGGCGATGTGATCGGCTTGGTCGGCAAAACAGGCGCGACAACCGGTCCGCACCTGCATTTTGAAGTCAGATTAGGCGAGAACTCGTTCTTCAATACCTTCAACCCCGAACTGTGGACGGCTCCACCGCAGGGCTGGGGCGTATTGGTGGGACGGATCAGCGGCGAAAAAGGGGAGTTGTTGAACTTTTACCCGCTCGAAGTGAGACCGGAACCTTCCGGCGTGCCTTTACGTAGAGCGTTGACGTACGCCTTCGGCGCGGTCAACCCTGACCCGTATTATCAGGAAAACCTTGTCCTGAGCGACTTGCCGGCGGGTATTTACAAACTCACGCTCAATTACCAGGAAAAGGATATCCAAACTTGGGTGGAAATCTTCCCCGGGCAGGTGACGTACTTCACCTTCACCGACAAGAAAGGCTTTCAGGTCGTCCCGCCGCCCGAACCCAACCTGGACTTTCTGCCCGTTACACCGACGCCCACCCCCACCCTCACGCCGCGTCCCTGACACCTTGACGAACAGAACATCTGTGCTATACTCCCCCCTACACTTGAAACTGACTTGCAGATGAGTATTTGGAGAAACCCCATGCCCCCTCGAAAATCAAAAGCAACCGCCGCAACAGAAGAACAATCCTTCACAAGCGATAACGGCGCCAAGCGCGCCGTGCTCGAAAAAGCCGTAGGCGACATCCTCAAACGCTACGGCGACGGCTCCATCGTGCGCCTGGGTGAAGCGCAGCACATGCAGACGGAAACCTTCCCCACCGGCTCGCTCTCGCTCGATATTGCCCTGGGCGTGGGCGGCGTCCCGCGCGGGCGCATCACCGAAATCTACGGTCCCGAATCCTCCGGCAAGACCACCATCTGCCAGCACATCATCGCCGAAGCGCAAAAGATGGGAGGCGTTGCCGCCTTCATAGACATGGAACACGCCCTCGACCCGGTCTACGCGGCGCGCTGCGGCGTGGACATTGACAACCTGCTCGTCTCTCAGCCCGACACCGGCGAACAAGCGCTCGAAATCACCGAAACCCTCGTCCGCTCCGGCGGCATTGACGTCATCGTCATCGATTCAGTCGCCGCGCTCGTTCCCCGCTCTGAAATCGAAGGCGACATGGGCGACGCCACCATGGGCGTGCAGGCAAGGCTCATGAGCCAGGCGCTCCGAAAACTCTCCGGCGCCATCAACCAGACCAAAACCGCCGTCATCTTCACCAACCAACTGCGCCAAAAAATCGGCGTCATGTTTGGCAACCCCGAAACCACCACCGGCGGTCAGGCGCTCAAATTCTACGCCTCCGTCCGCCTGGACGTGCGCCGCATTCAGGCAATCAAAATGGGCGAAGAAGTCATCGGCAACCGCACCCGCGTCAAAGTCGTCAAAAACAAAGTTGCGCCTCCCTTCCGCACCGCCGAATTCGACATCATGTTCAACGAAGGCATCTCAAAGGCAGGCGATGTCCTCGATCTGGCAACCAAGTTCGAGGTCATCCAGAAGCGCGGCGCCTTCTTCTCCTACGGCGACATCCGCATCGGTCAGGGGCGCGAAAACGCCAAAGAATACCTCCGTCAAAACCCCGACCTGATGAGCGAAATCGAAGCCATCATCCGCCAAAAAGCCATGAGCGGCGAAATCGCCCTCCCGCTGGATATTGGCGGAGGCGACGCCAGCCTCGACGACGAAGCATAACGACCGATCTGTAAACTCTAGAGACACGGAGTTCTAAATCTCCGTGTCTCCGTGGTTTAATACAGATATGACCCTCCGCTTCTTCCTCCGCCTGAGCCTGCTTCCCCTCTTGGGCATTTGCTTCGCCTCAGCCTGCTCCCCCCCCCCCCCCCCCCCCCCCCTTTCTCCCCCCACCCCCCCCCCCCCCCCCCCCCCCCCCCCCCCCCCCCCCCCCCCCCCCCCCCCCCCCCCCCCCCCCCCCCCCCTCCCCCC
>Ga0073932_1001001_pt1 | contig 59579 bp, 39 predicted proteins | sample DewCreD2012metaG_FD_76967 | JGI IMG/M metagenome (GOLD analysis project Ga0073932, IMG submission 76967) | Hot spring sediment bacterial and archeal communities from British Columbia, Canada, to study Microbial Dark Matter (Phase II) - Dewar... ...
CCGGCCGGTTCCTGATGTGCCGGGCGGCGCGAGCCCCGGGGCCGCCTCTGGGCGTCGCCCGCTGCCCGCCGCCGGCTCCGCTTACGTCTGAATTGCAGCAAGAAGCCGGGGGACGGCTTCCCCGGCCCGCGAACGTGATCTAGAATTGAAAGGCTTCAGGCACAATCTCTTGTCTCGCTGGACGGGAAGCGGTTAGCGGCAAGGGATGCGCGTCATTGTGCAGAGTCGGAAGGTGATTTGGCCGTTTGGGGGCCGTTCACTGGGTCGGGATGGATCTTGGGAGCACGCTCCCCATGGCGGGTTCCTTCCCGGGCGCTAGCCCTGGAAGGGGGCGACGATCCAGCCGAGATTCGCCTCGAAACCGGTTGCCCGCGAGTGGATGCGCCCTTTTTGTGGAGAAAGGGTCTTATGCCGATTTACGAATACACGTGCTGCGACTGCGGCCACCAATTCGAATGGCTCGTTCGCGGCGACGAAAAGCCTGTGTGCCCTTCGTGCGGTCGCCATCAGCTCGTGAAGCGTTTGAGCGTGCCCGCCGCCCACCGTGCTTCGTCCAACAACTCCTGTCCCGTCCAGCAGAGCTGCGGCATGACGGATTGTTGCGGTAAGGGCTGCGCGATGGCGGAGTGGTGATCGTTTGGAACCGCCCCGCCATCGTCCTCCCAGCCCGCGGGATGGACTTGGCAGGCTTGGGAGTTGACCGGCGTCGCGCCACGGCCTTCGCGCGATTTCCGGCCGCTTAGGGTCCTTGGCCGCCGCGACGGCGCGACGTCCCCGGAAAAGCAGGGCTTTCCTGCGGCGCGTTTCCATCAACCCCGCCGGAACCAGGCCGCAAGGGCAACCGTTCCCAGGCCGGCGACTGGCTCGTGGTTCGGGCCGTTACGGATCGAACCACGCGCCTGCCCTCTTGCCTTCCAAGGCGACAGTCCCCGACAACGGCGGCCCGAAATCGTTCGTGCGCGGCGTCCCTCAGGGGGTCGGGCAGGGGCGGCGGTCTTTCAACCAGCGCGTGAGGAACCGAACGCCGCTTTCGACGCGGGCCTCGTGGCCGCCGTCGTGGAGGTCCATTTCCATTCGCTCGGCCATGCCCAGCTTCTTGTAGTGTTCGCGCGCGGCCTCGAACTCCTCGATCACTTGCGGCCAATGGGCGATCTTGTCTTCCTTGCCGGTCTGGATCAGCAGGGGCCGGGGGCAGATCAGGCTTACCACGTCCGCGTCGGTGAACTCGGTGAGCCAGCCGTGGAAAAAGGCGTGCTCTTCCTTGGTTTCCAGGAAGCAGCTATAGCGCGGATCGGGTACGGCCATCTTGTTGCGGCGGTGATTGAACCAAGCGCACACCACGCCCGCCTTGATCCGCGGCTCCAAAGGCATCCAGAACATCGTGGCCAGGCCGCCCAGCGACACGCCCCACATGCCGATGTGGTCCTTGTCGATCCTTGGATCTTGGGTCACTTCGTCCAAGAGCCGCTGCAACCGGGCCAATTCGATGCCCGGCAGGCTCGTGTCGGCCAGGCGGCAGAGCCGCTCGACGCGGTTGCGCCGCTCCACGCCGAGCAGGTTCATCGGCGCCAGGACCGCGAAACCAGCCTTGACCAGCTCGCGGGCGTAGCTGTGGTACGCGCCGCCGTCGTCGGCCAACCCGAAGGTCCGCTCGGGAAAACTGCCGATGCCGTGCTGGGCAATCACCAGCGGCGCGGGCTTTTCCGGATTGGCCTCGCCTGGCACGGCAAACACCGCTTCCGCGGTGAGCGGTCCCAGCGGCAGCGAAAGCCATTCGGCCTTCAGGTCGGCCAGCGGTTCGCACGGCCGCCGGGCAAGTTCGCCGGTCTTGGCCAACGGCGGCGGGTTGAGGATTCGCGACCAGCGGGCCCGGTTCGGGGCGACGCTCTGGATCAAGGCCTCGGGGCTCGCGTAGTCGCGATTCCACGCCTTGGCCGCGCGCTCGGGATACTCGTCGACCAGCCAACGCCGGAGCCAGCCCTCCAACTGCTGGGCGTAGGCGTCGCTCCGCGCCTCGACGGCCTTCGTGAGGTCGCCGCCCTTCGGCGGTCCATCGGCCGGCGCCGGGCTGGCGACGCCGAGGAACACCACGACGCCCAGAGCGGCCCCTCCCGGGATTCCCAAAAGCAACCTCATCAGCACTCCTCCTCGGTAGCCGTTCCGCGGAGACTGTCCCGATTTGCGCGGCGAAGTCCGCGACCATGGGACTCTTTCCTTTGCCTGGAAGGAAATAGACGCTTTTTTCGGTCCGCAACGGCCCGAAAAATCGGCCAGTCCCCGGCCTGGGAACGGTTACCCTTCTCGATGCGTGGTCATGAAACGGAGATTTTGCGCCTGCCAGTGTAGGGCGCCGACGGTTAAGCCGCCACCCCGCAGGATGGGCCGTTGGACGGTCGCCGCACGCCCTCGAAGCGGAGGGGGCCCGTGCGAAAGACCAGGTCCGCTTCCGGGCCAAGCACCGGCGCGAGGTCAAGCCGCCCATTGCATGACGCGGACGGCGGGCTTATCTTCGTGGTTGATTCGGAAATGAAGCTCTCCGGGTTGTGCATTCATTGAAAAAGGGTCGATCCATGATTCACGGGTATCGGGCCGCATCGGCAATCCCGATCGTGTCGCGGCGGCGGCTCCTTCAGGCAGCCGGGGCCTGCGCGACGGGCTGTCTTGTCCGTTCCCAAGCCCAGGCAAACCAGAACGATCGCGCCAAAAAGACGGTGGTCGGCGCCCATCCCTGGGTCTATGCCGCGAAGCAGCCGAACTACGACATCTACCCGATCCTGGATGCGATTTTCGCCGACATGAGCTACGCGGGGATCGAGGGGATTGAATTGATGCACACCGCCTTGCAGCCCGAGGGCGCGGTCGAGCGGATCGCGGAACTGTCGAGGCGGCATCGCCTGCCGGTCATCGGCACGTCGTTCCACGGCAACATGTGGGACCGGGCAAAACACGCCGAGATCCTCGCCGACGCCGCGCGGATCATTCCACGATTGGCCCGGCTCGGCGGATTCACCCTGGGCACGTCGGTCGGCTCGACCGGAAAGATCAAGACGGCCGAGCAGCTCGACGCCCAAGCCGAACTGTTGCGCAAGATCATCGCCTTGGGCAAGGAGCACGGCGTGACGCTCAACCTCCACAACCACACCTACGAGGTGGAGCACAACCTGCACGATCTGAAGGGCACGCTCGCCCGCATTCCCGACGTGAAGCTCGGCCCGGACCTGAACTGGCTGGTCCGCGGCGGCGTCGACCCCGTCAAGTTCATCCGCGAGTACGGCGACCGGATCGTCTTCCTCCATCTCCGCGACCAGAAGGCCGACGGCAAGTGGTCCGAGGCGATGGGCGAGGGCGACATGGACTACGCGGCCATCGGCAAGGCCCTGCGCGAGGTGGGCTTCCGCGGGCCGGCCGTGATCGAGCTGGCTCACGAGGCGAATTTCAGGCCCACCCGGCCTCTGCGCGAAAGCTTGAAGATGAGTCGCGCCTACGTGCGCAAGACGCTCGGATACTGAACCAGTGCCGGCGTCCGCGAGGTGGTCGAGGGGACAAGCCGAAAGGTTGCCGGAGTTTCGCGGGCCAACCGCTGCGGCCGTCTTGAGATCAGGGAGGCCATTCTATGTTTGCGAGATCGAAGGGGATTGCATGGATCCTCGCCGTCCTTGCCACGAGGGTCGGCCCCGGATTTGCCGCCACGGCCGAGTCCCGCCCGTTGATCGCGTATGGGGCGGGAAAAGCCGACCTCGTCGTGACGCTCGGCGGCGAGGAGTACTTGCGATTCGGGCTGGCCGCTTGGGGACCGAATTGGGCCTGGACGGGCGTCGAAGGCGAGTCGCGAAGCGAGCAAGGCGCCGCGGTTGCCGCCCTGGCCGCCAGGATTCGCGGCGCCGCCGCCCCCGTGCGCATCGACTTTCGCGCGGCGCGGCCCGCTCCCGACCGCATCCAGCTCGACTACGGAGTTCGGGCCGACGCGGACGCGAACCTGACGCTGATCGTCGCGGAACTGGCGCCTGGCAAGGGTTTCGAGGGCCGCGAGGTGGTTGTCCTGTCCGACGGTCGCGAGAGCCGCGTCCCATGCCCGTTCGGCAGGCGCGGCCTGGGGAATCGGGTGGAAACGGTGCGCATGACGGACGCGCGGGGCGCGACGGCCGTCCTGCGATTCGATCCACCGTGCGAGATCGCCTCGGACGGTCCCGCGCGAATCGTCCTGGCCAAGAACCAGTTGCCCGGCGGCCAGACGCGGCGGCTGACGATCACGGTCGAATTGCCCGGCGCCGCGGAGTTTTATCCCACCGCCGCCGAAGTCCCCGACGAGCCGGGGCTCGAGGCATGGTACCCCTGGCGCGCCACAGGGGACACGGGCCCGAGCGCCCTGGGCATGGAGGATTGGCTCGAGCGGCCGGCCGGCAAACACGGTCGGATCCAACGCCGCGGCGACGCGCTGGTCTACCACAACCAACCGATCAAGCTTTGGGGGCTCAATCTCTGCTACGGCGCCTGCGCGCCCGAGAAGGGCCTGGCCGAACAGCGCGCGGCGTTTTACCGCAAGTACGGGATCAACGCCGTTCGGCTTCACAAGTTCGCCGACGGTCCGGGCTGGGCGGGAATCCAGTCGAAAGAGAGCTGCGTCGTCTTCGATCCCGAGGCGCTGGACCGCATGGACTACCAGATCGCCAGGTTCAAGGAGGCGGGCATCTTCGTCAAGCTGTCCGCGCATTTTGGAACGCTCAAGCTCGGGCCCGCCGACAAGCAGTACGTTCCCTACCTCGAGGAATTCGGCGCGCTCGGCGGAGGCAACCAGCGGGTCGAGACGCCCCACAGCGCCATCCACTACTCGCCGGAACTCCAGCGCGTCCAGGCGATGCAGATGGTCAATCTGCTGAAGCACACGAATCCTTACACGGGCCTGACCTACGCCGAGGAGCCGGCCATCGCGTTCATCGAGATCATCAATGAGCAAAGCATCCTGTTTTTCACCTCGATGGCGCCGCTGAAGGCCAGCCCCACGCTCCGCAGGCAGGTCGGCGAACGATTCTGCAACTGGCTTCGGGCGAAATACGGCGACCAGGCCGGGCTGGAAAAGGCTTGGGGCCGGCAGGCGCTGGACAGCTTCCAGGGCGAGGGGTTCGACGCCGGCGGCGAGCGCCTGGAGAAAAACAACATTCTCCCCCTGGGCAATCCGTGGTATTGGGACCCCGACCAGCTCGACGGCTCCCAGGCGTTCCGCAAGCGGCGCCTGTTGGACACCTTGGCCTTCCTTTATGAGCTTCAGGTCGAGTTTTACCGGAACTACGGCCGGGCCCTGCGCGAGGCTGGATATCAGGGCGAGTTCGTCAGCTCGAATTGGCAGGCGGGCCGGGCCTTCAGCCATTTCGCCAACTTGCACGCCGATGCGCTGGTGGGAACGGTCGACCGCCACAATTATTTCGGCGGGAGGCGAGCCAACGCCTCGATGCTCGCCCGCGCCGGTTCCGGAATGCTTAGCAGCGGCATGCAGCAAGTGGCCGACCGGCCCTTCATGCTCTCCGAGTGGATCCACGTGTTTCCCAGCGAGTGGGGCGTGGAGGGACCCGCGATCCTCGCGGCGTACGGGTTGGGGCTGCAAGGATGGGACGTCTCGTTCATCTTCCAGAATGGCGACGACGGGCGATTCAGCGAGCGGCTCGGGCGTCAGGCCTGGGACGCGACCGCTCCGCAAATCCTCGGCGTGTTTCCCGCCGTGGCGCGCCAGGTTCACCGCGGCGACGTTCGGCAGTCCGCCGCCGTCGCCGAGCGGCGCGTGCATGTCCCCTCGCTGTTCGAGGGCAAGCTGGGCTTTGAAGACCGCGTGGCCCAAGGCTACGACGACAAGGAATTGGACAGCGGCCAGGTCCCCGCCAGGGCTTTGGCCGTCGCGCGGAGCGTCGTCGCCTTCACCGACGCCTACGCCGAGACTCCCCCCTTCGACTTGAAGCCCTACGAAAACAACGGTCAACTGGTTTCGTCCACCGGCCAGCTTCGGTGGAAAGAGGCCGAGGGAACCCGGGGAGGGTTCTTCACGATGGACACGCCGGGCACCAAGGCGGTCGTGGGATTCGCCGCCGGCCACAAGGCCGACCTCGATCCGGTGGTCATCGAACCTCGAAGCAACTTCGCCGCCGTGTATGTCACGGCGCGCCAGCGCGACGCGACCGTCGCCTCCGCGCGCGAGATCTTGATCGTGGCCATCGGCCGGGCGAGGAACACGGGCATGAAGTTCTCGCCCGGCGGCGACCAGATGCTCGCGCCCGGCAAACCGCCGATTCTCATGGAGCCCGTCCGGGCCGCCATCACGCTCCGCAAGGGCGGGGAACCGAAGGTCTTCGTCCTCGACCACGACGGCAAGCCGACCGGCCGGCGGATCCCCATCGAGAACGGCACAATCACGATTGACGGAGCCCGTGACAAGAGCCCCTACTACCTGGTACAGTACTGAATCGGTGTTCTCCCGCAATGGAAAGGATCTCGACCATGAAACGCATCTTGACGATCGCAGCGTTGGCAATGATGGGCTGGGCAGGGTTCCTGGAACCCGTCGCGCGGGCCGACGTGAAGCTCCCCGCCGTGTTCAACCACCACATGGTGCTCCAGCGGCAGCGGCCGATCGTGGTCTGGGGTTGGGCCGATCCCGGCGAACCGGTGAGCGTGGCTTTGGACCAACAGAGCGCCCAGGCCGCCGCGGACGCCAACGGCGATTGGAAGGTCACCCTGCCCGCCGTGGAGGCCGACGGCAAGCCGCACCGCCTGACGGTAAGCGGCAAGAACAAGATCGAGCTGGACGACGTCCTGATCGGCGAGGTCTGGCTCGGCTCCGGTCAGTCGAACATGGAGTGGCCGCTGGCGGCGACCCACAATGCCCAGGAGGCAATCGCCGCGGCCCAGCATCCCCAAATCCGCTTGTTTCACGTGCCCAAGGTCCAGACCCCGGAACCGGCCAAGGACGTCAAGGCGGAATGGAAGGCGTGCACCCCCCAGACGATTCCCGGATTCTCCGCCGTCTTGTACTATTTTGGAGTGCGGATCCATAAGGAGCTGAATGTCCCGGTGGGCCTGATCAACGACTCCTGGGGCGGTTCGCCGATCGAGGCGTGGCTGGCCACGGGGGGGCAGTCGGGCCAGATGTACAACGGCATGATCGCCCCCGTCAAGCCGTTCGCCGTGCGGGGCGTGCTCTGGTATCAGGGCGAGTCCAACGTCTCCAACGGCTTGGCCTATTTCAACAAGATGCAAGCCCTCATCGAGGGCTGGCGCAAGGCCTGGGGATACGAGTTTCCCTTCTACTTCGTGCAGCTCGCCCCGTGGTCCGGTTACGCCCCCGACGCGCTGCCGCCGCTTTGGGAAGCCCAGGTCGCGAGTCTGAAGATTCCTGGAACCGGGATGGCCGTGGTCACCGACCTGGTGGACGACATCAAGGACATCCATCCGCGAAACAAGCTGGACGTGGGCAACCGCCTGGCGCTCTGGGCCCGGGCCAAGACCTATGGCAAGAAGGATCTCGTCTTCTCCGGTCCGCTCTACCGCTCCATGGCGATCGAGGGGAACAAGGTGCGGCTGAGTTTCGCCCACGTCGGCAAAGGGTTGAAATCCCGCGACGGCAAGCCGCTTTCCGAGTTTGAGATCGCAGGGGCCGACGGCAAGTTCGTGCCGGCCGAAGCCGCAATCGACGGGGCGACGGTCGTGGTCCACAGCAAGGACGTGGCCGAGCCCAAGCACGTCCGATTCGGTTGGCACAACACGGCCAATCCCAACCTCGTGAACGCCGAAGGTCTGCCCGCCTCGCCGTTCCAAACCAACGGCTGGCAAGGGGGAACCGGCGAGTAGCCCCCGTTCGATCCGCCCGCCGGCGAAACGCGCGGCTGCCATGGCAGCCATCCCTGGTGTTAAACGGATTCCTGGAATCCACGGGAAAGGCCCTCCTTTTTTGAAGACGTGGGAGAAATCGCGATGAACGGCAAAGCGGTTCTCGTCCTGGCCAGTCTGGCGTGGTCGGTCACGGGGGGCCTTTCCGCTGTGGCCGCGGAAGCCGTCACTCCCGGCGCGGTGCTTTCGGTGGCGGAGAAGGAGACCTCGTTCGCCGAACGCCTGGCCGCGCAGGAAGTCCGTCGCTATTACTACCTCCGCACCGGCCGGCTTTTGCCGATCGTGGAGAGCCTCGACGCAAAGGCCGAAGGGGCCCTGGTGGTGGTCGCCGCGAAGTCCCGGGCCGTGGTAGCCGCCTTGCTCGCCGATAACGACCTGCGGGCCGCGGTGCAGGGCCTGGGGCCGGAGCAGTATATCGTTCGGGTGATCCGGCGCAACGATCCGGCAGACGGCACAGGGCGTTTGCCGGCGACTGTGTTGGTCGTCGGCGGCGATCCGACCGGCACGCTCTATGGGGCGTATCGGCTCGTGGAGCAGATGGGCGTGCGGTTCTCCATGCACGGCGACGTGATTCCCGACAAACCCATGCCGCCGGGATTCGCGGTGTCGGACGAGCACGGCAAGCCGCTGTTCGACCGCCGCGGCATCCAGCCGTTCCACGATTTTCCGGAAGGGCCCGACTGGTGGAACGTCGACGGCTACCGCGCGATCCTCAGCCAGTTGCCCAAGATGCGGATGAATTTCTTCGGCCTGCACACGTATCCCGAAGGAGGCGTCGGCCCCGAGCCGCTCACCTGGATCGGCCCGCCCGACGACGTGTGGTACGACGTGTTCGTCAAGCACGCCTATCCCTCGCGCCATTTCACGACGCTCAACGGCACGTGGGGCTACAAGGCGATGAAGACGAGCGATTACCTCTTCGGCGCGGCGGCGATGTACGACCGCGACGCGTTCGGCGTGGATTATATGCGCGGCATGTCCCCCTGGCCCAAGACGCCCGAGTCGGAAAACGAGCTGTTCCACCGCATGGGCGTGGTGCTGAAGGATTCTTTCCGCTGGGCGAAGCGGCTGGGCATCAAGACGTGCATCGGCACGGAAACTCCGCTGACGATTCCCACGCCGGTCAAGGAACGGCTCAAAGCGGCGGGCAAGAACCCGGCCGATCCCGCGGTGGTCCAGGAGATCTACGAGGGGATGTTCAAGCGAATCGCCAGCGCCCATCCGTTGGACTACTACTGGTTCTGGACGCCGGAGGGCTGGACCTGGGAGAAGGTCACGCAACAGCAGATCGACGCGACGCTGGCCGACTTGCGCGCGGCCATGGCGGCGGCCAAGAAGGTCAAGGCCCCGTTCACGCTGGCCACCTGCGGCTGGGTGCTCGGGCCGCCCCAACAGCCCGCTCTGTTCGACAACTTCCTGCCCAAGGACATGCCGATGAGCTGCATCAACCGGCAGGTGGGCCACACGCCGGTCGAGCCGGGTTTCGCTCACGTCAAGGGCCGTCCGAAATGGGCCATCCCGTGGCTGGAAGACGATCCGGCGCTGACCTCCGTGCAGCTTTGGGCCGGGCGCATGCGCAAGGACGCGGTCGACGCGCTGGCGTACGGCTGCACGGGCCTGATGGGCATCCACTGGCGCACGCGGATCCTCGCCCCCAACGTCGCGGCCCTGGCCGCCGCGGCCTGGGACCAATCCACGTTCAATCCGGCGATCAACAAGGCGATCCAGCCGCCGAGACTCCCTGAAGGCCCGATCGGCGGCCAGTTCGCGGCGTTCCCGAACAACCCGATCGCCGACACCGAGGACGATCCGCTTTATCAAACCGTGCGTTACAACACCGGCGGCTACGTGTTCGACGTGCCCAACGGCACGTATACCGTGACGCTCAAGTTCTGCGAACCGCACTACGACAAGACCCTCGTGCGCGTGTTCGGCGCAAAGATCCAAGGCAAGCAGGTGATCGACAGCCTCGACATCTTCGCTAGCGTGGGCAAGAACAAGGCCCTCGACAAGACGTTCAAGGACATCCAGGTCGCCGACGGCCGGCTGAAGATCGAATTCACCTACCAGGTCGAGTTCCCTTGCATTGCGGCGATCGTGGTCGAGGGGCCGGTCACGAGGAAAATCAATTGTGGCGGCCCGGCCTACAAGGACTATCAGGGCGACTGGCCGCCGTCGCCGCAGGGCGGACAGCCGGACCGCTATTTGCCGGCGGACGATTTCTATGCCGATTGGTGCCGGGCCGAGTTCGGCCCCGAGGTCGCCGACGCGGCCGCGAAGCTCTTCGCCAAGATCGACTGCCACATGCCGCGGCCGATCGACTGGACCGACGGACCCGGCGGCATCCGGCCCGATAACCGGCCGTGGGACGCGGTGAGCAAGGATTACGCCTTCGTCGACGAGTTCGCCAGGCTTCAGCCGCAAGTCGCCGGCGCTGGCCAGCGCGAGCGGTTCAACTACTGGTTGGAGAACTTCCGCTACCTCCGCGCCGTGGCGCAAACCAACTGCACTTGGGCCCGCTTCAACGCCGCCATGGCAAAAGTGAAGGCCGAGAAAGACCCGGCCAAACAAAAGCAACTTGCCCGGGAAATGGCCCTCCCGATCCGCAAAGAGTTGATCGCCCAGGTTATTGAGGCCCAGCGGCATCTCCTGGCCGCCGTGACGAACATGGGCGAGTTGGGCATGGTGACCAACTGGCAGCAGCACAACTTCCCGATCCTACTGACTCAGCCGGGCGAGGAGCTATCCAAGATCCTCGGCGAGCCCCTTTCGGCCGACGCGATGCCGCCGAAGGACTATCCCAACGTCGAGCCGCATCTGTTCGTCCCCTACGTCCGCACGGCGATTGCGGCAGGCGAGCCGTTCAGCCTGAAAGCGATTCTGGTGGGCGTTGCTGAAAACGCCGCGGGACGCGTCAGCGTGCATTGGCGGCCCTTGGGTGCCGGCCCGTTCGCCGAATTGCCGCTGCGTCACGTCGCCCGGGCCGTGTACGAGATCACTCTCCCACCCGACGCGGCCAGCGCCGACTTCGAGTACTACGTCCAGGCAGCCAGCGAGAAGGGCGCATTGCTCCGCTTCCCGCCCACCGCCCCGGCGATGAACCAGACGGTGGTTGTGGTGAAAGCCGAATAAGCAAAGTCCAGGTCGCCGACTTTGACGGACGATCCGGAAGCCGCCGAGGCCGAGGGGACTCCATGCCCCGGCTCGTCCACCAAACAACGCTGTCCGCCGCCTCGGTGGACGCTCGGGAACCGTGGCCGCATGACGCCGAGGAAGGACTTATCCGATGGATCGCGCGCAAGCCATCGCGCAGACCAGCCGGGTCCAGGTTGCTCCCGATGCGACGCAGATCCTCTGTTCGTTTCTGCGCAGATCGTGTGGTCGTTTCAACGGATCGACAACCGCGTCGTTCGCTTTGCCGTGCAACGCGAGACCCTGGACGAAGGGAAATGAGCGCCGGTCGTTCGCTACGACAACGCTCAGGGTTTCTGCTGTCGCGATAGCCTGTATCCGCACGGGAGTCAGGATGAGACCGGCCCCGACCGGCTGAAGATCGCGGTCCCTACTCTCGCGGCGTCAGGATCTTGAGCCGAATGTCCTTGAACCAGACTTGCATCGGCGGGCCGACGTGGAGCTGTAGGGCAATCACCCCCGGCGTCTCGCCGCGGCGCCCTTTCTCGCGGTCGATCACCTCCCACATCGATTCGCCGTTGATCTTGGCCGCAATGCGCTGGCCGTGGGCGATGAGGTGGTACTCGTTCCAGCCATCCAGATCGATCTTCTTAAACAGCTCGGCCTCGTCGGCAAACTGCTCCACGTGCCGGCGGCCGCTTTCGTCGATGACGGTCCGCTGCCCCCGGGCAGCCAGGAGCCCTCGCTTCGGGGTCTCGTCGTAAAGCACCCCGCAGTACTTCGGTTCACGCGCGATGTCGGCCTGATAGCCCTCGACGAATCCGTCGGCTCGGACCTTGCTGCGGAACTGGATTCCGGAGTTGGCCTCCCTCGGGCCCTGAATGCGGAACTTCGCTTTCAGCTCGAAGTCGGCGGGCTGACCTCCTTGCCAGGTCAGGTAGTAGCACTCCTGGATGGGCTCGGTGTTGCGGGCGGTGATCGCGCCGTCCTCGACCGACCAGTATTTCATCTCCGGACACGACCAGCCGTTCAAGGTCTTGCCATCGAAAAGAGGCGTGAACTCGGGCTCGTTCGCCGCGGCGAAAGCCGCCGCCGTGAGCGAGGCGAGCAGCCAAGCGCAAGAGCCAGTCCTCATGGGAGCCATCCTCGGGTGGGAGGTTGTGTTTCCAGGGATCAGCCGACCGCCGTTGGCAAGCAGCCATCACGGGAGGCGCAGGGCCAGGTTCATGGAACGGCCGGCTTGCGGATGAAAGCCGATTGCCGCCGGGTGCATGATGACGGCCGACAGCGATCACGCCCGCCAAGGCCGCGCCCGATCTTTGATGCCGGCCAGCACTTCCTTGGCGTGCTTCACATCTTCGGCGATTTCGTAGTCGAACATCCCGAACAGGGCGAAGTCGGCGCCGTTTTGGAAGACGTATTGGAGGGCGTCGCGCGGCGGAATTGCCCCCGCCGCCATGGTCTTGAAGGCGATCCAGGGCTTGGTGACCGTCTTCATGAACTCGATGGTTTCTTCCGGGTTCTTGCACCACATCGAGTCGTAGTTCAGCTTGGCGCTGGGGTAGTTGTGGTGGTGGAGGGTCTTGATGTAGAAGTCGGCGGGGATGTTGTTTTTCTCACAGGCGACGACCACGTCCAACTCGTGGCATCCCACGCCCGACGGCACGCCCTGCGCCTTGGCCACCTCCACCGCCTTGCCGATCAGGTCGATTTGCTTGGCGCTGCACAGGGCGTCGGCCCGAACGCCCCACAGGTAAATCGCGTCGGTGCCGGCGTCGATCAGCTCCTGGACCTCCTGGGCGTATTTGGCCAGGCCCGGCTCCACCGGGGCGGTGGGACAGATGATCCATTGGATTTTTCCGCCCCGCTCCTTGCGGTAGCGCTTCAACAGCGACATGGGATGCGGGGGGTTGTGCATGGAGAGCGTATTGATCCCGTTCGCCTCGGCCACGGCCAAGGTCTCCATCACCTTTTCATCCGTGTTGTAATGGGCGGCCAAGGCATAGACATAGCGCAGGTCGCGGCTGTGCGTGAAATGGGTCAGCAAGTTCCCGCCCAGCAAGATCCGGCTGACCTGCATGTCGCCGATTTTCCCCATCGGCAAGGTGTTCTGCGAGGCCGGCTTGGGCGGTTCGGCCGCGGCGGCCGAAGCCTGCTGGGCCCCGGCCCCCCATGCCAAAGCCGTACCCGCCGAAGCGGCCATGGTTTCCTTGACGAACGCGCGACGATTCATTTCCGTGCCCATCGGATGGTCCTCGGATTGCAGGGTTCTGGCCCAAACCGCCCCCATCGTACCTCGCCGCCTTGCCAGCCTCAAGACGCGTCGCCCCGTCGCGCGGGAACTGCTTATGCGCCAAGTGGACCTCGCCGACGGCCTGGAAGACTCGCCGGGCACAATCGGGTCGCCACCGCGAGGCGCGTTTGCCTCGCGAGGGAGATTAGGAGGAGGCGCGGGGAAACCGTCGCGGGGGCAATCAGGGGACGCGATCGCGACCCGCGGCTGCGTCGGGACGCTGATGGGGCGAGACCTGGGCGACCTGGCTGGCCGCGGCAGCGTATCGCGACGGATCCTGATCGAACTTCCGGAACGAGGCCTCGGAAGAGAACAAGTACATTCGCCCTTCGTACCAAGCGCCGTATTCCCGCTTGCCAGGGACCTGCCGGTTTTCTTCCACGGCCACGACCACGTCGATCCCCGACAAAACCGGAGCAAAGCGGTCAGGGTCCGCAAAGAAGCGCTTGGCCTCTTCCGCTCCCGCGAAGAGGTACGTCCGACCGCGGTGGATTACCCCATAACGCGGGTCGCCCCGGACCCATCGCTCCTGCTCCAAGAGCGTCACCGCACAATAGCCGTCCAGGGCCAAAGCAGGGGTTGCCGGTTGGGGGGGCGCGGCAAATCCTTGAGCCGCGTTGGGTGCCATAGTCCCCGGGGGCAAAGCTTGACCTGACCCAGCAGAAACAGGGGGCTGTGGACTATGCCTATGAGTGGTATATTGTGCGTCTGACATCGGGCCAGACTGCTGGGGCACCGGGCTCGCGGCTTGGCCCGGGGCTTGCCCCAAGGCTTGCCCCGAATTGTAGCCGGCAATGGCACTTGGTACCCCCCCTCGATTCCATTGCCCGATCTCCGGTTGCCAAGGCTGCGCGGCGACTTGACCGGGATTTCGGCCTCCAGAGGGGAGGCGATCTGCGCTATTTGGTGGGGTCGCGCCGTCGAATCCACGTGGATCCAACGACTGTGCCCGTGATGACTGCGGCCCTGATGCAACTTGCGAACGGACAGGAGTCGGGGGAACACTCCCAGTTTCAGCACCATACGGAGAATTGGCTGCGTAGCCCGGAGGCGGCGCTGCCTGAGCGACGGATGGTGGCAAGGCGGGGCTGCGGGCTCGGGCCGCGATTTGATTGAGTACCGCAACGTACTGGGTGGCATCGGCGGCACCGGTTTTGCGTTCGAGGACCTCCCCCCTCGGGCTGAGGATGATGTCGGTGGGCCAGGCGCTGACCCCAAATTCCCGGGCCACGTTCGGAAGCCTTTGGACGTTGACCCGGACCGGGACATAATGGGCGTGGATCGCGTCGGCGACCTCGGGCCGGGAGAAGACCTCGCGTTCCATGCGCATGCATGGTGGGCAGGCTTCGGTCCAGAAATGGATGAGGAGGAGCCGGTTGGTTTGGGCGGCAATCTGCCTGGCGGTATCCAGGTTGGTCTGCCATTGTACCGCCGATTGGGCCAGCACCGCGGCGGCCGATGACGCGACCCACAAAAACAAGCACGCACGCAATCGTCTCGCCCGCATGTTCCCAGGCTCCCAAAATCCCCCCCGAGGCGGCGGAATCCGCTACGCAGCCAGTTCTCTATCGGACGGGTGGGCCGCGCATCTTGGAAAAAACTTGCGGTTTGCGGCGAATTTAGGGATTTTTTGGGCGGACCAGGGCGGGGAATGGCGTTTTCCCCTTGAACGGGGCGGAAAAATAAGGTATATGGCAATGGTGACGGACAGGACGAGAATTTCCAGCGGAAGCTTGACACAAGCCGACGGGTTGTTAAGATACCGATAGCTTTGAGTCCTGCCGGGCAGATGGGCGTTAAAACGCCTACGATCTTGGATCTCGGGCCATTCCCGCCGCGGTTGTGAAGTGTGGCGGGCCCAGCGGAGGCTTCTCGACCTGAGTTTCCTGCTGAGCAAGTGGCCAGCCTGTGCGAATGAGCATCCCAGGATGGGTTCGTGGGCCTCAGTGAGCCGTTAAAAACCCGTGAATAGGTCGTGCACGGGCGGGTTCTTGCGTGGCCCCCAATTTCGTCGTCGGACGGGAATTGAGTTTCTTGAATTAACCCCACGCGGTTGGTGACCGTGTGTGGGTTCCGCGCTGGATTGGGGCAGCCCCAAGTGCGAGGGCGGCGCTGCGCGGTTGCAGCGCGGGCAGTCAAAGGTTTGTTGGTGTTCTTATGTCGAAGAAGAGACGGGGACGGGTCCGAGGGGTTCGCAACGGATACGGTGCGCAAGGGCGTCACGGACGGACGCGTCTGCCTCGGGAGAGCAGTCTCCAGCCGGTTGCGGGCAATGGGCGCGAACCGGAGCCGGCGGAAAACGGGGAAGAGGGGCCGCTTCAAGAGGGCGGCGGCGTGCTGGAAATGCACCCCAACGGCTACGGCTTCCTCCGCGATCCAGCGTCCAATTACATCCGCCAATTGACCGATCCCTTCGTGCCGGGCAGCATGATCGAGAAGTTCGGCCTGCGCGAAGGCGTGTTGATTCGAGGCATGGTCCAGCCCGGCCGCAAGCAGCAAGGTCCGCGCCTTCGCGAGATCTTCGACGTGGACGGCTTGCCGCCGGAAGAGTACCCCAAGGTCAAGACCTTCGATCAACTCACGCCCATCAATCCCGAGTTCTGGTACCGCCTGGAAACCGGCCCGACCCCGCTGACAACCCGCGTCATGGACCTGCTCACGCCCTTGGGCAAGGGACAACGCGCCTTGATCGTCGCGCCGCCGCGCACGGGCAAGACCATCCTGTTGCAGCACATCAGCCAGGCCATCGGCAAGAATTATCCAGACGTCAAATTGGTGATGCTGTTGATCGACGAACGTCCGGAGGAGGTGACCGACATGCGTCGGGCGGTGCCGGGCGAGGTCGTCGCCAGCAGCCTGGATCGCGACATCGAAAGCCATGTCCGCCTGTCGCAGCTCATCGTCGAGCGTTGCCGCCGCCTGGCCGAAATGGGCAAGGACGTGTTCTTGCTTCTGGATTCGATCACGCGCCTGGCGAGGGCGTTCAACAAGTGGGTGGGCAACACGGGGCGGACCATGTCGGGCGGGGTGGACATCAAGGCCATGGACATCCCCAAGAAGCTTTTCGCCACGGCCCGGCTCTTCGAGGAGGGCGGCTCCCTGACGATCGTCGGCACGGCCCTGATCGACACGGGCAGCCGCATGGACGAGCTGATTTTCCAGGAGTTCAAGGGCACCGGCAACATGGAACTGGTGCTCGACCGGCGGCTGGCGGACCGCCGCGTCTGGCCGGCCATCGACATCACCCAATCCGGCACCCGCCGCGAGGAAAAGCTCCTTCCGCCGGAAACGCTCCACGCCGTCACCATGCTGCGCCGAACGCTCTCCACCATGCATCCCGTCGACGCCATGGAGCAACTCACCGCCCAACTCGCCAAATTCAAGTCGAACCGCGAGTTCATCGAGCTGATCAGCGGTGTCCAAGCCCGATTCTAGGCGGCTTGGGGCCTGTCGATAATCCCGGCCCCGCGCGGACACCTCGGCTGACAAGACCGGGCAAGACCCATGCGATTCGGGGGCTTGGGATTGGCCCCTACGCTGGTATCGTCAGGGCGGTCTGAGTTGTCGCGGCGAAGTCCGCGAAAATCGGACGGTCCTCGCCGGCGAGCGGACAGGCAGGTGGTTCTGTCCGAAACGGCCCGAACCATCGGCCAGCCCCCGGCCCATCAACGGTTGCCTACTATTGGTTTCCGTCGGCGGAAAGCACCGGCGCCCCGTTGAGGTCCACGATCCGCAGCCGGAAATCCCACGCCCTGGCCCAATCCTGCGTCAGTTCGTTCTGGCACACCTTGACGAGGATCAGGTTGCGGCCTGGGCGCAAGACGGCCGGGTCTTGGTATTGATCGGGCTGCGTGCCGGCGTGGTAGATTTTGTACGAAGCCACGAGCGAGCCGTTGAGCCACACCTTGACGGCGTTGTCGGAGGTCAGCCGAAACAGCACCTTGCGCTCCTGGTCGGCGAGGAACTCGGCGGCCGCATAGCCGGCCGCCTGCTTGATTTCCACAAGTCCCTGGTTGAGATCCACGGTGCCGTAATCGTCGCGGCAAACATAGTCCTTCCAGCCCACGGTTCCCGTCTTGCCCGCGTATTGGGCGTCGAATCGAATTTCCCGCTCTGGCGGATAGACCGCGTCGAACCCCTTGCCGCCCACGTCGTCAAAGGGCCCGATGAGCTTCCAACGCATCACGCAGCCAAGCTGCCGGGCCAAATCGACCTTTTCGCCCAAAGCGCGGAGGCGTTGCGCGATCAGGTCGATTTGATCTCGTTCTCGGGCCGCGCCGAGGGCCTGGCGGTAGACGGCCACGGCCTGGGCCGAACGCCTGGCCTCGGCGTGCTGCGCGGCCTCGCGGATCAGGCGCCCGACGGCGTCCCTGCGGAACTCCCAGCCCGGGTCGTCCAGCATCCCGGGAATCAGCCGATCCGCCGCCGAGGCGTCGACGCGGAGAAGCCACTCGTAGGCCAGTCGCCGTGCCCGGGAATCTCGCGACCTGTCCAAGACGAACGCCTCCAGTTCCGCGGCCGGCAGCGGCCCGCCGCCCTGCAATTGTCGTTCGGCCACCGCATCGACCGCCGCCCGAATCCAGTTCGCGGCCAAGGGGCCGGCGCCGTCGAATCCCTTGAGGATTTCCGGCAAGTCCGCGGCGTCGGCGCGAGCCAACTCGCTCCACGCCCGGGCCGCCTCGCGGTGGCCGGCGCCATGGGGTCCCACGGCCCGCAACCTGGCCAAGAGCGGCTCGATTGCCGCCCCCGTCGCCGAGGCGGCGGAAAACACCATGCAACATCCCGCAATCCCGATCCACAATCCCATTCTCATGGCGGCCTTCCCGGAGGTCTGTTCGACGCTCGAAGGCCCCCATTATACTGGAGCGGCGGCCTTGGCGACACCGTTCGCGAGGCCGCCGGCAACCGTCCTTCCGCCCCGCCGAAGAGGCGAGAAGGAGGATTTGGTAACCGTTCACGGCGACTGCCCCGATGTTCGCGGCGAAGTCCGCGAAAGAAGATGGGACTATCCGCCTGGCCGGTGGAGGTCCGGGCACATTTTTCGGCGCGAAACGGTCCGAAAAACGGGCCAGTGCCGGACCTGGGAACGGTTTCAAGATTTGCGAAGGGGAAGGAGCCTGCCTGCGTTTTTTTCGCGACGGATCGGCGGAACGTCATGAACAGCGAATTGCCTCTTCAGTACGAGTTCGCGGCCCCGCGGCGGATTGTCTTCGGTTGGGGGCGTCGGCGCGAGGTGGGGAGCCTGGCTCGCGATTTGGGGCGCCGGGCGTTCGTCGTTTGCGGGGCCGAGACGCTCGTCGCAAGCGGCGTGCTCGGCCAGATGGTCGAGGCGATGGGCCAGCACGGCGTGCAGTCCGTTGCCTTGGAGACGATCGAGCATGAGCCCGAGGTGCGCGACGTCGACCGCGCGGCGGCCGTGGTCCGCGAGCACAAACCGCAGCCGGGTGATTTTGTCCTGGCCGTCGGCGGCGGGGCGGCGATCGATCTGGGAAAGGCCGTCGCCGCGATGGCCACCAACGACGAAAGCCCCACCGTCAAGGATTATCTGGAAAACGTCGGCCGAGACCTGAAGCTGCTCCGGGACCCGCTTCCCGTGCTGGCGGTGCCCACGACCGCGGGCACGGGCGCCGAGGCGACGCGCAACGCGGTGATTTCCTGCTACGATCCACCGTTCAAGAAGAGCCTCCGTTCGGAGAAGATCCTGCCGTGGATCGCCCTGGTCGACCCGGAACTGACGGTGAGCGTGCCGCCCGCCGTGACGGCCGCCAGCGGCATGGACGCCATCACCCAGTTGATCGAAAGCTTCATTTCCCGAAGGGCCCAGCCGATCCCGCGGGCATTGGCCCTCGACGGACTGCGCAAGGCGGTCCCGGCGATCGCCGAGGCGGTCGAGAACGGCCGCTCCCGGCCCGCGCGCGAGGCCATGGCCCACGCGGCGCTGCTATCCGGGATGTGCCTGGCCAATTCCGGCCTGGGCATGGCCCACGGCGTGGCCGCGGCCTTGGGCGTTCATTGCCGCGTGGCCCACGGCGCGGCCTGCGCGCTGATGCTGCCGGTGGCCCTGCGGGTCAATCGCGGCGCGCGCCGCGCAGAACTCGCCCAACTCGCTTCTTGGCTGTTCGACCAACGGTCGTTCCGCTCGCCCGACGACGCGGTGGACCTGTTGATCGAATCCATCTCCACGTTGTGCGACCGCGTGGGCGTGCCCCGCCGCCTTTCCCAGATCGGAGTCCGCGCGGACCAGATTCCCGCCATCGTGCGCGACTCCCGGGGCAGCAGCATGAGCGGCAACCCCCGCGACCTCTCCGACGAGGAACTCGCCGCGATTCTGGAGGATATTCTGTAATCGTTTCACGAGGGCTGGGAAGCTGTGGCCCGTGTCGGAGGGATTCGCTTTCCTTGACGAGCGCGTTCTCCCCGCCGGCGCGGACCAAGACTCCCGATCGCCTTCGCGCCGCCGCCCCGCTTGGGAAACAACGAAAGGGAAATCCGTGATTCTTTGCGCGGGTCTTACGCCGGCATGGCAGCAGGTCGCGGTGTTCGACGCCTTCCGCCACGGCGAGGTGAACCGGGCCCGGGAAGTCCACTGGTTCGCCTCGGGCAAAGTCATCAACGCGGCCATCGCCGCCTGTCGCCTCGGCGCGAAAGCGTTGGCGGTGGCGCCGGGAGGCGGGCCGTCGTTTCCCTTGATGCGGCACGACCTCGACCAGTTGGGGCTGGACGTGCGGTGGGTTCCCGTGGAGGCGCCGACGCGGGTCTGCACCACGATCATCGACCGCGGCGCCCACAAGATCACCGAATTGGTGGAAAACGGCCGGCCCCTGGCCCCCGAGGAACTGGACGCATTCCGCCGCGCCTATGCCGAGGAAGCGGCCCGCGCCGAGGTGGCCGTCCTCATCGGCTCCTTGCCCCTCGGCACGCCGCCTTCCTGCTATCGAGACCTTTTGGAACGTACGCCGTGTCCCGCGGTGCTCGACTTTCGCGGCGAGGGACTGCTCGGTTGCCTCGACTTGCAGCCCTATGTGGTCAAGCCGAACCGCGAGGAACTCGCCCAAACCTTCGGACGCCCGCTGAGCACCGACGAAGGACTCTGGGAGGCAATGCGGTCGCTCCATCGCCGCGGGGCCCAATGGGTCGTCGTCACCCAGGGCGGCGGCCCGGTGTGGATCACGACGGCGACGTCCGTTTGGCGGGCGTATCCGATCCCGGTCGCCCCCCAAGACGTTGTCAACCCCATCGGCTGCGGCGACGCCCTCGCCGGCGCGCTTGCCTGCGCGATCGCCGAGGGCCGCGATCCGCTCGAGGGGGTGCGCCTGGGCCTGGCCGCCGCGCACGCCAACCTGCGGCAACTGTTTCCCTGCCGGTTCAATGCCGACGGAGTGCGGCATCAGGCCCAGAGCGTCCGCCTGGAGCAAGTCGCGTGACCTCCCTTCGCCAAACCGGGCCGCTTTCGTGGGCTTGCCGCTCTGGCGGCAACGCGCGGGGGTGACCGTTCAGGGGGAACTGTGCCGGTTTTCGCGGCGTGGTCCGCGAGAATAGAAGTGTCTGCCTGGCCGGTAAGGCAGCAGGCACATTTGTCGGCGTGAAACGGACCGAAAAACGAGTCACTCCCCGGCCTATCCACGGCAACGGCCGGGGTTGGGGGTTGGGTCGCGTCCCGACGCCGCGACGACGCCCGCAAGCTCGTAACCGTTCACGGAGACTGTCCCCCTGGCGGTGAGGGAACATTTTTCGGCTCGAGAAAAACGCGTCAGTCCCCCGCCTGTGAACGGTTACGCAAGCTCAGCGTTCCTTTGCCATGGGCCGGGTCTTCTTGCCGGCGACCACCTCGTAAGGGACGGCGGGCAACAAGCCGTACACGCTCCGCGCCGTCATCAGTTTCTTGTCCTCGCGGCTGACGTAGGAAGTTTCCTGCGACACAACGAAGAGCAGATTGCCCTTCGCGCCGGGCTTGACTTTGTCGGGGTCGCACTTGACGGGAACGATGAGGCCGCGGGTGAGGCCGACCGGTTGCGGGGTGTCCAGGGTGATGCCCTTGGGAGGCTCGCTCAGTTCGAAACGGAGATTGTTCGAGTCGATGCCGTCGGCGACCATGAAACGGGCCTGGCCAACGCCGTCGACGGGAATCCGCACCCCGGCGTCCACAAACGTGCAGGGCGGCTTGCCCGGCGCCGACCCCGTCACGAACACCGCCCAATCCTTCGTGGGCACGATGTGCTGGAGGATGAAGGCCTGGGTCATTTCGTCGGCGGGGAAGGCGGGGCGGAGCAGGCGCCGGCCTTGGACCGTGGCGTAACCGTGCATTTGCAGGAGGAAGGGTTCCTTGGCGGGCTCGGGCGGGACGGAGAGCGTCAGGCGGACTTTTTCCTGGCCGCCCGGGACCCACGCCCCGCCCAGCGAGAACCCCGGCGGAGGATTGACCAGCTCCAACGCGATGTCGTCGTTGAACCCGTCCTTGCGCAGCGCATGAACGGTGATCGGCACGCAGGTGCCCGCCCTCGCGGTAACGCTCGAGGGCGTGACGCGGAGGTCGAAGTCGGGCCGCGGCGGACGGATGTAGAGGCGGTAGGCGTAGTCCGGGCCGCCCCGGCCCTGCGCGTCGCCGATCGACACGTAGTGCGCCCCCTTGGTCGTGGTGAGCAAACGGGAGTCGGCATGATGGGTGATCAGCGGCCACGCGCGGTCCTCGTAATCGTCGTCGTAGGCCACCACCTTGCCGTTCTCATCGGTGAGGCGAACCACGGAGTCCAGCGGCGAGTACATGCGGCGGGCGTAGACCTCGGCCACGATCGAGCCCAGCCCGGAGAACTTGAAATAGTCGATGTCGCCGGGCTTGTCGATCCGGCCATTGATCACCAGCGGCACGCTGACCTCCTGGGCCTTGTCGGGAGTGTCGTTCGGCTCGGTTTCGAACTCCTCCCGGAGCGTGTCGACGATGAATCCCACGCGGTTGCAGAAGATGTTGTTTTGTTCGAGGATGTCGGGCCGGATGCCTGCCCCGCCCCGATAGAAGGACGGCTCGAGATTGAGCGTCTTGACCGGCAGGTTCCAGCCCTTCAGCTCGACCGTCACCGGTTGGCCGGCCCGGCCGCCCAACGGGAACAGGCCGGTGACGTAGGGAATCTCGCCGATCGAGATCCGGTACACGAAATCCTCTCGGCCGCGGTAGATCGAGTCGTGGATTTCAATCGTGTAAACCCCGTCTTTCGGCACCTCGTAATACAGCACCGGATCGTGGAGGAAGCCGAGCGAGTCGGCAAACGCGACCTCGTTGCCCTGGTCGTCGTAAAGGTGCAACACGGCCTGGAACCAGCCGGGCACCGCGTCGGCCAGGTAGGGGATCAATCCCCGGGCAGCGCAGGCCGCCACCAGTTTCGTTCCCTTCTTGGCCTCGAACCAGAAACGGTCCACGTCGCCGGGCATGATCTGGCCGTTGATGACCATGGGAAGCTGAACGTGGGCCGACTGGTCCGGCGTCACGTCGTTGGGTTCCTGTTCCCGCGTCTCCGGGTACTGGCCGACGTAGAAGTAAAGCGGGTTGGACATGGCGTTGGGATGGATCAGCCGAAGTTCGCGGTCCCCCAACTTGGCGTCCTGGGCGATTTCGATCTGGACGGTCAGCTCCTCGGCGATCTGCGGGTTCGGCTGGCGCTTCGGGTCCGCTTCCCGCTTGCGGTAAATCTCCATCTCCTTGAGCTGCTCGTCGGTGACGCCGGCCACCTTCCTGGCCTCCTCCCAGGTCACCTTGCCCTTGCCGCGGACTTTTTCCAGCTCCTCGAGCGTGTTCTGGATCTTCATGCTCAGGCCGACGTACTCGCCTTGAGTCATCGGCCGATACCATTTCACGATCCTGGTCTTGATGCCCCCGCCGGAAATGTAGGCGTCGGTCACTTCCTTGATGTTCTCGCCGCCGACGATGACGTCGATCGTCTTGCCTCGCTCGCCGCCGCCAGGAAAAACGTAGCCGATGTGCGGGAGACGCCCTTGGGCGAAAAGCTCCGAAGCGGCGGCCAGGAGAACCACAACCGCACACGGCCAAGACCATCGAGAGGGACTCATCGCGTTGCTCCACGGACAACAGTTGGGTGGCGATCAGCACGCGGAAAACTCGCCCGCTCGGGCTCCGCGAGACCGTGCGGCTCGCGCTGAGGCCGGGCTGCCCCCGCGCTTGTCGGGCCCCCTGACGAGCGGACGGCGCCGCGTCGGGGTTTTCCGCACGCGGGCAACGCCCGATGCGCTCACATGATCTCCTTGAGCCGCCCGGCCAGTTTCAGGCCTTCCTCGGGAGTTGGCGTCGCCTTGACGACTTCGTTCATCGGGTGCGGCAGATTGGCGTTGGGGTCGATGCCCAGAAGCTCGTAGATGCTGCCGATCAAATCGCCGGGATAGACGGGCCGATTCTTCACCGACTCGCCGCGGGCGTCGGACTCGCCGACGATCTGGCCGCCCTGGAACCCGCCCCCCGCCACCAGGCAAGAGAACACCGCGCCGAAATGGTGCCGCCCGCCGTTCCACGGCGATTCCCAGGCGACCTTCGGCGTGCGCCCGAACTCGCCGCACACCCAAATGATCGTGCTTTCCAACAGTCCCCGATCCGCCAGATCGGAAATCAGCGTGGCCACCCCTTTGTCCAGATTGGGCAGCAAGCGGCGCATGGCGGGGAAGTGGTCCTTGTGAGTGTCCCAGACGAACTGGTTGACGGTGACGTACTTCACTCCCTTCTCGATCAGCCGCCGCGCGCAGAGGCACGACTGGCCAAACGTGTTGCGCCCGTAGCGGAGCCGCAAGGCCTCCTTTTCCGTCGACAAGTCGAAGACCTTGCCCGCGTCGCCGATGATCAGGTCGTACGCGCTCTTCTCGGCATCCTTGGCGGCGACCATCTGCGGGGAGTCCTTCAGGACCCGCGAGAGATTGTCGGCCCGCTCCAGCCGGTCGCGACGATCCTTCTGCTGCTCGTCGGACATGCCGGGCGCGATGATCCCTTCCACCTCGAAGCGCATGGCGTTCGGGTCCCCGCCCGTGGCAAACGGCTTGTACTTGATCCCCATGAAGCCCGCCTCGGAGAATCGGCCTTGCGGCTGCGTGAGCACGATGTACGGCGGGATCAGGTTCTCTTGGCCCTCCTGGAAGCCCTTGAACGCGGTGACCACGGCGCCGACCGCCGGGTAGACGAGGCGTCCGCCAGGCTGACGTCCCGTCTGCACCATGTAGGCGGCGGTCTCGTGGCCATTGTCGCCATGCGTCATGGTGCGAATGATCGAGTACTTGTCGGCGATCTTGGCCAACTCGGGCAGCAGCTCGCCAATCCGGATCCCCTTGACGTTGGTTTCGATGGGCTTGTTCAGCGGTCCGGTGTAGTCGCTGCCTGCCTCGGGTTTCGGATCGAAGGTGTCCGTGTGCGTCGGTCCGCCGGAGAGCCAGATCTGAATGACCGCCTTGGCCTTGGCCACGCGTTCGGTGGTCTCTTCCTCCTTTTTGGGCGATTCAGGCTTCGAGGCCCGCTTCGGCGCAGCCGCCCCCAAACATAGCCCCTGGCCCAACAGCATCCCTCCAAAGCCGATCGCACTGCTCTGGAGAAGCCTCCGCCGCGAGAACCCTTCGCAATTCAGCGCCACGTTGGTCTCGGCCAACGGCACGTAGACTTCACGCTTTCTGGCCATCTTCTCACCTCCGGCTAACTCGTGCCCGTGCAGGAAATCCGCGCCCTCGGTGAACGCCCAACCGACCGGCGCACCCTCCCAATCGCATTATATCTCCGCAGGAATCCGCGCCTAGCGCGATGCCCGAATTGGCTTCCTCCGCGTCGAATGACTCGTGGGCGACGGCGCGGGGAACGCCTAGTCGCCCGAAACATCTGGTGGCCGTCGATGCCGTCTCGCCTGCGATGCTTGCCCGCCTTCGGATATGGATCCCACGAATGGGGTAGTGTCGACAGGCCGTAATGGCATGCTTTTTGCTTCAGACACCCCATATTTTGGGTGGACATCATACGCAATAGGGCTGTGTATCCAATGGCGGGGTGGCGTCGGTCGATCGCCAGTCTTTCCCCTCGAACTGCGCCGTATTTGGGCAATATGAGAAGATGGAAAAATGCGATTTCCCTCGCTGGACGAGATTCTGCAATGGCCGGGGATCCGCCCAATCGCAGTATCCCCTCGGATGTCGCAAGACGAACGGCCCGGGATTCCAGATCGCTTTGGCTCCTCGCCGGTCCGCTGATCCGATCGATCCATCCGGCTGGTAAACGAAAAACCGGCTGGTAAACGAGAAAATGGAGGAGAGAACGTTTTTGAGGAAGTCGGCATACCGTTCTCGGACGTATTCGTGTGGGCGTGAGGCATGCGCTTTGCTGATCTCGCGTATACCACCCATTCTCCCCTATTTGTGCAGATCACAAGCGGTTCCTTCATTTCTACAGACATTGCAAAGCCCTGGTCGATGTGCCATACTGAGGAGCGTTGTAGAACGCGGTTTGGCGTTCCGCGCGGGGCGTGGCGCAGTCTGGATTAGCGCGTCTGAATGGGGTTCAGAAGGTCGCAGGTTCGAATCCTGTCGCCCCGACCTAAACGTAAAACGTTTCTTTCCATTAACTTAGGAACACATTTCCGTTCCGGAAAGTGCGGCTCAAGGGTCGAGGATGTTCGTGGTGAGCCCACCACGAAACCCCAAAAGGGAGTCGCACCCAGGCACTTCCAAGGCGCAAGCTCGCCTCGTATCTTATCCATCCTGCCTCTGGCCAGGACTGCGTCCGAGTCAACGGGCGTGACGTTTATCTATCCGGGCCCGCACGGCTCACCGGAAAGCAACCAGGCGTACGCCAGGTTGGTCGCCGAGAACTTCGGTAACGCCGATTCACCTTCCCTAACCGTTCCAGGGGAAACATCCGACCGTCACCGGTTTCCGAGGAAGATCATACCCGCCGACAACCGGTGATTGTGCCCTATTGTTCCCTCACCAAGAAACCCAACCGTGCCATTCTTGCTGTCCCAGATTTTGGTCCGAAGATTCTGTGAAGCGAAACTGTGGGAGGGAACACGTTATGCCTGTCTTACCGACCGCCGTGATGCCCAAGAACCTCCTCACGGCGCTACGAAGGACAACTCACCAAATCGGAGTCTCATCGGCGTTGTTGGAGGCGGCAGCCGCTGACGCGGCAAGCGTGATCGAGAGGCTCGGGACGAGCGCGTCGGGCCTTTCGGAGGAGGAGGCGTCGAGGCGATTGGAAGCCCACGGCCCCAACGTGGTGACGGAGGAGGCGCACCACACGAAACTCAAGCTTCTCGGGCGAGCTTGCCTCAACCCGCTGGTGATCCTCCTCCTTGCGCTGGCTACCGTCTCGTTCTTGACGGGCGACGTTCGCGCGGGTGTGGTGATGGTGATGATGGTGGTGCTAGGCGTTGTCTTGCGGTTCCTGCAGGAGGCCCGGGCCGATGACGCTGCCGCGAAACTCAAGGCGATGATTACCGTCACCGCCACCGTGATCCGGGACGGACGCCCGCGCGAGATTCCCCTGGCGGAGCTTGTGCCGGGGGATGTGGTCAAGCTGTCGGCGGGCGACATGATTCCCGCCGACCTGCGCGTCGTGTCATGCAAGGACTTGTTCGTCATCCAATCCGGTCTCACCGGCGAGTCCCTTCCCGTGGAAAAATTCGACGGCCCGGAAACCAACAACGCCCGGCCGATCGCCGAACTGCGAAATGTCTGCTTCCTCGGGACCAGCGTGGAAAGCGGCAGCGCCACCGGCGTGGTCGTCGAGACGGGCTTCAAGACCTATCTGGGCAAGATGGCCAAGTCCATCGTGGCCCAGTCGGCTCAGACGAGCTTCGACCGGGGCGTAAGCCGCTTCACCTGGCTGATGATTCGCTTCATCCTGGTCATGGTCCCCGTGGTCTTCCTGATCAACGGCCTGACCAAGCATGACTGGACCGACGCCTTCTTCTTCGCCTTAGCCGTCGCGGTGGGCATGACTCCCGAAATGTTGCCCATGATCGTGACGGTCTGCCTGTCGCGCGGAGCCATCAGCATGTCCCGCAAGAAGGTGATCGTCAAACGCCTCAACTCGATCCAGAACCTCGGGGCAATGGACGTGCTGTGTACGGACAAGACTGGGACGTTGACCCTGGACCGCGTCATCCTCGAACGCCACTGCGACGTGGTGCAAAACGAGGACCAGGAGGTGCTCTTGTTCGCCTATCTCAACAGCCACTTCCAGACCGGACTGAAGAACCTGCTCGACCGCGCGATCCTTCAGCACCGCGAGATCCACGAGAATTTCGCGGTCCCCGAGTTCGAGAAGGTGGACGAAATCCCTTTCGACTTCTCGCGACGGGTCATGTCGGTGGTCATCCGGACGCCGCAGGGCGTGCATCGCCTGATCTCCAAGGGGGCGCCCGAGGCGATCTTCGAGCGGTGCAACCGCTTTGAGCTTGAGGGCAAGATCTACCCGATGAACCCGGTGTTGATTCATGACTTGAAAGAGGAGTATGACAGCCTGAGCGCCGATGGTTTTCGCGTGCTCGCGCTGGCCTATGCCGACTTCGAGCCGCGCGCAACTTACTCCCGCAACGACGAACGGGACTTGATCCTCAAGGGCTACGTGGCTTTCCTGGACCCTCCCAAGGAAACCGCAGCGCCTGCCATCGCCGCGCTGAAGCAGCACGGGGTCTCGGTCAAGATTCTCACCGGCGACAACGAACTGGTCAGCCGCAAGATCTGCGCCGAGGTCGGCCTTCCCACCGAAAGCGTCGTGCTCGGGAGCCAGGTGGCCGCGATGTCCGACGCGGAACTCGCGGAGACGGCGGATCGCGCGACCCTCTTTGCCCGGCTCTCCCCGGCCGACAAAGAACGCATCGTCCGGGCGCTCCAGAGCCGAGGGCACGTCGTGGGCTTCATGGGCGATGGGATCAACGACTCGCCGGCCCTCCGCGCCGCCGATGTCGGCATCTCGGTGGACAGCGCGGTGGACATCGCCAAGGAAGCCGCGGACGTGATCCTGTTGGAAAAGAGCCTGATGGTGCTCGAGGAAGGCGTGTTGGAGGGACGCAAAGTGTTCGCCAACATCCTCAAGTACATCCGCATGGGAGCGAGTTCCAACTTCGGCAATATGTTCAGCGTGCTCGGGGCCAGCGCCTTCGTGCCCTATCTGCCGATGGCCCCGATCCAGATTCTCACCAACAATCTGCTCTACGATTTCTCCCAGGTGCCGATCCCCGCCGACAATGTGGACCCGGAGCAGATCGCGAAGCCCCGGCCGTGGGACATGGGGGAAATCACCCGATTCATCTTGTTCATCGGCCCGTGCAGTTCGGTCTTCGACTACACCACCTACCTGATGATGCTGTACATCTTCGACGGGTGGAACCCGGCGAACGAATCGCTGTTTCAAACCGGATGGTTCGTCGAGTCGCTGCTCACCCAGACCCTCATCATCCACATCATTCGCACCAACCGGATTCCTTTCCTTCAGAGTTGGGCGAGTTGGCCGATGATCGTGACCACCGCCCTGATCATGACGATCGGGATGTGGCTGCCGTTTTCGCCTCTCGGCCCGTGGCTGGGCTTCACGCCGCTCCCGGGGCTTTACTGGCCGCTGCTGGGGCTTACGCTGTTCTGCTACGTCCTGCTGACTCAGGGTGTGAAGATGTGGCTGATCCGCAAAGGATGGGTATGACGCCAACGACCGCCCTGGGCTGGCACAAGGGACGCAGTCACGCATGGCCACCATCGGGGACCGTCACCGGTTTCCGGCTGGTACGATCCTGCCTGGAACCCCATGACTGTCCCCTATTTTCGTGCGATGGAATGCCGCCCTTGGCGGCGGGCCAGGCTCGCGGTCAACGCGGGGAGGCGACGTTGGCGGCGCTGGATTCCACGATCACGAGGCGCTGGTCGGCAGGCACCGACTCCAGCACGTCGGTTCCACCCCCGATCCAGCGGACCTCGACGCGATCGACTCGCTTGCGCTTGCCCAGCCCGAAATGCAGCCACGGGCCCCAATGGCTTTGGTATCCGTGGCCGCTGTGGACCTCGTCGATTTGCGTCAGGTCGCCGGCGGTGACGGTCACACGGGCTCCGACGCCGTCGCGATTGGTCTTGACGCCCACGAGCCGGATCCCGATCCAATGGTTCCCGCGAGGGGAAACGTTTCGGAGGACGGTCGGCTCGCGGCGGGAATTGAGCACGACCACGTCGATCCAGCCATCGCGATCCAGATCGGCGACGACCGCGCCCCGGGAGCTGCGCCGAAGGGAAAGTCCGTCGCCACAGCGTTCCGAGACGTTCTCGAACGCCCCGCCGAGGTTCCTCAGCACGACGTTCGGACATTCGTAGGAGGTCGAACGGTCGCGGAGTTCGATGTTGTCCTCGAGGTGGCCGTTGGCGATGAACAGATCCTTCCAGCCGTCGTTGTCGAAATCCGCGAAGGCGCAGCCCCAATTGACAAAGGGGTAACACCCCGCGCCCGCCCCGGTCTTCAGCGTCACGTCCTCGAACACGCCGCCGCCGAGATTGCGGTAGAGCACCGGCAACTGGTTCTGGTACGAGGTGATGAAAAAATCGAGTTGGCGGTCGTTGTCGTAGTCGCCGCAGGCGACCGCCATGTTGGCGTTCGAGTCGCCCCAGGAATTGTAGGCCACGCCGCTGGTGACGCCGACTTCCTCGAAGGTCGCGTGGCCCTCGTTGTGGAACAGAAAGTTGGCGCCCACGTCGTTGGCGACCACCATGTCGGCCAGGCCGTCGTTGTCGTAATCGGCCGAGACCATGCCCATGGCCGTGCCCGCGTGTTCGGCTATCCTCGATGAGACGCTCACGTCGGCGAACGTGCCGTCGCCACGGTTGCGGTAGAGGGTGTCGGGCACGGCCTGATATTCCATGGGCTGGGGATAGCGGGGGATTCCATCGGTGAAATGCGGGACGTGGGCCTGTGGATCGAAGCGGATGTAGTTGCCGACATAGAGATCCAGGTAGCCGTCGTTGTCGATATCGAGAAAACAGGCCCCGGCGCCGACGAAACTCGGATCGGGCTTGGCCACGCCGGCCGCATCGGTCACGTCGGCGAACGTGCCGTTGCCCAGGTTCCGGTACAGGACGTTGGACCCGTAGTTGTTGAGGAACAAGTCCGGTTGTCCGTCGTTGTCGTAATCGGCCACGGCCACGCCCAACCCATAGCCCGTGTCGCCCACCCCCGCTTCGTCCGTCACTTCCCGAAACCGGAACCCGCCCAGGTTCTTGTAAAGCGCGTTGCGCGGCGGGCGAACGGCGTGCGTGCCGGGGAGCGGGGCGCCGTTGAGAAAGTAGAGGTCCTCCAGCCCGTCGCCGTCGTAGTCGAACACGGCCAGCCCGGCCGACATGGCCTCGACGATGTAGCGGCGTCCACTGGAACCGTCGGTGTGCTGGAAATCGATGCCCGTCTCGCCGGTGACGTCATGGAGCTGGATGGGGCAATCGGGCTTGGGGGGCTCTTCGGAGGGCGGAACCAGCCCGCGGCGCGCGACCAGGACCAAGACGCCGAGCGCCATGAGCCCCACGAGGGTCCGCGCCGTCGATGGTGTCGCCAGGGTCTGCATCCGCCGTGCCGCTTTTGCCGGGCGTCTCCAGCCTGCTCGCTTGAGGAAAACGGGGCGGTGTCGCGAGCTTCGCCGCCTTGGAAAACCTTTCACGCCTCTGGTGAGCCGGCGGGGGCCGGGCGGCGGCCGAGCCCTTCGGTGATCACCAGGCGCTGGTCCGCTTCGAGGTCCTCCACTAGGTCCACCCCACCGCCGATCCAGCGGATCTCGATCCGGTCGACGCGGCCGCGCTGGCCCAACCCGAAATGGAGCGTGGTTCCGAAATGGCTCTGGTAGCCGCGACCGCTGTGAACCTCGTCGATTTGGACCAGGTCGCCGGCCACGACTTTGACGCGGGCGCCGACGCCGTCGCGATTCGTTTTCGTCCCCTGAAGCCGGAGGCGAAGCCAGTGGTTTCCGGTTTCCGACACGTTTCGGAGGATGGTGGGCGCCCCCCGGGAATTGAGGATCGCCACGTCCAAACGGCCGTCGTTGTCGAGGTCGTCCACCGCGGCGCCGCGGCCCACCCCCTTGACGCGCAAGCCGTCGCCCGCGGTCTCCGAGACGTTGACGAATTTTCCGTCGCCCGTGTTGCGGAGCAAAATGGGCGCAGCGCGGTAGAAGGTGTTGTCGCGGTAGAGTTCGATATTGTCTTGCAGGTGGCCGCAGACGTAGAACAGGTCCTTGTGCCCGTCGTTGTCCAGATCGGCAAAGGCGCACCCCCACTTCACATGGGGCAGCGAGCCCGCTCCCGCGCCCGTCCTCAAGGTCACGTCTTCGAGGAGCCCGCCGCCCAGGTTGCGAAACAGCACGGGCAGTTCGCCCTCGTAGGAGGTTTGGAAGAAATCGAGCCAGCCGTCGTTGTCGTAGTCGCCGCAATCGACGCCCATGCTCCCCAGCGAATCGCCGTAGGCGTTGTAGGCCGCCCCGATCGTGACGGCCACCTCCTCGAACGCGCCGTCGCCCTGGTTGCGCCAGAAGAAATTCCGCGAGACGTCGTTGAGCGCGAAGATGTCGGGCCGGCCGTCGTTGTCGTAATCGGCCGCCACCACGCCCATCCCGGTCCCCGCGTAGGCCGCGATGCCCGACTCGCGGCTTACATCGGTGAACGTGCCGTCGCCGTTGTTGCGGAACAAGGTGTGGGGTTCGGCCGGATAGTCTTTCGGCCCTGCGTATTCCGGATAGCCTTCTCGGAAGCGGGGCACGTGCGTCTCGAACGAGAACTGGACGTAGTTGGCCACGTAGAGGTCCAGCTCGCCGTCGCCGTCGAAGTCGAGGAAAACCACGCCTGCCCCCACCTTGTTGCCGTCGGCCACCCTGGCTTGCGCCGTTGCGTCGACGAACGAGCCGTCGCCGTTGTTTCGGTAGAGAACCTTGGGGCCGAAGTTGCTGACGTAGATGTCGGGATGGCCGTCGTTGTCGTAATCGGCTACGGCCACCCCCATCCCGTAGCCCTCGTCGCCCACGCCGGCTTCGGCCGTCACGTCGCGAAAACGGAAGCCGCCCTGGTTGCGGTAAAGCGCGTTTCTGGCCGGCCTCGCCGCCTCCGCGCCTGGCAACGGTTTGCCGTTGAGAAAGTAAATGTCGTTCCAGCCGTCGCCATCGTAGTCGAACACCGCCAGGCCGGTGGTCACCGTCTCCACGATGTAGTGCCGGCCGCTGGATCCGTCGGTATGAACGAAGTCGATGCCGGTCTGGGCGGTCGCATCGCGCAATTGAATGCCTTGGCAAGCCCTGGGCGCGGGGCTGGGAGGGGAACTGCACGCCGACGCACTTGCCAACACGGCGAGCAGCAACACGCAAGGCGCCCAGGAAGGCCCCGCGCCGTCGCCCCGGAAACGCAAGTTGCACACCATTCCCAGACCTGAACCATGGGACAGCGGCGGCCGATTCGGCGGTTCGCTCCGCATGGGTGAGGATCCGTTGCTCATGGCTCATTTATCGGCGCGCGGGTTCCGGCGCGGGCAAAGCCTCCAAGCCAGGCAGGACCCACGCTTCGGATCCCGCTTCTCTGGCGGGCCCTTGCGGCGCGGGCCCTTGGGGCGAGGTCGGCTCGAGTTCGGCCGCTCGGCGGCGGTGCGATTCAGCCTCGGCGGCTTCGCCATGGGCGTCGTAGACTCGGGCGGCCAGGGCATAGACACGGGCCACGCCCTGACGCACTTCCGCCGTGTCGTCATAGCGTTTCAGGCTCTCACGCTCCTCACGGTGGTCCCGTTCCTTCAAACGGCGAAACCTCGCGTGATACTCTTTGGCTTTCTCCTTCTCCCCCAGTCGGTCGCAGGCCGTAGCCAGCGTGTAATAGGCACTGGTATAGTCGGGCGCGATCGCGATCGCCTTCTCCAGGGACTGTTTGGCCTCCTGATACTGCCGTAAATGCAAGTGAGCCTGGCCGAGAAGCACGTAGCTCGGCATGGCGGCGGGACGGGCCTTGAGGTCGCGCTGAAGCACGGCGACCGCTTCCTCGAACTGGGCCAGACGCATCAAGGCGTTCGCCAAATACAGGGGATAGACGGCGGAGCCGGGCTCGAGTTCGAGCGCCTTGCGAAAACTGTCGGCGGCCAGCGCGTAGTCCTCCCGGTCGAACGCGCAGCGTCCCATCCAGTAATAGGCCGACCCAAACGTGGAATCCAGCTCCACGCACTTCCGCCAACTCTTGACCGCCTCCGATGAATTGCCGAACCGGAACAGCGCCCAACCTTTCACGTCGTGCGACTCGGGAGCGTGCGGAAATCGCTTCACCAGCCGGTCGCAAACCTCGTTGGCCTCGGCAATCAGCGCGGCGACTTCCGGGCGAGGGCCCGAACGCCCGCCCGTTCCGGGACCCGCCGGCGAAAGGTCCGCGGGCGGGCGCTCGTCAGGGTCCGACGACGAGGACCGGATCCCAAGCCATACCCCCAGCAAACCGAGCATGGCGGACCCGGCGACTACCAGCCACACTCTTTTCCGAGTCATTCCGGTTCGCGCAGAACAAGCGGGCGAGCGCCACGGGGACGGCGGTCCTCGCCCGCGCCACCGGGCGACACGGCCCGGCCTGAAATCATCGTGACGCCAAGCCGACGACTCGCGTTAGAAGTTCGTCCTGGCTTCGTTGCCGCCCTTCGTACCCAAGGCGCCCCAGACGCCGTAAGGGCTCGGCGTATTGTCGCTACTGGCGGGCGGCCGCGTAGCGAGGTTGCCGGTGTCGATCGTCTCGCTGATGAACCGCACCGAACCGTCGACAAGGGTCACGTTGCATCCGCCAGGATGGTAGCTGCCGGCCGTGTACAACCCCGGGTTCCAGTCCTGGTCGATCGCCAGCATGCAGCTTGGCGCATTCGGAGGGAGAATCGTGCAAAAACCGCTCATCGAACTCCGGCCGTCCGTCCATCGACGGCCCCCGAAATTGTTGCTTGCGAAAGCGCCAATCTGTCCGCCGGCCGTCCTGCGCGCGAGGCAGTTGATCGGAAAGTCGTCCAATGCCCACGGCGCGGTGATGCGGGCCTTGGCGTCCCCGCCCGAGGTCTGGTTCCATGGCCCGGAACCAATGCACCGTTCACCAAAGGCCACCGTGTTGCTCGTTCCGTCGGTGATCTGGGCGAAGGTGGTCGTCCGGCCGCCCGTGCCAAACGCCCCGCGGATGGGATCGCTCCAGTTGTTGTCGTTTACGGTGTCTCCCACCGAAAATGCATAGGAGCTGAAGCCCACGTCGCCCGAGCCCTTCAGCGTGGCCGAAGCGTCCGAGGGGCACAGAAGTCCGGGGACTTGCGACAACCATGGGGTGTAATTGCCGTTCCAAGGATAACCTCCGAACGCCTGCCACGTGATTCCGTTGGGGGTCGTCAGACGGCTGGCAATCTAGTTGTAAAGGGCGCCCTGCTCCAAATAAGGCAACAGGCTCGTCCATCCGCTCCGGCAGGTCCAATTGGATTGCAATGGTCCATCGGGAGCCCCGTGATTCGGGTTGTCGGTCCCGCCTTGCTTGAAGCACAGCGTCTTATTCACGTCGGCATAGTTGTGCAAGGCCAAGCCGGCCTGCTTCATGTTGTTGGTGCACTGGCTTCGCCGGGCGGCCTCGCGCGCGGCCTGGACCGCAGGCAACAACAAGGCAATCAAGATGCCAATAATGGCAATGACCACAAGCAACTCGACGAGGGTAAACCCTCTCCATCGAAACTTCGACATGAACGCGCCTCCTAGAAAAGAGAACAAGAAACGAATCGCACAGACCCGGTCAAGTCTAATAAAGGCCCAACATATTGTCAACGTGCGCAAGACGTTAAGAACAAAAATGGGCCAAAACCGATAGCCAGCAACCATCGGCGAACCATGCGGGAACGGACGCGGGCGAAGCGTCCTGTAACCCCCGAGACCGCAGCGCCTGGGGCATCGATTACCCGACGCAAATGCCTCCCGCGAGCAAATCGGTATGTTTGAGGCATCTCAACATGCCCGCAAGGGCGGGGTATGCAACTCAGTCGCTCAGTTCGAACTTCAGATTGTTTTGTTCGCCAGCCCTGATCGTGGCGGTCAGGCCCGACCCATCGGGGGTCTTGTACTTTGCCGGCAGAAGATCTTTGGCCTCTTTGGGGGCCGTTCCTTTAGGGCCGCCTGCCTTGGCCAGCGCCTGAGTATACGCGTCCCCCGACAGCGGAGCCCCACCTGAGGCTGACGAGGAGGCGCCGGCCTCGGTCTTGGTAATCGCGACTTTGTACGACCCTGGCACAGCGCCATCTTCCGGGTCGAAAGTCGTCAGCTTCGCCACCCCATCCGGTCCCGTTCGTCCCGACGCCGCCTTGCCCGAGCTATCGCTCGGTGCCAAGGTCACGGTGGCTCCTTCCACCGGCTGGCCCTTGTAAGTGACGGTCACGGTAGTCTTCGCCGTTGCCGGTCGATTGCCGGTCGCAGCTTTCCCTCCGCAACCAACGAAACCTGTCACGAACACTGCACCCATCAACCACGTGAACACGTTGCGAATCATAGCGAACTCCTCGAAAACCAGTGCCGATGCGACGCGCCGATTCACCTCGGAACACCCGGGTAAACCGCCAACTTAGCCGAGTCCCATGAAATGTCAATGGTCAGGCGAAGTTAAAGGGTCAGGAGCATAAATTGGGACATCTTCGTGGCGGGGAGGGGATTTCAGTTGCCTAGCGTGAGGTCTGGACGGCCACGCGGACGGAGCGTCGATTCCACCCCGAGTGACAACGCGGTTCGGCCGATCCACTTCTCGCTGCCGTGGGGGCTGCGATGCACGAAGCAACGCCCAATCGCCTTGACCTCGGCCCTCGGCCTGAGGCTCATTGCCGAGCTCTGCCCAATGCGGCAGTTCCGCGAACGGCCAAGCATTTTCCGACGGACAGTCGCCAGCGGGCAAGTCCTGCCGGACAGGCGGCGGAAATCGCCGCAAGGCGGCGGACGCTCGGCGCCGGGCGAGCATCCGTGGCATTCGCGAAAGTCGTTCTGCCGAAACACGTTGCGTGGCGATGGCGGCGGTTTTCCCGGACGGCGCGAGCGTATGGCCCGTCATTTGCTCTCGCTCCGGTCCATCCCGGCGTGGCAACCGTTCCCAAACCGGGGACTGGGTGATTTTTCGTGCCCGTTCACGGGGACTGTCCCGATTTTCGCGGCGAAGTCCGCGAAAATCGGACTGTCCCCCTTGGCCGGTCAGGAGGCAGACGCATTTTTCGGCGCGAAACGCCCCGAAAAGCGCGCTGGTCCCCGGCCTGTGAACGGTTGCGATTTTTCGGTCCCTTTCGGACCGAAAGACGCGATCGCCTTCTTCCCGGCAAGGGGGACTATCCCCGGGAACCATTGCCCGTCGTGTTCCTCCCTGGAGACGCACGCTCATGCAGATCAAGAATATCTTGTCCCGCATTTCCGACATGACTCGGGTAGGCCAGAACCGGGAGGCCGCGGAATCGGCCGCGCGCAGGGCGGTCGAGGCTCCAGCCGGGGGCGCGGCTTCCAACTCGGCAGCGCAGGCCAGGCTGCGCGAGATCTTGGCTGGCTACGACGTGACCAACATCTCGCCGAAGGCGTTTTCCGGGCTGCTTCAGGAACTTCAACAAGCGTCCGTCTTGCCGGACAAGGACCTCAACGAGCTTTTCCAGATTCGCGTGGATTTGGACCGGGAGAACATCGCTCCGGACCAACGCGTGAATCTCTTGGAGATGTACGCCCAGCGCGTCAAGGACGCCGAGCGCGACGCGGCGGGGCTGGAAGAAAGGCTGGGGGCGTTGTCGGCCCAAACGCTGATCGCCTCGTTGCGCCGCCGCCTGGACTGGCTCGAGAAATTCGCCGCGATCCACGCGTCCCCGGATGGGGCGGCGGTGAACGCCTTGGCGTGAGCCGTGCGCAGCGCGGAGAGTCGGAAGCGGCGCGTCGCGCCGCGAATCAGCGCGTGCCCGAGGGAACGGTTCCCACGGGACGGACGCCCTTGGCGCCGTTGCGTCCGTTGCCGGCGATCGGGGTTTCGTAGGCCCGGCAGGCGATGCCCTGCTGGAAATTCTCGAAGGCGACCCGGGCCAACCGATGTCCGCAGGCCGTGGGATAGTGGCCCGTGATGCACGCCTGGCAGAGTTTGTCGGCGTCCAGGCCGATGGCGCGGGCAACGGATTCGACGGGCAAGTAGCGAAGCGAGGTGGCGCCGAGGGTGGAGGCCATGCGGGCCTCGATTTCGGGCGTGATCGGCTCGCCGTTGAGAAACGCCGGGGCGAACAGCTCGGTCAGGGTGGACATGTCGATGCCGTAGAAGCAGGGGGAAATGATGGGCGGGCAGGCGACGCGGACGTGAATCTCGCGGGGGCCGCCCACCGTCCAGATCCGCTCCAGGAGCGTCTTCAGGGTCGTGGCCCGCACAATCGAATCCTCGACCAGAATCACCCGTTTTCCCGCCAGCACCTCACCGAGGGGCGTGTACTTGGTCTGGGCCTTCTTGGCCCGCGCATCGCTTCCCTCGATGAACGTGCGGCCGCTGTAGCGGTTGCGGATCAGGCCCTCCAGGCACGGCACGCCCAGCTTGTAGGCCATGGCCGCGGCCGCGGCCTTGCTCGTGTCGGGGACGGGCACCACGACGGTGTCCTCGTCCAGGGGGATGGTTTCGAGCCGGGCCAGTTCCTCGCCGAGCGCCTTGCGGGCCATGTAGACGCTCCGCCCGTCCAACGTGCTCGCCACATTGGAAAAATAAACCCACTCGAAGAAGCAATGGGCCCGGCGGGGACTGGCCGCGAATTGCTGGACCTCCAGGCATCCGTCGATGATCGTCACGCTCTGGCCCGGCAAGAGCGAGCGGATGTTTTCCGACGAGAAGCCCAGATTCAACAAGGCCACGCTCTCGCTCGCCGCGGCGAACAATGGGCCCTCCACCGCGTAGCTCAAGGGCTTGATGCCCAGCGGATCGCGGGCGACCATCATGTCGCCCAGCGCGTTGAGGAACACCAGGCTGTAGGCCCCATCGAAGCGGGAGGCGATTTCTCCGCACACCTCGACCAACGGCGGCCGCTCATCGCGCGACAGCGCTGAACTGAGCAAGTGCATGATGATTTCCGTGTCGCCCTCGCGAGCCAAATGGTTGTTCGGGTTGGCCAGCAGCTCTTCTCGCAGTTCGGGATAGTTGGCCAATTGGCCGTTGAACGCGAAGCTGAACCATTTGTGGCGTTTGATGTGGTGCCGCTCGAAGGGCTGGGCATAGCCCCTGTCGTCCGCCCCGCACGTGGCGTACCGCACGTGCCCGATCGCGGCGATGCCCGAGTATCGCTTCATCAAGTTCTCGTACTTGCCGCGGTGGTTGAGGCGAAAGACTTCCGTCACCGTCCCCACGTCCTTGCAGGTGTCGATCAATTGCTTGCGTTGGGGATCGTACGACGTCATGCCCGCGGCCAACTGGCCGCGATTCTGGATGTCCAGGAGCAATCGCGGCATCAGCCGCGCGATCTGTCTGGGATCTCCGTCCGGGCACAGGGGGCTGATCCCCTGGCCCGGCAAATGGTAAATCGCGGCCACGCCGCATTCCTCGTGCAAGTCGCTCATCGGTCGACTCAGACTCAGGAGACTCGGGAGAACGTGTTTTCCCAGGCTTGCGATCGGCGAAAGGGCAAGCGATCGTCGAGCACGTTGCCGCGGCGAACGCTGGCCGCCAAAAAAGCACAGAAATGCCCTATCCCGGACGCCAACGTTGTTTGCCCCGAAGCGGCTAACCCTTTCGCAACAATTATTCTAGGGTGGCCGGGACTGCTTCTCAATTACCCCTTGACTTGGTGGATGGATGATACCCGACAACAAAATAATCTGTCAGCCCGGCGCCGATCGTGATAAGCTATTGCGAAACATGGCAACCGGTGAAACACGGACGGTTCCTGCTTTGCCCCCTGATGGGCCAACTCATTGCGCAAGATAGGAAGTCGGCGCAAACAAGCTATGCCCGTCGATCCCTGAAGTTTCCCCCATGTGATGGGGTTGGGGCTAGGAGGCTCGACTTCACGGCCCATTGTTGTCTCGATAGGCCCCTGCGATGGCTGACCTCTTACGTCAAGAAATAGCTGCTTTGGCGACCACGATCGTGGTTAAAGTGGGCACGCGGGTCGTCACCAAGGATCATGGCTGCCTGAATGAAGAGCGGATCGCCCAATTGGCCGAGGAGATCCATCAGGCGATGAGCACGGGTCGCAAAGTCGCGCTGGTGAGTTCCGGGGCGGTTGGGGCTGGGATGGGCAGGTTGGGGATCGAACGTCGCCCCACGGATTTGGCGCGACTCCAGGCCGTGGCCGCCGTGGGCCAAAGTCTTTTGGTGGAGGCCTATGAGCGATCGTTGCGCGCGTATGGACATCACGCGGCCCAAATCCTCCTTACGGCCGACGATCTCGACCGCCGAAAGAGCTATTTGAACGCCCGAAACACGATCCTCACCTTGATGCACGAGTACGGGGCGGTGCCGATCATCAACGAAAACGACACGGTCAGCGTGGAGGAGCTTCAGACGACGTTCGGCGACAACGACCGTTTGGCGGCGATTGTCACGAACCTCATCCAGGCGCCGCTGCTGGTGTTGCTGTCCGATGTCGAGGGTCTGTTTGACGGCGACCCGGCCCAGCCAGGGTCCAAAGTCATTTCCACGATCAAACGCCTCGACCGGTCGATTTTCGAGCTGGTGAAGGACCGGGCGACGGGACTCAGCAAGGGCGGGATGGCCAGCAAGCTCCGCGCCGCGCAACAAGCCGTGGCGGCGGGCGAAAACGTGATCATTGCCAGCGGAAGGAAACCAGGCACCCTGGCCAAGATCCTGGCTGGCGAGCCCGTCGGCACGCTCGTCCTGGCCAAGGGCCAGACCGTGGCGGCACGAAAGCGGTGGATCGCCTATACCGCCAAGCCTCGCGGACAGATCATCCTGGATGCCGGGGCGTGCAAGGCGATTGAGCAACAGGGCCGAAGTCTGCTGGCGATCGGTATCGTCAAGGCGGTGGGAAGATTCCAAAAGGGAGACGTGGTCGCCCTTTGCCGCCCCGACGGCGCCGAATTTGCCCGAGGACTGACCAACTACGGCTCCGAGGACGTGCTTCGCATCCGGGGCCTGAAGACCGGCGAGATTGCCCTGACGCTTGGCCAATGTCCCCACGACGAGGTGGTTCACCGGAACAATCTCGTCCTGACGGGCTGAAAGGCCCTGACGGACCCCCCAACTCGCGAATTCGCGAATTCGCAAAATCGGCCTTTGTGGTTTTCGGCCGGTCGGTTAGACTTCGCAGGCGTTGCAATCTTGCCGTCCGCAGGGAAGCGGCCAGTCCGCCACGCTCAGGAGGAGCTCCACGAGCATGGACGCTCGCATCATTCGCGCCGCCGTTGGGTCGGCGTTGCTCGTCGCGCTGATGGGGGCCGGCTATCGGACCCCGAACTTCATCATGCAAACGGCCGATCCTCGCCTGGCCGAGGTGTTCGGCAAGACGGCCGAGAAGCTCCGCCACGACCTGGCCATCGAGTGGACAGGCAAGGCGATGCCCAACTGGTCGCAGCCGTGCGTGGTGACGGTGCAAGTCGGGCCGCAGCTCGGGGCCGGGGGGGCCACGACGTTCATGTTCGACCGCGGCGAGGTCTACGGGTGGCGGATGAACATCCAGGGGTCGGCGGAGCGGGTGCTCGATTCCGTGCTGCCCCACGAGATCACCCACATGATCTTCGCCAGCCATTTTCGCGCGCCCCTGCCGCGTTGGGCGGACGAAGGCGGCGCGACCACCGTCGAACATGAGTCGGAGCGGGCCAAGCATCGGAAGATGCTCGTTCAATTCCTCCAGACCGGGCGAGGCATCGCCTTCAACCAAATGTTCGCGATGACGGAGTATCCGCCCGACGTGATGCCGCTGTACGCCCAGGCCCATTCGCTCGCCGACTTCTTGATCCAGCAGGGCGGGCGGCGCCGCTACGTGGCCATGCTCGAGGACGGCATGAAGGACGGCCAATGGGCCGCGGCCATCGCGCGGCATTATGGGATCCGCGACTTGGGCGCATTGCAAACGACGTGGGTCGCCTGGGTGGCTCGGGGTTGCCCCGCCATCCAGCAACCAAGCGGCCAGCCGGAAACCGCAACCCCCGCCTCGGCCTTGGCGGCCAACCAGCGCCTGCCGCGACCTGAACCCAATCTGATCTGGCACGTGGCGGACACCGGCCGCAACAGCAAGCCTGCGGGCCAACTCTATCCCATCGAGCGTCCTGGTCGGCGGTCGGCTCAGCCCGGCGTCGGCGCTCTGGCCGCCTGGACCCCGGAATCCCAGCCGGTGCGGGCCCAAGCCACGCGCCCCCAACCCATCGAACAGCCAAGACAGACTGTCCTGGAGTGGAGCAAGCCCTAGGCCTCTCGCCCCCCATGGCGAAAGCTTCCTGCGGCCTGTGCGGAAACGGGGAAAGTCCCCGTTTCGATAAGCGGCGCGGGCAGCGACCAGGCAGTCCGCGTGAAGGCCTCGGGCCATCTCGCCGGTCGTTCTCCGGCTCGCCTCCGGCTCACCTCTGAAGCGCCGCCGTGATCGGAGCCCCGGTGAGGCAACCGTTTATGGGCGGGGGACTGTCCCGATTTTCGCGGCCGCGGACTGTCCCGATTTTCGCGGCGAAGTCCGCGAAAATGGGACTGTCCCCCTGGCTGGCAAGGGGACACGCACATTGTTCGGGGCGAAACGGCCCGAAAAATAGTTCGCTCTCCCGTCTGTGAACGGTCACCTGCCTGTGAACCGCCACCTTGTGAGGAACCGGAACCGTCGAGTAGCATACGGCATGGAGGTATGCCTGCGACCGCGATCGGGCGGGGGCTTCCCGCGGTTCGACGCAAGGCCCGTCGCTGCGAATCAGGGGGTTTTCGCGGAGAAGACCTCCGATGGAGTCACGCCCCTATCGCCCAATTCGGCGTCGCGCGACAATAACTTACCGGATTTGGGAAGTGGAGCGTGGGCGTTTCACCCGCTTTTTCGAGGCGGGCGAGACGCCCGCGCTCCCCGAAATCGGTAGTTTATTCTCGCGCCACGCCTTCACTTCGGATTTTTCTGGATCCACCGGATCCGTCGCCACGAGGGTGCTCGTTGCCATGAACAAGATGGAACGCGTTGCCGCCGTTCTCGAGGGTCGGCGGCCGGACCGGCCGCCGGTGTCGTTTTGGCATCACTTTTCCGCCGATTGCGCTGCCGGCGCCAAGGCGGTCGACGCCCATGTGCGGCACGTGGAGACCTATGACCTGGATTTCCTCAAGATCATGGACGACAACCGGTATCCGCGGATCGGACTGCCGGGGGGCGTGATCGCCGATGTCCGCGATCTGGATCGGCTTTCCGTGCTGCACGGCGACGAAGATAGTTTTGGGCGGCAGTTGGAACTTGTGGGATCGCTGGCCCACCGCTACGCCGGACAGATTCCCATGGCGACCACGGTGTTCAACGCCTGGAGCACCTTGCGGCAGATGACCGCGCCCGACACCGGCGTCCACGGCCCGCCGGTGATGGAGGCCGGACACGACCCCAAGGACGCGGCCATGGCGAGGCTTTTGAGCGAGGCGCCCGAGGCATTCTCGCGGGCGTTGCACGTGATCGCCGAGTCGACGGCCAATTTCGTCCGGCACTGCCTGGCGGCCGGGGCCGATGGGATTTACTTGTCGGTGCGCGACGACTGGGTGGACGCCGCGGGCAACGGCCCCGGAACCTACGACCGCCTCGTGCGACCCTGCGATCTGAGGATCCTCCGCGCGGCGCGGCAGGCGACCTTCAACATCCTCCACGTGTGCGGCAAGGCGGTGAACTTCAAGCGTTTCGCAGGGTATCCGGTGCAGGTCCTAAGCTGGGCCGACCGGACGGCCGGACCCTCGATCGCGGCGGCTGCCTCGTGGGTGAAGCCGGCGCTCTGCGCCGGCGTGGATAACTTGGGCACCCTGGTCACCGGCTCGCCGGCGGCGTGCATACGCGAAGTGGGCGACGCGATTCAACAGGCCGGCGAGCGCCCCATCCTCGTTGCCCCGGGATGTACGTTCGATCCCCAGGCGGTCCCGGCAGCCAATCTCCATGCCATTCGACAAGCCGTGGAGCGGTCGTGGCCGTGAAGGCCGGCGCCGTGGCGGCAGTCATCCCTGTGAAATGGTGGGTTGGAATAATTCCCAGGCGTGGGCAGTCCCCCTGAACAGTTACGGGGACTGATTCGGCCAAGGAATTTTAGTCGGCGGAGCCTGGAACCCCGCTGGCGGCGGTGTTGGGTCGGGATTGTTTCTCCGTTGGCTGCAATAACCGGGCGGCTTGTCCGTTTAAGAGGTTAGACATGATCGCCCCGGGTCGCGACGCGAACGACGAGCAGCGTTTTTCGGGATGGGTCCACGCGCATGGCAGGGCCATCCGGGGTTTCCTCGTCGCCATGGTGCGTCGGGGGGATTTGGCGGACGAGTTGACCCAAGAGGTTTTTTGCCGCGCCTGGCAGGCTCGATCGCGGTATCGAGAGCAAGGCAACGCCCGGGCTTATCTCCTGCAAATCGCGGATCGTCTGGCGTGCGACCACGCGCGTCGGGCGGCGAACGAAATCAATCTGGACCAAAGCGGTTGGAATCAAGGCGAACCAGCCAGCGCAATCGGGGAGCCTTGCGAGGAGGTCCAGCGGTCCGAGGCTGCGCAAGAATTGTGGGAGGCGCTGGATCGTCTCTCGGGCCCGCAGCGGCGCGTGTTGTTGTTGCGCTACTACGGGCAGCTCAGTTTTGCTGAAATCGCGGAAATGACGGGTTGGCCTGTGAACACGACGCTAAGCCATTGCCATCGCGGTTTGCAGGCCTTGCGGAAGATGCTGATCGAGCGGGAATCGCGGACCCATCGGCGTCGGGAGCGGGGGGCGGCAAGCGCGGGCGCCGAACCCAAGACGCACGACGGCGGCGGTTTTCCGAAACACGGGCTTCCGGGGAACCCATGATGGCCGGTAATCCATTTGACGCGGAAATGACCCAGGAATTGCGGCAGTCGCTGGAATGGGCGACCGCCTCGACCGCCCCGCCGGATCCCGCAATGGACCCGCGCACAGCAGACCTGCGTGAAACCTGGGTCGCCTGGTCCGGTTTGCTCGAACGCGCCGAGACGTGTTTCGGGGCGCATTTTGCGCCGCAGGTGCGTTTGCCCGCGGGGCGTCGCCGCCGTCTGGCCTTCGGCCTTGCGTTGGTCGCCGCGCTGGTGGCGGCGGCGTCGGGAACGATCTGGTTGGCGCTCAGCCTGCGGCCGGCCGATGGGCCGTTCGCTGGGCCAGAAGTCGCCGTTGACGGTTTGGAACGAGACACCCTCGCGGCACGAGGCTCTCCCGCCCAGAACACGCGCGGAAGCGATTCGTTCGCCGCGGCGTCGGCCGATCCGAGGCTGGAGTGGGACGACGCGGTGGACAACGACATTGCCGAGTTGAGCCACCGGATCATCGGAGTCCAGCAGGCGTGGCGCGTGCGCCTGGACGCCGTGGATCTTGTCTGGTGCGGCATTGCTCAGATCCGTTCAGAAATCGAGTCCGAACCCCTGTAGGGTCGACGATTCAGGACCTGTCGAGCCGTTGGGGCTCGCTCCTGGATCTCGCCCCCAAACCCCGAGGAGGTGTGACGATGATGCGAATGCGATGGTTGTGTTCGGCGGCGGCGGTGGCGGCCCTTGGGCTGGCGACACTGCCGCTTGCCTTGGGCGGCGAGGAGGGAAGGAAGGCGGATCGACCGAAGCCGCCGCCTCGTCATGAGGAGGCGAAACCCCCGGCCCCGCCGCCGCAAGAGGCGGATCGTCCCGCGCCGCGCGAACGCGAGGGGCGTCCCGCGGCCGAGGGCAGACGGCCGGAGGGGCCTCCGCGGGATCGAGAAGGCCGGCCGAGGGGCGAAGGCCGCCGGCCCGCGGAACCCCCGCGCGAGGGCGGCGAACGCCGACCGGAGCACAAGCCCGACATGCCGATGGATCCCGATCGCCCCGGCCCGCATGGTCCGCCCATGCAGCCGCCCCATGGCCCGATGGGCATGCCGATGATGCCGGGCATGGGCCCGGGCGCCATGCCGGGCGCGATGCCGGGCCCCATGCCGGGCCACAAGCCCGACTTCGAGGCGATGCGAAACCGGGACCCCGAGATGTTCAAGCTGCTCCAAGAGGACAATGAATTGGATCGGCGCACGCGGGAGCTGGGCATGCAGTCCCGCCAGGCCCCGCCAGAGCAGCGGGAGCGCATCGAAAAGGAACTCCGCGAGCTGGTCAACAGACAGTTCGAAATCCGCCAGCAGCGCCGCATGATCGAGTTGAAGCGTCTGGAGGCGGAAATCCAACGGCTTCGCGAGGCGACCGAGCGCCGGGCCAAGGCCCGCGATCAGATTATCCAGCGCCGGATTTCAGAACTCTTGGGCCGAGAGGACGATTTGGGATTCTGACCCGCCCCCGCGCACGAACGCGAGCGCAGCATTCCCGAGAAAGCCCACGGGCCGCACGCCGTGGGCTTTTTCGCGCAAGGAGCCGCTGGCGGCGCGCGGCCGCGGAGGATCGCTATTTGCCCACGCAAAACCGGCTGAACACGCGGTCAAGAAGGTCTTCGGTGTAGACCGCGCCGATCACGCGTCCTAGTTCGTCGAGGGCGAGCCGGATCTCGGCGGCGACGAGTTCGTCGCCGAGGTCCGCGCAAAGCGCGTCGCGGGCCCGGGCAAGGCATTCGGCCGCCAGCCGGAGCGTCTCGTGGCAGCGTTCGGCCGTGCCGGGCACCAGGGCCGAGTCCGACCATCGGACCGCCAGGATCGCTTCCGCGATTCGGGTGCGAAGTTCGGCGATGCCCTCGCCCGTGACGCTGCTCGTGCGGACCGACGGAAAGCCCGCCTCCGTGGTTGGCGCGGCGTCGACCTTGGTCCACACGACGAGGGAAACGGCCGTCTTGTCGGCGATCCACCGGCGTTCCCAGGCGTGAAGCGGGCGGGAGGCATCGAGGCACAGCAGGCGCACGTCGGCGCGTTGGGCCTGCTCGGTGGCGGCCGCCTGCGCGGCCGCGTCGGGGCCGCGGCCGCTGTCGAGTCCGTCGGCGGCGATGCCGGCGGTGTCCACCAGCAGGCATTTCTGGCCGTGGAACTCGGCCTCGGCATGGAGGTAATCCCGGGTCGTGCCGGGGTGATCGGAGACGATGGCCGCGTCGCGCCCGGCAAGGACATTGAAAAGGCTGCTCTTGCCGGTGTTGGGTAATCCGACGAAGACCACGCGGGGCAGCTCGCTCGATGTCCGGCGGCTCGACATCCGGCGGAGCAACTGGCCGATGGCTTCCTCCGCGGCGGCCAATCGTCCCGCTAGCGCGTCCCGTTCCAGTAAGGGCAGGTCCTCGTCGGCGAAATCGAAGCCGACTTCCAGATGGGCCAAGAGATCCAGGAGTTGCTCCCGCAGTTGCCCCAAGGGCGTGGAGAGCCCGCCGGCCAGTTGACTCAGGGCGACGTTCAGCGCGTGGGGATCGGCGGCGTCGATGACGCCGAGCACGGCCTCCGCCTGGGGCAAATCCATCTTGCCGGCCAAGAATGCCCGCAACGTGAACTCGCCCGGCTCCGCCAGCCGAGCCCCGGCCGCGCACACCGCCCCAAGCGCCGCTTCGAGAAGGGGCGGGGAGCCCAACGTGTGGATTTCGGCCACCGGCTGGCCGGTGTAACTTCGGGCGGTGGGCCAATAATAGACCTCGCAGGGAAGCGGCGAGGCGAACCCGCCGCCCAACACGATCGCTCCCGCGAAGGCACGGGCGAAATGCCCCCCGCGCCAGTCGATGGCGCGATCGGGCGTCAAGACCCGTTCCAGGGCCGAGGGGACGCCCGGCCCGCTCAGCCGCACAATACCTCGCGCCGATCCCCCCGGCGCCGAAGCGATGGCGGCAATCGTGTCGTCCAGCGCGAGGGTCATCATGCGCCGTGAGCGATGGCAAGACGGCCCGGGGCGTGCGCCGTCAGGCCGCCGGCACGTTCCACTGGCCGTCGCCGGTGAGGTATTCGTGGATATCGCGGGCAGCGGCCTTGCCCGCTCCCATGGCAAGAATCACGGTCGCGCTGCCGGTGACGATGTCGCCGCCCGCCCAAACGCCCTTGCGCGTGGTCCGCCCGGTCTCATTGGCGATGATGTAGCCTCGCCGGTTGAGGCCGAGGTCCTTGGTTTGCTTGGTCAGCACCGGATTGGCGCCGGAGCCGATCGCCACGATCACCAGATCGGTGTCGAGAACGAATTCGGCGCCGGGTTTGGGCACGGGGCGGCGGCGTCCCGAGGCGTCCGGCTCGCCCAACTCCATCTCCTGGCAGCGAACCCGGCAGACCATGCCCTTTTCGTCGCCGAGGTACTCGATCGGGGCGCAGAGCAGTTTGAAGACGATGCCCTCCTCCTCGGCGTGATGGATTTCCTCGGCTCGGGCGGGCATTTCCTCGCGCGAGCGGCGGTAGAGGATGTAGACGTTTTCGGCCCCGAGCCGACGGGCGGTTCGCGCCGCGTCCATGGCCACGTTGCCGCCGCCGACCACGCAGACGTTCCGGCCGCGGACAATGGGCGTTCCGAATTGAGGGAAGGCGTAGGCCTTCATCAGGTTGGAGCGGGTGAGATACTCGTTCGCCGAATAGACGCCGCCGAGGTTCTCGCCGGGTACGCCCATGAACGTGGGCAGGCCCGCCCCCACTCCGATGAAGACCGCGTGGAATCCCTCTTCCTCCAAGAGTTCGTCGACGGTGATCGACTTGCCGATGACCTGGTTGAGTTCGATGGTCACGCCGAGCTGGCGGAGGTAATCGACCTCTTTTTCGACGATCTCCTTGGGGAGCCGGAACTCGGGAATGCCGTACATGAGCACGCCGCCGGGCTTGTGGAACGCCTCGAAGATCGTCACGTCGTGGCCGAGGAGGATCAGATCGCCCGCCACGGTCAGCCCGGCGGGTCCGGCCCCCACCACGGCCACCTTCTTGCCCGTCGGCGGGGCTTTCTGGGGAAGCCGGATGAGACCGTGCTCGCGCTCGTAATCCGCGGCGAAGCGCTCCAGGCGGCCGATGGCGGCGGGCTCGCCCTTCTTGCCGAGGACGCATCGTTCCTCGCATTGGGTTTCCTGCGGGCAGACGCGGCCGCAGATCGCCGGCAGGCAGTTGGTCTCCTTGATTTTCCGGGCCGCCTCGGCGAATTTGCCTTCGGCCACCAAACGAAGGAAGGCCGGGATGTCGACGTTGACCGGGCAGCCTTCCACGCAAAACGGCTTCTTGCATTGCAAGCAGCGTTCGGCTTCCTCGCGGGCCTGTTCCGGCGTGTAGCCCAGCGGCACCTCCTTGAAGTTCGTGATGCGAACCTCCGGCGGCTGTTCGGGCATGGGGACGCGGGTCTTGCGCCGGGCGGGCCTGGCGGTTTTTCGCTCGGCCTCGGAAGGCGCGGAGGCTTCGGGGCCCGGCGACGGAGAATGGCCTTGGGGCTGGGGCTTGAGGTCGCTCATGACGTTTCCGTGCACTCTTTGAGGTACCGCTCGAACGAGCACGCTTCCTGATGGGCGTAGATCTTCTGCCGCGAGAGGAGCTGCTGCCAATCGACCAGATGACCGTCGAATTCGGGGCCGTCGGTGCAGGTGAACCGGGTTTCCCCCCGTAGTTCCACGCGGCAGCCGCCGCACATTCCGGTGCCGTCGACCATGATCGTGTTCAGGCTCACCACGGTCTTGACCCGGTACGGTTCGGTGGTCGCCGAACAAGCCTTCATCATCACCGCCGGTCCGATGGCGTAGACGCAGCCGATCCGGCGCTCGGAATCCCGCTCGAGCAGCTCCTTCAACGGCTCGGTGACGAGGCCCTTCCGGCCGGCGGTCCCATCGTCGGTGGTGATGAGGTGCTCGTGGCTCACCGCGGCGAGCCGGTCCGTCCAGAAAAGAAGGTTCTGGCTTCGCGCGCCCTGGATCGAAATGACGCGCGTGCCCGCCTCGAAAAAGGCCCGCGCGATCGGATACACCGGCGCGGCGCCCACCCCGCCGGCCACCATGACCACGGTGTCGTATCGCTCGATCTCCGAGGGCCTGCCCAGGGGACCGATGAGGGCGTACAAGGATTGTCCCGGGGCGAGCGAGGCCAACTGGGCCGTGCTCGTCCCCACGACCATGAGAACGAGGGTGATCGTGCCGCCCTGGCGGTCGAAATCGGCAATGGTCAACGGGATCCGTTCGCTCTGTTCATTGGCCATCACCACGACAAAATGGCCGGGCTGCGCTTTTTTGGCAATCCGCGGGGCCTCGACGGTGTACTCGAAAATCTTGGGGGCAACTTCCGTTTTCGTCAGGATTCTACTCATGATTCGCCGCACGGTTGCCGTCAGGTTCTTGGTTCCCATGATGTAGTGTAATGCCTGGGTCCGGGGCGTCAACCGTCCTGAATCGGACCGGCGGGCGGGTGAGGGCGCGGGTCGTCTTCGCGGCCGCCGCAGGCGGAGTCCTTGCCGCCGGTTTTACAGCAGCGGGATGTTGGCCTTGGCGCAGGCTTCCTGCATGGCCTCGGGCCAAATCCCCACGCTGACTTCGCCCACGTGCGCCGTGCGCAGGAAGAACATGCAGAGGCGCGATTGCCCGATCCCCCCGCCGATCGATTGGGGCAGCTCGCCCGCCGCCAACATGCGATGGAAAGGGTATTCCAGACGGTGTTCCAGGCCGCGGATCTTCAATTGGCGCACGAGCGTTTCCGGGTCCACGCGGATTCCCATGGAGGAGATTTCAAACGCCCGGCCCAGGACCGGGTTCCACAGGAGGATGTCGCCGTTGAGCCCGACGCCGCCGTCGGGCCGGGGCGTGGTCCAATCGTCGTAGTCGGGGGCGCGGCCGTCGTGGGGCTGTCCGTCGGGCAGGGCCGCGCCGATGCCGATCACGAAAAGCGCGCGGTGTTCGGCGCACGCCCGGTTCTCGCGCTCCCGCGGGGGAACGTCCGGCCAGCGGCGGTACAACTCCTCGGACGTGACAAAGGCGATGTTTTCGGGCAGGACGGGGCGAATGCAGGAATACTGGGAGGCCACGTGGAACTCCGTCCGGCAAATCACGTCGTAGATCGCGCGGACCACGGCTTCCAAGGTCTCGCGATTTCGCTGCTCGGGCGTGATGATCTTCTCCCAGTCCCACTGGTCCACGTAGATCGAGTGGATGGCGTCGAGCGTTTCGTCGGGGCGAATGGCGTTCATGTCGGTGTAGATGCCCTCGCCCACCTGGTAGCCGTAGCGCTTCAGGGCCAGCCGCTTCCATTTGGCCAGGGATTGGACGATCTCCACGGGAGCGTTGCCGTCTTCCTTGACGAAAAAACGCACCGGTTGCTCCACGCCGTTCAGATCGTCGTTCAGGCCCGTCCCGCTGCGAACGAACAACGGCGCCGTAACCCGCTGAAGCCCCAGGGCCGCCGCGAGATTCCGTTCGAAAAAGTCCTTGATGTCCTTGATCGCGGTTTCCACCTCGCGGGTGCTCAGGAGGGGTCGGTAGTTGGCGGGGAAATCGTAGGCGCCCGGCATTCTGGTCCCTTTCGTTTGGTGCTGACTGCGGGAAAGATTCCATTTCGGTAACCGTGCACAGGCCGGAAACTGGCTCGTTTTTCGGGCCGTTTCGCGCCGAAAAATGGGCTTGTCTCCTTACTGCCCAGGGGGACAGTCCCCGTGAACGGTTACCCATTTCGCGATCCGTGTCAATATACCGAACGCGCCGATGGCGTCAGAGAGGAAGCGAGGCGGTCGACGCCCGTATTCCTTCCCGAGCGAGATGGATCGCCGGGCGTCCCTCGAACCGGCCGCGTCCCGCGCTTGACGCGGCCCCGCGGAACGCCATAATGGACCACGCCGATCCGACCAGGCGCGGCCGGCCGCGCCGCAAGGCGCGCGGCGCGCCAGGGGCGCGTCGCGCCGCACGAGGGACGCATCATGGCCTACGAGGGTTTGCTGGACGACGTCCGCCGGGCGATCGCCCTGGAAAAGCCGCAGCGATTGCCGGTGTTCGCGCATAGCGAGGAATTCGACGTCAAGTGGCACGGCAAGTACTGTTATGAGGACGTCTGCCAGGACGGCGACAAGATGGCCGAGGTGTGGATCGCGGCCGTCGAGGAGTTCGACTACGACTGGGCCTGGCTTCAGGTCGACGACTGTTTCGAATTCGAGCCACTCGGGGTGGGGACGCACGGGGAGGGGAACATCCTGCGGGCCACGCGCGACTACCTTCCCGCCACGCGGGCCACGCTCGAACGGCTCCGCATGCCCGACCCGAAGACCGATGGCCGCATGCCCCAGAAACTGAAAGCCTTGAAGCGCGTGCGCGAGCGTTTCCGCGATCGGGTGCTGGTGGAGGGGAGCTGCGCCGGCCCGTATAGCTGCGTGGGGCTGTTGTTCGGCCTGGAGGCGGCGATGCTCCTGGCGATGGAGGATCCGGATCTATTCTTCAAGGCGTGCGACTTCTTCGTGGAACTCGAGGCGCGTTGGATCGAGGCCCAAGTGCAGGCCGGGGCCCATGCCATTTGGCTGGGCGACTGCAACGCGTTCTCGGGAATGCTGTCGCTGGCTCAGTACAAGAAGTACGCCTTTCCGCCCTGCAAACGCCTCGTGGAACGCGCCCGCGCATGCGGGGCGATCGTCCACCTGCACAACAGCGAGATCATGACTCCCTACCTTCTGGCCGAGGCCGAACTCGGCGTGGACATCGTCAATTGTGGGCCGGGGGCCGGGCTGGCCGAGGCGTGCCAGGCCCTGCGGGGCAAGTGCTGCCTGAGCGGGAACCTCGATCCCATCGACGTTCTCCTCAAGGGCACGCCCGACGAAGTGGCCCGCGAGGCGGAACGCATCGTTCGGATCGGCTACGCGCAGGGCGGATACCTGTTCAACACCGGCGAAATGAACCCGCGCGACGTGCCGGTGGAGAACATGAAGGCCATGATCCAATCCGCCCGACGTACGGCGGCCGCCATGGCTCGAGAGTAGACGGAAAACACGGTCCTCTTGCGCGGGGACGTCGCCCCGCGTTTCACGATTGCGGAGAACCAAGATGAAACCAGTCGCTTCGATCAACCGCCGCGATGTTCTCAAGGGGCTCGGGGCCGGCGTGGCCGCGCCCTGGGTCGTTCCGAACCTGTTGGCCGCGCCGCCCAGCGGTCGGGTGCGGCACGCCAGCTTCGGGGCGGCGGGCATGGCCGGGGGCGACCTGATGAGCTTCGCCGGCCATCCCGACGTCGACATCGTGTGCGTCAGCGAAGTGGACCTCGGCCGCCTGGAGATGATCCACAAGCATCTCGCGGATCGCAAGATCAAGGTCTATCAAGACTGGCGCGAAATGCTGGACAAGGAGGGCAAGAACCTGGACACGGTCAATGTCGGCACGCCGGACCACATGCACGCCCCGATGGCCATGTCGGCCATGCAGCTCGGGCTGCACGCGTACGTGCAGAAGCCGCTGGCCCACGACATTTACGAGGTGCGGCGCCTGACCGAGGTGGCGCGGGAGAAAAAGCTCGTCACGCAGATGGGCATCCAGATCCACTCGACCGCGTATTACCGCATTGCGGTCCAGGTGGTCCAGAGCGGCGCGATCGGCAAGGTCAAGGAAGTCCACGCGTGGAGCTCGAAGAAATGGGGCGACCTCGAGCCGCTGCCCAATCGAAGCGATCCCGTCCCCAGCACCCTGAATTGGGACCTGTGGCTTGGCGTCTGCGCTCCGCGGCCGTATCTGGCCGATTACTATCACCCGGGCAACTGGCGCAAGCGGCTTGATTTCGGGACCGGGACGTTCGGCGACATGGGCTGCCACATCTTCGACCCGGTCTTCAAGGCCCTGGCCCTCACCGCCCCCCTCTCGGTGCGCTCCGACGGGCCCGCCCCCAACCGCTGGAACTGGTCGATCAACTCGGTGATCCACTACGTCTATCCCGGGACGGAGTACACCGAGGGCAAAACGGTCGACATCCACTGGTACGACGGCGACGAGCGGCCTCCGAAGGACGTGCAAGCGCTGTTGGGCAAGCAACCGATGCCCGACCAGGGCTCGATTTTCATCGGCTCCAAAGGCGTGATGTTGCTGCCCCACGTCGCGCTGCCGGTCCTCCTGCCCGAGGCGCAGTTCAAGGACTACAAACTCCCCCGGGACCCGGGCACGTCGCACAACAAACAGTTCATCGACGCCGTGCTGGGCCGCACAAGGACCAGCACGCCGTTCGACTACTCCGGCCCGCTCACCGAGTCGGTCCTGCTCGGCGGCGTGGCCACGCGATTCCCCCGCCAGCCCCTCCAGTGGGACGCGGCCGGCCTGAAGTTCACCAATTCGGCCGAGGCGACGCAAGTCCTTCGCCGCACCTATCGCAAGGGTTGGGAAGTCCAGGGGTTGAGCTGAGGGCGGTCGATCCACGGCGGCCGTCGAAGCAGACACGAGGAGATTCGCAGGGTGAACGAGCGCATTTGTCGTTGGGGGATTCTGGGCGCGGCCGACATCGCGCGGAAGAACTGGCAGGCGATCCGGCACGCGCCCCGTTGCACGCTCGCGGCGGTCGCCAGCCGCGACGTGGAGCGCGGCCGCCAGTTCGTGCGCCAGTGCCAGGAGCACGTGCCGTTCGCCTGTCCGCCTCGCGTCTGCGCCAGCTACGAGGAGCTTCTCGCCCGGGACGACGTGGACGCCGTGTACCTCCCCTTGCCCACCGTGCCGCGCAAGCGCTGGGCCATTCAAGCGGCGGAGGCCGGGAAACACGTCCTGGTCGAAAAGCCGGTCGGCGCGACGGCCGACGACGTCCGGGAGATCCTGGATGCCTGCCAGCGGAATCGCGTTCAGTTCATGGACGGCGTGATGTTCATGCACAGCCGCCGCCTGGAGGCGATGCGCCGCGTGCTCGACGACGGACAGAGCATCGGACCGCTGCGGCGGATCGCCTCGGCGTTCACCTTCGGCGCCGGCGAGCCGTTCTTCGCCCACAATATCCGCACCGCCAGCGGCCTGGAGCCGCTCGGCTGCCTCGGCGACCTGGGCTGGTATTGCATCCGCTTGACGCTGTGGGCGATGAAGTGGGCTTTGCCGGCCCGAGTCTGCGGGCACCTGCTGGCCGAACATCGGCGTCCGGACAGCCCCGCGCCCGTGCCCATCGACTTCTCCGCCGAGTTGTTCTTTGGCGAGGGAGTCTCGGCCGCCTTCCACTGCTCGTTCGTCGCCGAGATTCAGCAGTGGGCGGTGTTGGGCGGGGAGAAGGGCTCGCTTTTCGTGGACGATTTCGTGCTGCCCCACTTCGGCAGCGAAGTGGCCTTTCGGGTTTCCAATCCGGTGTTCCGGCTCGACGGCTGCGACTTCAACATGGAAGACCATACCCAGCGCATCGCGGTGCGGGAGTACGGCAATGCCGCCCCGGGCGCCCAGGAGTCGAACATGTTCGCTACTTTCGCCGAATTGGCGCTGGGCGGCGCGCCCGACCCCTTCTGGGGCGACATCGCGCTGAAGACCCAACAGGTGCTCGACGCCTGCCTGGCTTCCGCGCGGCTCGGGGGCCGGATCGTCGATTTGAGCGGGGCTTCCTAGCCCGACGAACTCGATCGCGTGGGGCGGCGCGGGGCAATCCGCCGCGGACAGCGCATCTGGCCACGGCGCGCGGGGAGCGTTGGCGCCCCTCGGCGCCCTCCCGGCCGTGCGGCCGGCGTCGAGGTCCGGTCGTCAGACGCGGCTTCGGCCTTTCCGGTTGGAAGGCGCGTTCGGCGCGGCCGCCAGGTCGCGGAGCGTCTTCAAATTGATCGCGTCGAAGTCCACGCCCCCTTCCTGGCCCTTGGGGGTTTCCAGATACATGGGCACGGCCTGAAATCGCGGATCGCGAAGCAACAGGCGGAATGGCTCCAGGCCCATGTGGCCGCGGCCGATGTGGGCGTGTCGGTCGACGCGGGACCCCCATTCCCGGGCGCTGTCGTTCAGATGAAAGGCCTTGACGCGTCCCAGGCCGACCGCGGCGTCGAGGCAGGCGATCGTTTCCTCATACTCCTCCCGCGTGCCCAGGGGATAGCCCGCGGCAAACACGTGGCAGGTGTCGAAACAGACGCCCAGCCGATCCGGCTCGCGCACGCCGTCGAGAATCCACGCAAGGTGCTCGAATCGCCAACCCAGCGAAGTTCCCTGGCCGGCGGTGGTTTCGAGCAGGCATCCCACCGTCATGCCCCGCGTCTGGCGGTGAACGCGGTCCAACGCCCGGCAAATCCGCCGCACGCCTTGCCGCGGCGTGCCGTCGGTGTAGCTGCCAGGATGCGTCACCACGTAGGGAATCCCCAGGGCCTCGGCCCGGCGGAATTCCTCGACAAAGGCCCTGACCGAAGCGTCCCAGAGGCGGGCGTCGGGGCTGGCGAGATTGATCAAGTAGCCGTCGTGAGCCAGCGGGTGGCCGACGCGGCATTGGCGCAGGGCGTCTCGAAACTTCGCGGCCTGTTCCGCGGAAATCGCCGCGGCCCGCGCGGCGGGCTTGCCCACCCTCGCTCCGCCCGAGCCGAGCGAACGCGGGCTTGCCGTGAAGAGCTGAACGCAATCGAACCCCAGCGCCCCGGCGCGCTGGACCGCCCGGTGATGCCCGCCCGCAATCGACTGGTGGGAACCAAGGATCGGCATGGAAGGCACGTTTCTGTTGGCCGAAGCGCCAGGCCGCCGGCGCGGACACGGGCCGCGACGGAGCGCGGCTGTCCAGGCGGCGTTGTGAAGGATTTCCGCCTAGGGTTCCCACAACCGGACGATCAGCGGCCAATCGCGCACGCGAAGTCTTCGGATCACGGCTCCACGATCTTCGCGCGAGACGTTCAGCTCCTGAACAACGCCGTTCAAGGGATCGTAAGCGGCGGCGCGTCGGGGCGCCGCGGCCAGACGCACGTCGACCCAAACGCCGTCGCATTCGTCGGCGGCCCGGCCGCCGAGCCAAAGGGTCAGGGCGTGGCCGTCAACCGTTTTCAACGGGAACGCCTCGAGCCGAGGCGGGACGGGGTGGATCGCATATTCCAAGGGCCCCGGCTCCATGCCGTCGAGCATCGTGGCCAGATTCCTCGCCACGTAGTACGCCGCCTGCGGTTGGAGCGGCGAGATCGGGTCCGCGTCGAACGACCGTCGCAGGAGGCTCAGGTCGAGCACCCCGAAATGCGGGAAGTACATTTCGCAGAAGAACGATTCCACGCCCAAGGCCGTGTGGCGCGTAAACACCTGGGCCACGTACTTGGCTTTCTCCAGCTCGGTGGCCTTGAAGCCCCCGCTCCACGCCTTGCGGGACTCGACCTCGGAAAGCGGCGGGTACAACGCGCTGTAGTTCCACTCCGTGGCCATGGCGCGGCCTCGAAAGCCCACGCCGTCAAGCCACGATCGCAGGGCGCGGACGTCGGCCGCGTAGCCGAGGAGTTGAGCCGGGTCGGTTTGATAGAAGGGGTGCCATCCGATGGCGTCGACCTCGCGGGCCAGGCGACGCGTGGCCGCCAGGAAAAGCATTTCCTTTTCTCTGGCGGCGAGCTGGGCGGAGTCCCAATTGCTGATTCCGTGAGGAAAACCGGCCCAGGATCCCATCAGGATCTTGGCCTCGGGAGCGTGTTGGCGAATCACCGGGATGGCGGCGCGGGCGACGGCGAGATAGTGCTCCAGGTTCGGCTCCGCGCCCCAATAACTCGAGATGTTCCATTCGTTCCAAATCTCGAAGTGGCGCACCCGGTCCCGGAATCGCTTCACCATGAACTCGACGTAGCGGGCCCACGCGGCCAAGGCCTCCGGCGTGGTGGGAGGGGCGGGCATGTCGTAGTTCCACTCCCAGAGTTGCGGAATCGCCCGCGACGCCGGGCCCGAATAGAGCCGATTGCCAAAGTTCAGGCACATGACGATCTGGACGCCGTTGGCCGCCATCTCGGTCACCGCCGCGTCGGTTTCCGGATCCATCGTGAGCTTGCCCCGCTCCCTCTCGACCCAGTGCCAGTTGATCGGATCGTCGTGATAGCCGACGCGGGCCCATTTGAAGCCCGCGTCGTAGTGCAACGGCCAGTACCAGCGGTGGGCGGCCAATTCCTGGCCGGGGCTGTGGTAGGTTGAATTGACCGTCACCCCCGCGCCGCGCGTCGCCAAGGCGACGTTCCGGCCGACCGCGTCGTAGACCTCCACTTCGGCGAGCGAAAAGGCGTAAAGGATATTCTCGACCAGCGGCAGCGCGGCGGCGCTGATCCAAATCTGCTTGGCCGGCCGGCGCGCAAAGCGATACTCCAGATCCCATTTGTCGGCCGCGTCGCCCGACGGACCGTCGAACACGGTCTCCCATTCCCGGCTGTCGCGGCTGAGCCGGATGGTCAACGTGCCGGGCACGCCGCGGCCGACTTCGGCGGCGCCGGGGATCGGCGCCCAACCCAAGAGGCTTCGCGCTTGAGTCGAGGGCGGCCGCTTGCGAAGCACGACCCGCTCGACGGGCCGTTCCACAGGCAGGTCGATTCGGATCCACAACGGCTGCGCGTCGGGGCGCGTCTGGCCCCGGCTCATCCAGCATGTCTGAAGATCGCCATCGATCAGGTGGATGGCCTCCAGCGGCAAGTAGTCGGTTTCGGTCGAGCGGGGCATTCGGGTGGTCGTCACGCCCATGTAGTTCCGCTGGATCTGGCTGCTCGGCTTGGGATGGACCTTGATCCGCGGCGCGGCATGATCCGCTTGAAGCGTCACGTCGTCCACCAGGTCCGGCGCCTCGGCCAGCACCCAACAGAACCCGAACCGCTTGATCGGCACACCGCCGCAGCGGGTTTGAATTTGAGGTTGCTCGCTCCCCGACACAACCGGAAAACCTGCGACGAGACACGTCGCGGCTTCGGCTATCAGAACGAAAACGAGGGACCGGCGAAAAGCGTGGATCGTCATGGTCAGGGCCCCGTCAAGAGGTTTCTCGGCGCGGCAACCCGCCCCGCGGGTTTCGCCAGCGCCGTTGGCGACAATCGATTGCGAGCGGGCGCCGATCCGGTCGGAGGATGGAACAGCCCCAGGCCCGCCCTACAGCAAGTCCCGCGCGGCGGCGGCCATGAGGGAAAACAGCTCCTCCAGTTCGCCGACCTCGACCGAGGAGAAGGCGATGCGAATGTCGCGTTCGCCGTCGGCGATCACGCCCACCCCGTACTTCTCCAACAAGTGCTTGCGGAACGCCTCGGCGTCGATTCCCTTGAGCTTCACGCACATGAAGTAACCGGCGTTGAAGGGATAGGGTTCCCAGTATTTGGCGTATTCGGGCGAGCGGAGGATTTCGTGGACCTTCTTGGCCCGGGCCTCCAGGATCGATTTCTTTTGGAGGCGTTGCTCCGCAAGCGCCGGATCGGCCATGGCCTTGGCAAGGATCGATTGGGCCACCTGGGAGCAATTGGAGATCGCGCTGCGGATCGCTCCGGCCACCTTCTTGGTCAGCGCGCCGTACAGGGCCTCGTCGCTCAAAAAGGCCCGCGCGCTGAAGGTCAGCATTCCCGTGCGGAATCCCCAGACAAACTCCTCCTTGGTCGGCCCGTCGACCTTGACGGCCAGAATCCGTTCGTGGGCGCCGGCCAGCCGGGCGAAGAGCGATTCCTGGTAGACCTCCTCGCCGTAGAACAGGCCGAAATAGGCGTCGTCGGTGACCACCACCAGGTTGCGGCCCTCCTCGGCGCTGTCGACCAACAACGAGGCGATCTGGTCCGCCTCGGACTTGGTGATGGAGTAGCCGGTGGGGTTGTTCGGGAAGTTCAAGACGAGAATCGTTTTCCAGCTTCCCGCCCGGGTCGCCAACGCCTGGCGCAGGGCCTCGACGTTGAATCCGCCGCTGGCGTTGAAAAAGGGATAGATCGCCAATTGGGCCTGGTAGCGAACCCCATACAGCAATTCGTAGTTTTCCCAGAACTTGTCGGGCAAGAGGACCATGTCGCCCTTGTCCACGAACAAGTCGCCGACCAGGCTCAGGGCGTGCGTCACGCCGCAGGTGACGATGGGCGTCGAAAAGCTCTTTTGGGCCAGGCTGGGGTTCTTGGCCACCAGATCGGCCCGCCACCGCTCGCGCAGGTCGGGCCGACCCGTGGCCGCGGCGTAGGTCAAGGCGTCGGCCGGGCTCAAGTCATTGAAAAACCGCATGACCGAGGCCAGGTGCATGGGTTTGCCGTTTTCCCGGGCAATGCCGATCGTGGCGTCGAACCGCGTCGCCTTCTCCTTGGCCTCGGCGCTCTGCGCCAGGATTCCCTTGGGAAAATAGATCCGCTTGCCGAACTCCGAAAGCATCCCGTAGACGTGCGGATTCTCGCGTTCGATGATCTCGTTCAGTTCGACCGCCAAGGGACGGACTTCCGTGCCGGGCGCCATGAGCGTGATGGGGGCTTTCA
>Ga0073932_1001002_pt1 | contig 59575 bp, 49 predicted proteins | sample DewCreD2012metaG_FD_76967 | JGI IMG/M metagenome (GOLD analysis project Ga0073932, IMG submission 76967) | Hot spring sediment bacterial and archeal communities from British Columbia, Canada, to study Microbial Dark Matter (Phase II) - Dewar... ...
TCCAGGCGGCTGTTGGTGGGCTGGCCGGCCACCACCACATCGAACCGCCGGGATACAAAGCCGCCTGCCGCGATTTCCAGCGTATACGCGCCCTGCTCGATCCACCAGCCAAAGTGCCCGTCTGGGCCAGTATTCAGACTGCGCACCAGCGTTTCGCCTTTCCAGATCGTCACCTGCGCGTCTGCCAGGGGCGCGCCTGGCTGGTCGCAGTGGCTCAGGCCGTTGACCACCCCGTTGAGATGTCCCCACGCGGCCGGCGGGGTGACGTTCATCGTCACCGAAACCTTGAAAGGACCGTAAGGGCTGGAATTAGCCACCCACAATTCCGCGGCATACTCGCCCGGCTGTTCGATCTCTGCGACGCTGGCGTCAAAATGGACAGTAATCTCTGCCGCGCCGCCCGCGTCAACCGTCCCCGCCTGGGGGGATGGATACATCCAGGCGACATCACCTGAGCAGTCATCTAACCCCGGGTACACTTCATGATAGGGCGTAGGATACCAGCCATAATAAGGCGCGTACGCAAATCCGCCCACCCGGTTAAACCCGCAGGCACTGCCTGCATGATAGGTGGCATAGTTCGAGGCCGGACCATAAGACCACTGGTTGGTCAGGGCGTCGTACACCCAGGTTTCATTGGTGAGAGACCCGCTGGCAATGCCGCCGTTCAGGTACAGCTTACCCTGAGAGGCGACAGCCGCCGCCCCATAGACGGGTTCCGGCAGGTCGGCCAGGGTGGACCAGGTGTTGGTGTCTGGATGATAGGCATACAGCTTGCCGCTCGCCTGGCCGTTCCAATTATAGCCGCCCGCGCAGACGATCTGCCCTGTCAGCACGCCGCACGACGAATACGCCAGGCCGACGGGCATGTCGGCCAACTGCGTCCAGGTATCGGTTGGGGGGTCATACCGGAAGACGTGGTTATGGTAGCCATACAGCCACCCGCCCATTAAGTATAACTGCCCATCATACACGGCCACGCCAGGGGCCGCACCCGTCCCCGGCATAGGGATCGGCGCGCCAATGCTCCAGGTATTGGTGGCGGGGTCGTAAATCTCCAGCACGTCGGGTAGATTCCAATCAGAATCATATCCACCCACCAGATAAATCTTGTCGTCAATTGCCCCGGCGCCGGCGCTGTCGCGCAGGGTGGGTGGGTCGGCGATGGCCGACCAGCTATCCAGATCCGGGTCATAGACATAAGAGCTGGCATATTGAGAATAATAGCGGTCATTCACCCCGGTGAGCGAGTACACTTTGCCATCCAGCGCCACGGCCACATTCGCGGCAATGGGTTCCGGCAGGGGCGCCGCGTAGGCCCAGGGCAATTCAGTGGGGTTGAGGCTCAACTGCGGCGCCGGGGGCGGCTCTTCTGGCTTCGCACCGCGTTGTAAGAAAGGCGGACCTTCAACGGCCACCCGCCGCACAACCGCGCCCGCCGCAGTCGAAATGGGAGTTGGCCGGATTTCAAAGAAACGATACTCCCCCGTTATTGTGCCAATATTTTGGAGCATAAAGGTGGCAGAAGCGGTCGCGCCCAGCTCCACAGTCGCCTGAACTTCAGCCACATCGGCAGAGAAATCCGCCGCTGGCAGGGTGAACGTCTGAAATGCGCTCTCATCCGGCGGGATCACCACGCTGGTGGTCACACTGCCGTACCCCTGCGGACCCGAAACGGTAATATCCTGCGGGCTGTCCGGCGCAACAAACAGGACATACCAGCCATCACGCAGTTGAGGGTCGTCTGGGGTGGCAAAGGTCAACACGCCCGCTTCAGGGGCCAACTCACTGTAGACCGATGCGCCCACAACCCTTTCGCCCCGCGGACCCGAGACGTGCCCAACCACAAATGACCCATCCCTGGGCCGGCAGTCTCCGATCAACACATTGTCTACCTGCCAGACGCCAATATAATGCCCAAAGAAATTAAAGCGGAGCTGTACCGAAGGCTGGCCGGCCAGCGCTGACAGGTCCAGCACAGCGTGGTAATCTGGCCCAAGGCTGGTTGTCTGCATCCACACGGTCTGCCAGATCGGGTTCTCGCGGGGCCGCACTTCACTACCCGCCGGCGGAGCCTCATAGGTATAGGGCGGGGATGAAGGATAGGGATACGGGTTCCAGATCTCGCTCCAGGTGGTTCCATCCAGCGAGACCTCAATGCTGGCCTCGGACCAATCGCTGTTGTAGAAATAGGTATCGAAGCTCAGAGAGGGCCGGCTGGTTCCGGTGAGGTCGAACACGGGCGTCACCAGGCTGGTATCCATGGTGGCAATGTCGTTGTAGCCCAGGTCGGCGGTGGCAAATGAGCCTTCTCCGCCGGTCTGATTGCCCCGTGCAAAAGGATCATCAAAGCGCCAGACAGCCCCGGTCCCGGCATGGTCAATGATGGTCCAACCATCCGGCAGGGCGCCGCCGTCGAAATTTTCTTGCAGGAGCGGGTCAATCCCCCAACCGGGAGCCGTGCAGGAATCCAGATCGGCTTCCAGACCGATATTCAGCCGCCGGTCAGCGGTCAGCATGCCGGTCTGCACGACGGCCGGCAGGTAGCCTGGAACCAGAGCCTCCACCGTAAAGGTATAATCCATGCCTTCCGGCAGTTGCAGCCTATACCAGCCAGAAAGAGGATAGCTGAAACCCCGGTCGTAGGGCGGCGGGGGCGTCAGATTACCGACGCTCACCCGGATGCGCCCGTACAGCGGACGGCCAGCCGTCAGATCATAAATGGTGCCGCGGACGATGTACGTCTGAGCGGCTGACAGCGTAAACGACTGCTCTGTGATCTCTCCGGCGGTGATCACCACCCCCGACTGGGTCTGCGGCGCATAGCCCCACTTCGCCGCGCTGACCTCATAGGTGCCTTCCCAGACCGTCATGCTGTAAAAACCAGCGGCGTCGGTGGTGGCCCGGAAGGTGCGGCTGCCATCCGTCACTGTGATGCTGGCCCCTTCCAGGGGCGCACCATCCGCGTCCGTCACCGTGCCTTGCAGTGTGCCGGGGCCGCCATAGCTCATTGCCAGTTGATAAGCGGCGTAAGCATCTACGGTACCATCGCCCCAATCCTGGTTGGGGCCGACGGCATAGTCACCGCCGCAAGAAAAGCCCGTTTGCCCGGTGAGCGGCACGGCGGTGTCCTTAATAATTGTCGTTGTTTCCGCAATCATCCCGCGCAGGCCGGGATTGGCGCTCCACAACAACCCCACCAGCCCAACCACGTGCGGGCCGGCCATGCTCGTCCCGCTCCAAGATTCATAATCACCGCCTGGCACGGACGAACGAATATTTGAGCCAGGGGCCATCACATCGGGGAACGTGCCGCCGTCGAGGGAAGAAGGCCCGCGGCTGGAGAAATACGAAATGAACCCCGGCAGGCTGCCCGAGTACCAATCCACCGAGCCAGTGGTTAACACCTCGGCGTAATCGCCCGGTGAGCGCAGTGAATTACAGCCCAAATCATCGCCTTCGTTGCCCGCCGACACTTCCACTAAAATGCCCGCCGCCTGCAATGCGGCAATTTCGTCTCGGAAAACGCTAACCTCGCCGCCCCAATAGCCCCACGAGTTATTGATCACGTCGGGGGCCAGGTCTGGGCGGGCAGTACTGCGGTTGCCGGTCAAATTCCAGGGGGCCAGGTCCCACTCAAAACAGGTGGTGAAAGTGTAGTCATTGCCCGATCCCCCATCCGTCATGTTTTTACAGTGGATGGTTTTGGCCCCCGGCGCCACGCCAATCTGATTGCCCGCGCCGTCGTCGCCGACCATCGTACCGGTGGTGTGCGTCCCGTGCCCGTGACCATCTCCAGGAACGAGCGGATAGGTCTCGGTCGCATCCCACCAGTTGTAGTTGTGATCGGCGGCGGTCCCGTTCCAGCCGCGGTAGTGATTCCGGATGGCCGGGTGTTCCCAATCCAACCCCGTATCGTTGCCCGCCAGCACGATCCCCTCGCCCGTCACCCCGGCGGCCCATACGTCATCCGCGTTAATGAAGCTCAGGCTGCCTCCCACCGTAGTGATCGAACCGCCGTCTTCTTTATAGGGTTCCTCTAACTGGTAGGTGTGGTTGGCGGTAATGCGCTCCACGTCTGGCCGGTTTGCCAGAGCCATTACCAGCGCCTGACTGCCGCCGCGCACGAAGATTTTGTTCGCAATGTAAAATGAATGAAAGACCCGGCCCTCGCGCGCTAAATCACGCAGTACCCCGGCCTGGGTGCGCCGGGCCGTTTCCACCAGCGTATCATAAACAAACTGCCCCTTTTTCTCTTTATCTTTAAAGGCCCTGGCATTCCGTAAGTCAGCTTTTTCCTTCATCCAGATAAAGAACTCCACTTCCTCGCTTGAAGCCAACTGCGTCAGCAGAGCGGGTTCAATTTTATCAAGAGGATCCTGCCGCTCCGCTGGTTGCTGTAAACCCGAACCGGCCGCTGGAGTCACCAAGCCGAGAAGCAGGCTGATGAACAACACCAATGAGATCAGTTTCCGTGACAGGCTGTAGGCATGCATCAAGGGACCCCTCCAGGTGAAAAGCTATTGAATTGAGGCGCGGTTAGTGAAACAACACCAAAGAGATACGCGGACAAAACAGTAAATTTGATCAAACAAGACCTGATAATGAATTACGCAGTCTAACGACAAAGCTTATTTCATGTTAAAAAAATAAATTATATTGGTAGCTTTTATAAAGTATAGCACCTATATTCGAAAAAGCCAGTCACAAATTTTATATATTTACAAGGGCAAAACTGCCCTGACCCAGGCGTTTTCCGCAGTCTGCAACGCGCGCCTTGCGCCCCAAAACTTTGCGGGCGGCGCAGGTGCCCCCCTCACACCCGATCAAACCGGAAAAGATAGGGGCTGTCGGCCCGCCAGAACACCGGAATCCGGTCAATGGGAGCCAGGGCTTCGCCCAAACCCTCTCCGGTATATTTACGGCCCGTCCAGGCATCCACCCATTTTGAACCAGGCGGTAGATAGACATTGCGCGCGGTCGCCCCTGGCTCCAGCACCGGAGCGACCATCAGGTCTGGCCCCAGCATAAACTGGTCAGCTACGGCCTCGGCGGAGCGGTCTTGCGGGAAATCATAAAACAGTGGGCGCATCACCGGCTGGCCTTTTTCAGAAGCGGCGCGGGCCAGTTCCTTGAGGTAAGGCCGCAGGCGCTCGCGGATGAAGATCATGCGCCGCAGAATCTCATACGCCTCTTCGCCGTACGACCAGATTTCATTGGGCGACCCGCTGCTCCCGGCGCTGAAACCGGCGTCTCCGACAGGGGGCAGGCGGTTGCCGTGAATGCGGAATAACGGGCAAAACGCGCCGTACTGGAACCAGCGGATGAGCAGTTCGCGAAAAGCCGGGTCGTAAATATTACCGCCGTTAAAGCCGCCGATGTCGGTTGTCCACCAGGGGATACCGCTCAGGCCGATGTTCAGACCGGCCGTCACCTGGCGGCGCAGGTCATCGAAGGTAGAATGAATATCGCCCGACCACACCGCCGCGCCGTACCGCTGACTGCCGGCCCAGGCCGAGCGCGACAACGCCAGAATGCCCTCATCTTCTTGTCCTTCCGGGCGCAGATTCTCCCAAAAGCCCTGCTGGTGGAAAAGCGGATAGATGTTGCTGACTTCCAGGCCGTTGCCCAGGTAGTAGCGCAGGTTGCTGTGCGCCATCGGGTAGATTTCTGGCTCGTCGGCATCCAGCCAATAGACCCGCACCCCCAACTGATAATAATTGCGACGGATCTTTTCCCACACGTAGCGCCGCGCGCCGGGGTTCATCGGGTCGTAGTAGCAAACCGGGATCTGTCCAGGGGGGGTGGTATCCACCAGGAACATCTGCGTTTGAGGGCTTTTTTCGGCGCGCACCAGCCAGTTATTGCGCTTCATCTCTTGAAAGGCCGGGTTATTGGGGTTCACCGTCGGCCAGATCGAGACCATCAGACGGGTGCCCATCTCTGCCAGTTCCCGAATCATCGCGGCAGGGTCCGGCCAGCACTGCGGATCAAACTCCCAACTGCCCATTTGAGACCAGTGGAAGTAATCGGTCACGATGATGCTAAGCGGCACGCCCCGCCGCCGGTACTCGCGGGCCACTTCCATCAGTTCTTCCTGAGTGCGGTAGCGCAGCTTGCACTGCCAGAAGCCCAACGCCCACTCCGGCAGCAGCGGAGCATGACCAGTGACATCTGCATACCGCTGTAAAATCGCCGCACAGCTTTCACCCGCGACCAGGTAGTAATCCATGATGCGGGTTCCTTCGGCCACCCAGCGCGTGCCATTTTCTCCCAACTCCACCTGCCCAATGCCAGGGTTGTTCCACAAGAAGCCATAACCCCGGCTCGACAGCGCAAAGGGAATACATACCTCGGTGTTGCGCTGTTCCAGTTCGATCACACAGCCCTTCTGATTGAGCAGACCGTGCTGGTGCTGTCCTAACCCATAAAAGCGTTCTTCGGGGTTCGGCTCGAAGCGCACCACCAGCTTCGCCAGGTCGCCGCGCTCAAAGCGCCACCAACGCGCTGGCGGCCTGTTAAAGTAAGGTTCGGGTTCGGCCAGAAGCATTTCACCGCTGGCGGTGTTAAAGTAGCGCAGGCGGCCATCCAGTCCGATCTCAGCGCGCAGTAACCCGTTGACCAGCGCCGCACCCTGCCCGTGCCGTTCCACTGCCGCCTGGGGCGCAGAAGGCGGCGGGTCGAGCAGAGCGCCAGGCACTGCCGGAAACTCCGCCAGGGCCGTCGCCCGCACACGGATGCCGTCTGGCCCCCAGGGCTGAATCAACAGCGTTTCGCCATCGCACTGCCAGGTGATCTGCGGCCCCTCGATCTTGAGAATTCCCTCCATGGTTCAATGCTCCTTTGCCTGAAAATCTCGCCATCCGCTTAGGGGAAGACCGTGCTGACGGAGGCCCCGCAAGCAGTGGTTTTCAGAGAGAAACTACGCGCCGTCAGGCCGGCGGCCTCAAAAGCCGCCTTCATCACTGCCGCGACGGGGGCCGGGTCGCCGGGGGTAAAGGCGATCAGGCTGGGGCCAGCGCCCGAAAGGGCCACTGCCGCGGCCCCGGCCCGGCGCGCGGCGTGACGCGCCTCTTCAGCCCCCGGGACCAGCGGGAAGCGGAACGGCTGGTGCAGGCGGTCTTCCATGGCCTGCCCCAACAGTTCCAGGTCGCCGCTGCGCAGGGCTTCGATCACCAGCGCCGAGTGACCCAGGTTGAAGGCCGCGTCTTTCAGCGGGACCTGGTGCGGCAGAGCGGCGCGCGCGGTACGGGTAGGTAAATCCACCGCTGGCAGCACGTAAGCCACCTGTAAGACCGGAGCCTCAACGCGCCTCACCAGCCAGCCATTTTCGCCCGCCGCCACAATCGTCAATCCGCCCAGCAGGGCCGCGGCGGCGTTATCGGCGTGGCCTTCCATCTGCGCGGCCAGGGCCAGCGCCTCGTGGCTGTTGAGCGGCTGTCCCAGCAGTTCACCCGCGCCCAGCAAACCCAACAGCGCCGCCGCCGCGCTGGACCCCAATCCTGAGCCGAGGGGAATGCGGTTATGGCACGTTACTTTCAGCCCGCGCGGCAGGGGCAGACCGCGCTCTTCGCAGAAGAGACGCACCGCGCGGATCACCATATTGCGCTCGTCAGATGGCAATGCGCCGCTGTCTTCACCCTCCAGCTTGAGGCTCAGGCGCTCCCCTTCCAGCGCAAAAGTCGCCTCATTCCACAGGTCCAGCGCCAGACCCAGGCAGTCAAAACCGGGTCCCAGGTTGGCGGTAGTGGCCGGCACGCGCACGCGCACCACCCGGCTATCTGCCCCGCGCCAGACGCCGCTCATGGCCGCTCTCCAATGATCATTTTTTCCAAATCTTCCAGGCGCGCGGCAATCAACCGGGGTTTGGGCATGCTGCGCGCAATAATATCAGGGTCTTTCATCCCGTGGCCAGTGCAGATTGCCACCACGCGCTGACCCTTCACCTGCATCCGACCTTCGCGCAGGCGGCGCGCCAGCCCGGCCACCCCCGCCGCCGAGGCTGGCTCTACCCACACGCCTTCGGCGGCCAGGCGGCGCTGCATTGCCAGGATTTCATCGTCACTCACCGCCATAATCTCACCGTGCGATTCTTCCGCGGCCTCCAGAGCCTGCTCACCGCGCGCCGGGCGGCCAATGCGAATGGCCGTCGCCACGGTTTCCGGGCGATCCACCGGCCGCCCCAGCACCAGTGGAGCCGCCCCCTCGGCCTGCACTCCCAAAATACGCGGCAGGCCCGCATTGGCGCGCTCGTGCGCCTGTTTAAAGCCCATCCAATAGGCGGTGATGTTGCCAGCGTTACCGACCGGCAGGCACAGCCAATCGGGCGCGCTCCCCAGGTCCTCGCAGATCTCAAAAGCGGCCGTCTTTTGCCCTTCCAGGCGGTAAGGGTTTAGCGAATTAACCAGCGCGATGGGATACTGCCGTGAGATCGCCACCACCAGGCTGAGGGCGTCATCAAACGAGCCCTCGATCTGGATGACCTCTGCGCCATAAGCCACCGCCCCGGCCAGTTTTCCGGCGGCCACTTTGCCTTCGGGGATGATGACGATGGAGCGCATTCCGGCACGCGAGGCATAGGCGGCGGCAGAGGCCGCGGTGTTGCCGGTCGAAGCGCAGATCACAGCCCGCGCGCCGCGCCCGGCGGCCTCGCTGATCGCTGCCGTCATCCCCCGATCCTTAAACGAGCCGGTCGGGTTCATTCCTTCGAACTTGACCCATAATTCAAACCCGCCGCCCAGTTCCTGCGCCAGCGCGGGCATGGTAATCAGCGGCGTGCTGCCCTCTTGCAGGCTTATCGGAACTGTATGCGCGGGGAGATCCAACCAGGAACCGTAACGAGCCAGAACACCACTATTTTTCACGGCTTCTCCTAAAAATAAACACCATCGTAAGACCGAGACATACGAAAGCAAAAAAACAGCCCAAGAATCAATCTCAGGCTGATTATACTCAGAAACGCACAAAATACTGCTTGGGTTCGTGACGCCGCGTTGGGTGCGGGCGGCTAAGCGGGGATAATTTCAAAATCTGCGGTAATCTCAGCGGTGGGCCGCAGGGTGGCGGCGACGGAGCAATATTTCTCTTCTGAAAGGCGGATAGCCTGCTCTACGGCTTTTTCGGTCAGATCTTTGCCCTGCAAACAAAAATGCATATGGATTTTGCGGAACGTCCAGGGCGGGTCGCTGTCTTGCTCGGCGCTAACGGCAATCTCCATCATCGAAAGCGGCATGCGCTTTTTATTCAAGATTTCCACCACATCTACCGCCGAGCATGAAGCCACTGCGATTAACAGCAGTTCTGAAGGCTTGATGCCTACGCCCTCTGCCGGGGTCGAAAGCACGACCGAATGTTTGGTCGAATCTACGCCCACAAACTGCTGCCCACCGATCCACTTCACTGTTGCGTACGCCATTGTTTCTTCTCCTTTTAGGGGGCCTTATCGAGAAAATCAATCATTTCCCGGATGATCTTCGCTCTACGCGCACGCAGTTCGGGTCGGACGGCGGGCCCGCCGGCCTCTTCTTCGAGGTCGAGCAGGCACGCGCCGGCATATTCTTGCAGAAAAATGCGGTTCACCCCTTGCAGTGCCGAGCGAATCGCGGCTAGCTGTTGCATGATCTCGCGGCATTCGCGCTCTTCATCCAACATATTCTGCACGCCGCGCACCTGGCCTTCGATCCGCCGCAGGCGCTGTTTGATATTCTCTTTGGCTTCGACGCTTTTTAATTTCATGCGTCCTCATAAAACCGTTGATGAGTACCGGCACACGGCCGGAAGATGGCTAACCCGCTCAACTAAAGCCGCCGGAACCGCAACTACCGCCAGAATTGAAAGCGGCGCCAGTGGACGAACCCGCTGCGGCAACCCTGGAGACTTTCTTCTGCGTATCCAGGCTCTGACAGTTCGGGCAAACCTGAGCGCGGTCAGCCTCAGACCAACGCACCATTTTTTCAAAGGTCTCACCACACGTTTTGCAGCGATATTCATACAAGGGCATCGTGATTCACCTCATCTAAACATATACTATACTCCAGTATAGCATTATCAGCCAAAACTGTCAATCATTCGTTGAACCGATGAATTTCCTCTCATTCCCCCGTCCATTGTTACCGGAATGGAGCACGGGCAGCGGGAGCCTATCACTGCCTCCCCTGACCATAGTTTTTGTAGGGCCTGTCCGCCTTGCTTTTAACCTGGCTTTTCTATATACTCAGCGTACCTGAAGCATTACGCTGACGTCTCGCGAGATCGGACTGACAACCGCGAAAGGAGAACCGAGAATGGAATTCACTGTACGCGATTGGATGATGGACCTGGTGGTCTACGTCGAACCCAACACTCCCGTCACCGACGCGCTCGAAACCATGCGCCGGCGTTACATCAACAGCGTGATTATCAACAAATCTGAAGATAATCCCGAGTACGGCATCCTCACCTCCACCGATGTTTGCGACAAAATCGTTGCCCAGGGCCGCGACCCGGCTACCACCCGGGTGCGCGAAATCATGACCAGTCCGTTGATTACCGTGAGCGCCAACATGAGCATGGCCGAGTGCGCGCGCCTGATGAATAAGCATAAAATTCATCACCTGCCGGTCGCGGACGAAAAAGGCAACCTGGTCGGCATGATTTCAGCCACCGATTTCTTAGTCGTAGCAGAAGCCATGGGCCGCAGTGGAGAACGCGCTCTGCGTTAATTTCCTTGATTCTTGGTTTTTTTCAGGGGGCAGCCGCCGGGTTAAAGGCTGCCCCCTGATTTTTTCAATCCGGTATAATTCTTCCGCGAAGATGAACCCTTTACGAAAAAGCTGTTTCCTTCTGACCGTGGTAGCTGTGGTGATTGGCGCTGCTTTCTCGCTCTTTGAGGGAGCGCGCGCCCAGGCCGGTACAGCCGCCGACCTCATCCGCGCGGTGAACGAACTGCGCGCCAGCCTCGGCGCGGCCCCTCTGCAGGCCAACAACGCCCTGAACGCCGCGGCGCAGGCCCACGCCGAATATCTGGCGTCGCTCGGCTACCTCACGCATACCGGGCTGGGCGGTTCGCGCCCGCTCGACCGCGCCATCGCTGCCGGGTACGGCGGCCAAGCCGGGGGGACGGTATTGGTTGCTGAAAATCTCGCCGTGGGCCGCGACCTTGCGCCAGAATACGCCGTCAATACCGTCTGGGCAGATGAAGAACAGCGCAACAACCTGACCAATGCCCGCTATACCGACGTGGGCGCGGGCGTAGCCGTAGTGGATGGGATGGTGTATTACGTGGTCAATGTGGGCTACGTGGCTATTCCGGTTACGGCTTCGCCCACGCCGACCGATCCGGCTACCATCGGACCGGCCACCCACACCCCGGCCGCTTCGCAAACCAATACTCCCCAGCCCGATGGTTCGATCATCCATGAAGTGCAGCCCGGCGAATCGCTGTGGAGCATTGCCATAGCCTACAACATTAAAATTGAAGATATTCGCCAGTACAATGGGTTAGGGTCATCCGACATCGTTTGGGCCGGGCAAAAACTCTTCGTCGCCCCCACCTATACCCCTACCCCCATCCCCACCGTAACCGACACGCCCGTCCCCCCCACTGCCACGCCCCGCCCGACCCTCACGCCGCGCCCGCCCACGCTCGCGCCTTCTCCCACCGTCGCGCCGCCCACCCCAACGCCCACCCGCCAACCCCTACTGCCCGGCCTGGCCCCCGGAAGCGATATCCGCCGCTACCTGGGCATCGGCATGATTATCATCTGCGGGCTGGGCCTGGTTATTCTCCTCCTCAACGGCCTCAAACGATGAAAGAAAACCTTGAAATTCTGGCCCAATTCTGGCATAATGAAGCCACGACAATTGTATACTGCCTTAAAAGGCTATGACGGAGGAAAGTAGGCTGGCGAAAGCCGCCAGAGAAGCGAGGGCGTCCGTAGGGATACGGCGGCTGCGACCCTCACCCGGAATTAACCAGTTGAAGTTCCCTCCTGAGCCGTTCGGGGGAACGCGCCGCGCTGGCAGCAGGGCGACGCAAGTAGTTCGGAACGCAAGCCGGGCGTTATCTACGGCGACCAATCGCCAGGCACAGTTCGTGTGAGGCCGTTGGGGTAAGAGGGCGGCAGACTGCCGCCAACCAGGGTGGTACCGCGGGTATAATCTTCCCGTCCCTTGTGCTGAATTTGAATCAGCGGGACGGGATTTTTTGGTTAATCCGCCGGCAAGCGTGCCGGTTAAGCTTAGAGGAGATGGTATGACCACAGAGCAAGATCAACAGGTAAAGCAGTTAGAAGACATCCAGGCCAGGGCGCTGGCAGATCTGAGCGCCGTGAGCAGCGAGGCCGGCCTGGAAGCCTGGCGCGTGGCACACCTGGGCCGCAGCAGTGAAGTGATGCAGGTGTTCAGCCGCCTGGGGCAGTTTCCGAAAGAACTCCGCCCGCAGATCGGCCAGGCCGCCAACCAGGTCAAAGTGACGCTCGAAAAAGCCTTTGCCGAAAAGCAAGAGGCCATCAAAGCGGCTGTCCTAGCGCAGGCTTTAGCCACCGAAAAGCTGGATGTCACCCTGCCTGGCCGGCCCTTCCGTCAGGGACGGCTGCACCCCTCCACGCAGAACCTGCGCCGCGTGTTAGAGATCCTGGGCGATATGGGCTTTCAGGTGTATACCTCGCGTGACGTGGAATATGACGAATACAACTTCCAACTGCTGAACATCCCGCCGCATCACCCCGCGCGCGAGATGCAAGACACCTTCTACGTCGAATCGCAGATCGAAGATGACGCCTATTCGATGGTGCTGCGCACGCACACTTCCCCTGGGCAAATCCGCGCCATGCGCGAAAACTCGGCGGCCAACCCGCAGAACCCGCCGCCTATTCGCATTGCCCTGCCGGGCATGTGCTACCGCTTCGAGCAGATCACGGCCCGCTCGGAGGTGCAGTTCAACCAGGTGGAAGGGTTAGTAGTGGGTGAAAACATCACCTTCGCCGATCTCAAAGGCACGCTCGCCGATTTCGCCCGGCGCATGTTCGGCCAGCAGGTCAAAACCCGCTTCCGCGCCGATCACTTCCCCTTCACCGAGCCTTCCGCCGAGATGGACGTAGAGTGCTTTGTCTGCGGCGGGGCGGGCTGCCCGGTCTGCAAAAAGTCCGGCTGGCTCGAAATTCTCGGCTGCGGCATGGTTCATCCGGTGGTGCTGCAAAACGGCGGCTACGATCCCAACCGCTTCACCGGGTTCGCCTTCGGCATGGGCATCGAGCGCCAGGTTTTGCTGCGGCATAAAGTCAACGACATTCGCTATTTGTGGGGAAACGACATCCGTTTCCTGAAACAGTTCTAAGGAGGAGGCCAGCATGAAGTTACCCCTTTCCTGGCTCAAAGATTTCGTTGATATTTCCGGCCTGAAGGTAGAAGAACTGGCCTACCTGCTGACCATGGCCGGCCTGGAAGTGGAAAGCATTGAATACGCGGGCCTGCCGCTGCCGCAGAACGACGATCACGGCTTCAAAGTCTCTGGCATTGCCTGGGACCCCGAGAAGATCGTAGTGGCCGAGATTTGGGAAGTCAACCCGCACCCCAACGCGGACCGTCTGGTGCTGTGCGATCTGTATGACGGCAAAGAACGTCACACCGTCTTGACCGGCGCGCCCAACCTGTTCCCCTACAAGGGGCAGGGTAAGCTGGCACAGCCGCTGAAGGTGGCCTACGCCAAAGAGGGCGCGCGCATCTACGACGGCCACCAGCCCGGCAAGGTGTTAACCACCCTCAAGCGCACCAAAATTCGCGGGGTCGAGTCCTATTCAATGGTCTGCTCTGAGAAGGAGTTGGGCATCAGCGATGAACACGAAGGCGTCATCCTGCTGGACGCCGATGCCCCTACCGGCGCGCCGCTGGTGGATTATATGGGCGACGCCGTTTTTGAAGTCAAGATCAACCCCAACATGGCGCGCAACGCAAATGTGCTGGGCATTGCCCGCGAAGTGGCCGCCCTCACCCGCCGCCCGCTGCGCAAACCCCAATATGAGCTAAAAACCGCCGGGGAGAGCATTGAAGGCCGGGTAAAGGTTGAAATTCACAACCCCACCCTCAACCCGCGCTTCACCCTGGCGCTCATTCGCGACGTGACGATTCAACCCAGCCCTTACTGGGTACAGCGCCGCCTGCGTGCCGCCGGAATGCGCCCGATTAACAACGTGGTGGACGCCACCAACTACACTATGATCGAAATCGGCGAACCGCTGCACGCCTTTGACTATGAGGTGTTGACTGCCCGCGCTGGCGGCAAGCCGGTGGTCATCTCCACGCGCACCGCCAACCCCGGCGAAAAGCTCATCACCCTGGATGGCGTGGAGCGCACCCTCACCCCGGGCAACGTGCTGGTGTGCGACGAAAAGGGCCCGCTCTCGCTGGCCGGCGTCATGGGCGGGGCTGAGAGTGAAGTCTCCGACCGCACCCGCCACATCCTGTTAGAAGCGGCGGCCTGGAACTTCATCAATATCCGCAAGACTGCCAACCAACACAACCTGCCCTCCGAGGCCTCGTTCCGGTTCTCGCGCGGCGTGCACCCCAACCTGGCAATCGAGGGCCTGAAGCGCTGTCTGTACTGGATGGCCCAGTGGAGCGGCGGGACGGTTGCGCCCGGCATCATTGACAATTACCCCCTGCCGCCCAAAGCCTCGGTGGTTACTTTCTCGCAGGCCGATGTGAAGCGCCTTTTGGGCGTGGCTATTCCAACCGCTGAGGTCGTCGAAATCCTGGAGCGCCTGGAGTTCTGCTGTGAAGTACAGGGCGACCAGATCATCGCTCAATCCCCGCCCTTCCGCATGGATATCGGCGAGGGCGTGGTAGGCGTAGCCGATATTATGGAGGAGATCGCCCGCATCTACGGTTACGATCGCATCCCTGAAGCGCACCTGGCCGCCCCGCTGCCGCCCCAGCGCGGCAACCCTTCGCTCGAAGCCGAAGAGCGCGTCCGCGATCTGCTGGCCCGGTTGGGGCTGCAAGAGATTATCTCGCACCGCATGACCGCGCCGGAGATTGAAAACCGACTGCTGCCCAAAGGCACGCCGGCCCCTGCGGTGGAATACGTCCGCCTGGCAAACCCCATCGCCCCCGAAAAGCGCGTCATGCGCCGCAGTGTGCTCAGCTCGGTGCTGAATGCCATCGAGCGCAACGCCCGCCTGGAAGAAACCCTGGCAATGTTTGAAATCGGCTCGGTGTACATCCCCCAGCCCAGCGACCTGCCCCTCGAACCACGCCGGCTGGCAATTGCCCTCACCGGACGGCGCTACGAGCGCGCCTGGGACGTGCAAAATGCCCCCCGCCTGGACTTCTACGATCTAAAAGGCATCCTCGAAGCCCTGTTCGATGCCCTGCACCTGAACGTCATCTATGCCCCGGCGGAAAATTCCACCTTCCACCCCGGCAAGTGCGCCGCGGCACTGCTCGACGGCGGTTCTTTGGGCGTGTTTGGCGAACTGCACCCGCTGGTACAGGAAAACTACGATGTGTCCGGCCCGGTTCTCGCGGCAGACCTCGACCTTGAGGCGATTCTGAAAGCCATCCCCGCCAGCTATCCCATCCGCCCGGTCAGCGAGTTCCCACCCGTGCTGGAAGACATCGCTGTCATTGTGGATGAAGCCGTTCCTGCCGCGCGTGTGGAAGAAACCATCCGCCAGGGCGGCGGCAAGCTGTTAGTGGATGCCCGCCTGTTCGACATCTTCCGCGGCGAGCAGATTGGGGCCGGCAAGAAGAGCCTGGCTTACAGCCTCACCTATCAGTCGCCGGAGCGCACCCTCACCGACCAAGACGCCGCCCAAATCCGCCAGCGCATCATCAAGCGGCTGGATCAAGAGTTGGGGGCGAAACTGCGCAGCTAACTAAACCGCAAACAAAAAAAATCTATTCCCCGCCCTTACTGAGCGGGGAATAGATTTTACGGATCCGGTCTCACGTATATTCCGGCAGGTTCCCTACGATCTGCTCTATTTTTTCTAACATATCATCGGTCAGCAGTTCCCAATATTCTCCAGCGGCCACGTTTTCGTCCAGTTGTTCCAGGCGGGTGGCCCCGGTAATCACACTGCTGACCTCTTTGCGCCGCAAGATCCAGGCAATGGCTAACTGAGCGGTGGTCATCTCCAGGTCATCGGCCAGGGCGGTGAGCTGTCGGACGATCTCCATTCGCTCCGCTGTGATCTGATCGCGCAGCCAGCCCATTTCTGGCAGGGTGGCGCGGCTGCCCGCTGGAATGCCCTCATTATATTTGCCCGATAAGATCCCATGCGCTAACGGGCTGGAAGTCGTCAACCCCAAGCCGTATTCGCGGCAAATCATCGAGAGGTCTAATTCCACGCGCTTGCGGTGGAAGATGTTGTATTGGGGCTGTTCCATCGTTGGCGGGATCAGGTTATACTGGCGGGCCACGCTAATGGCCTGCATCACCTAAGCGCCTTCCCACTCGCACGTCCCCCAATACAAGACCTTTCCCTGATGAATGAGGTCGGTCATGGTGCGCACTATTTCTTCCATTGGGGTATCGGGGTCGTACCGCTGGCAATAATACAGGTCCAGGTAATCTACCTGCAGGCGGCGCAGCGAAGCATGAATCGACTCGGTGATGTGCTTGCGCGACAGCCCCCGGCCGTTTGGACCTGGCATGGTCGGCCAGAATACCTTCGATGAAATCACCAGGGCTTCGCGCGGCAGGTCGCGGATGGCGCGGCCCATCAGCACTTCGGCCTGGCCGTTGGCGTACATATCGGCGTTGTCAAAGAAGTTCACGCCCAGGTCGTAAGCGGCATGAACCAACTCTCTCACGCCGCTTTCGTCTAGCTGATTGCCAAACGTCACCCAGGCGCCCAGGGCAATTTCACTGACTTTCAGGCCAGACCGGCCCAGCCTGCGGTAGTGCATATTATGACCTGCCTTCCTCTGTGCCAATTCCCAGGGGTTTCCACTTGCTTTCGTCGGCGCGCAGGCGGTGAACGCCTCCACCCCGGTTATGGAGTTCGTCGAACCCTTCCGGCTTAATGAACATTGCGTCCCCTTCCAACAGGCCCAACACCCCCGTCTGCCCTGCCTCAACCCGGCGCTGCTGGCAGAATTTGCAGGTCTTGGGGTCGTGAAGCGAGTATTGGGTCGGCTCTTCATACGCCGTGATAAAGCCCTCATAGTTGCGCAGCGCCACCTTATGGTCTGAGGCGCTGATCAGGTAATTGGGCATCACCGGGATCTTGCCGCCTCCGCCAGGGGCATCAACGACATACGTTGGCACGGCATACCCAGAGGTATGCCCGCGCAGTCCCTCAATGATCTCGATCCCCTTGGCTACCGGCGTGCGGAAATGTCCGGCGCCTTCGACCAGGTCGCACTGATACAGGTAGTAGGGCCGCACCCGGATGCGTACCAGGTCATGCACCAGCTTGCGCTGCACGTGAACGCAGTCGTTTACCCCCGCCAACAGCACGGACTGATTGCCCAGCGGGATGCCCGCGCGGCTGAGTTTATCGGTGGCTTCGGCCAGTTCTTTGGTGATCTCATTCGGATGGTTAACGTGGATGTTCATCCACAGTGGGTGGTACTTTTCGAGCATGGCGCACAGTTCATCGGTGACGCGCATGGGCATAAAGACCGGCACGCGGCTGCCGATGCGGATGATCTCGATATGGGGGATCTCGCGCAGTTTGCTCAGCAGTTCTTCCAGGATTTTCGGGGCCATGGTCAGCGGATCGCCGCCCGAAAGCAGGACATCGCGCACCTGGGGCGTGCGGCGCAGATATTCTAACTGCATCTCGAACTCGGCCCGCGAGAAAGTCGCCGATGGGTCACCCACAATGCGCGAGCGGGTGCAGTAGCGGCAGTATGATGCGCACTGAGTCGTTACCAGCATTAAGACGCGGTCTGGGTAGCGGTGTACCAGCCCCGGAACCGGCGAATGGCGGTCTTCGGCCAGCGAATCTGCCATCATTCCGGTAAAGGGGACGATTTCTTCGGCGGTGGGGATAATTTGCTTGCGGATGGGGTCCAGTGGATCGTCTGGATCGATCAGCGAAACAAAATAGGGCGTGATCTCCACGCGGAACAAACCCTGCGTGTTGAGCGCCTTCTTCTCGCTCTCGGTCAGGGGCAGGATTTTCTCAAACTCTTCGACAGAATTCAGGCGGTGGCTGAGCTGCCAGCGCCAATCGTTCCACTTCTCAGCGGGCACGTCCTGATAGACAGGCGCCCGGCGGGAAGGAAAAGGCAGATTTGCCATCTTTCGGCTCCTTAAATAACACCAACACTTTTACCAATCGCTCGAACCAAGCGGGAATAGATAACCCGGCGGAAGATTCCAGGCTGGGCTGGAATCTGGCTTGTTTAATGCTGCGGTGCGGTAAAAACCGGCGGGTCGTGGTCTGCGCGGTAAAAACCGGCGATCAACCTCGTGTTCATAATGGTATTTTACGAAATTAACAGAGCAGGGTCAACGCTTAAGAGTCTTGACTGTTTCTTGATCTTGTACAATTTAGATTAATGATGAAATTAATAGACTTTTTAGGTATGATAAGTAAGAGAATGCATGAAACAGGATCATGCTGGTAAGTCATGGCTAAAGAAGCGTTTGGTCAACTCGATGTTCCTCATCTGCAGGCGGCTCAGGCGGAAACCGGTGAAAGCAAAGCCCGCCGGCGCGGCCTGTTCAAAGTGTTTCTTGGGTATGCGCCCGCAACCGGCAAGACGGCCGCCATGATCGAGGATGCTTACCGCCGGGCGCTGGAAGGGACACGGGTGCTGGTGGGATACGTTGACGAGCGCGGCGACAACCTGGCAGCGCAGATGTTAGAAAAGTTTGAGACCTGTCCTCACCTGCGGGTGAAGGGACCGGGGTTATCTTACGAGGGCTTGGACCTGGATAGCGTCCTGAAGCGGAAGCCGGAGCTGGCGCTGGTGGATCACCTGGCGTGCGTCAATCCGCCGGGGCTGCGCCACGAAAGGCGCTATCTGGAAGTCGAAGAACTGCTCCGCGCCGGCATTGATGTATACACGACCATCAACGTCTATCAGATTGAAAGCCAGGTGGACGCTGTGAGCTTTTTGACCGGCGTGACCGTGCGCGATACAGTCCCTGACCGCCTGCTGGACGAAGCCGACGAGATTGAAATGGTGGACCTGCCCCCCCAGGAACTGCTCAGGCGCTTCCAGGCCGGCAGGGTCGCTTTCCCTGCCAAAGTCGAACCTTGGATGGCGACGTTCTTCCAGCCGGGCAACCTGTTTGCGCTGCGCGAACTGGCAATGCGCTACGTCGCGCGCCGCTCCAATGCGCTCATGCACGCTTACCTGGTTGACCGCGGCCTGGCCGACAGCGGGCATCCTTCTGAGCGGCTGCTGGTATGCATTGGCGCCGACGCTTCGGGCGGGCGTCTGGTGCGCGCCGGACGCCGCATGGCCGACGAGACCCGCTCGGAGTGGACGGTCGTTTATGTGGAGACGCCAGAAGGTCAAGATGTGCTTCAACAGGAACAGGTAACGCAAAGCCTGCGCCTGGCCGATTTGCTTGGCGCGCAAACCGAGATTTTGACCGGCCGGACAGTGGCGGAAGCAATCCACAGCTATATCCGCGAGCATCACATCCACAAAGTGGTGGTGGGGCGCAGCGCTCCATCGGGGCGGTTGAATGTGTTTGGCCGCGCCTTATCCGAACAGCTTTTGCGCCTGGAGCCATCGCTCAGCGTGTACGTGGTTGGCGAAGATACCCTGGTTCGCCGTTTCCAAAAACCGCGTTTTGGCGAAAGCCTTAGCCTCTGGAAGTGGTTGAGCAGTCTCGGCCTGGTGATCGTCCCTACCTTCTTGGGCCTGATTCTGACGCCTTTCATAATCTCACGTTCTGCCAACCTGATTATGCTGTACCTGTTGGTGGTGGTGATCGCGTCAACTTTCCTGGGGCTGGCGCCAGCGATCCTCACAGCGGCCCTCAGCGTTCTGGCATTTAAATATTTCTTCGTGCCGCCGCTCTATCAGTTTAGCGGGTTTGCGCCAGAGTATGCGCTGACGTTCCTCGGCCTGTTGCTCATTGGCGTGCTGATCGGCACGCTGGTAGCGCGCGAGCGGGCGCTGAGCCGTTCGGCGCACCGCCGGGCCGAGCAGATGACGCAATTATATGAACTGAGCCGCGACCTGGCCGCCGCAGCAGATATGACTGTGATTTTGAAGGCTACTGTGGAGCATATTCACCGCACTTTTCGCCGCGAGACGGTCGTTTTGCTGGCCGAACAAAACCGGCTGATCTTGAGCGCCGCCAGTTCTGAGCAAACCCTCGACACCAGCGAGCTGACGGCGGCAGAATGGGCCTTCCAACAAGGGCGGCCCGCCGGAGCCAATACCGGCACTTTTTCTTACGCCAGCTTTAGCTATTTTCCGATGATGACCAGCCACGGCGCGGTAGGGGTGATCGGCGTTTGGTTTGGCGACCGCGAGAGCCTGCACCCCGAGCAGATGCGCCAATTGAGCGCGTTTGTCACCAAAGCGGCTATGGCGGTGGAACGCGGGCTGTACGCTGAACAGGCCAGTCAGGCCGAGGTACTGCGCGTCACCGAAAAGCTCCAGACTGCCCTGCTCAATTCCATCTCCCACGACCTGCGCACTCCATTGGCCTCGATTACCGGCGTGTTGAGCGGCCTGCGGCTGGAAGACGATCTAATCGACGCGGAGACGCGCCGCGAGCTGGTAGAAACTGCTTACGGCGAGGCCGAGCGTCTGAACCGCCTGGTTGGCAACCTCTTAGACATGACCCGCCTCGAAGCCGGGACACTGCGCCTTTCGTTACAGCCCTGCGACATCGAAGATGTCATCGGCTCGGCCTTGAACACCGTTGCAACGCGTCTGGAAGGGCGCCCTGTAAATGTAGAGATACAGCCGGGTCTGCCGCTGGTGCGTCTGGATTATGTGCTGATCACCCAGGTGTTGGTCAACCTGCTGGAGAATTCCGCCAAATATTCGCCGGAAGGAGCGCCGATAGGCGTCACCGCGCGCCTGCGTCAGGAAAGAAACGAGCAGAAGTACCTGGAAGTAGCGGTGGAAGACCGGGGGCCGGGCATTCCGGCGGAAGATTTAGAGCGCATTTTTGAAAAATTTTACCGGGTGAAGCGTTTTGAGAACGTGGTTGGAACCGGCCTGGGGCTGGCAATCTGTAAGGGTATTGTGGAAGTCCACGAGGGCGCCATTTGGGCAGAGAACCGGCCCGATGGCGGGGGATGCTTCACCTTTATTCTGCCGTTAAGAACGGCGACCCTGGAGAAATCTCATGAGCGAACTGTACAGGCAGTTAACGAGGAATGAAAAGGGCATGAACGATAAGGGGCTGCGGGTTCTGGTGGTTGATGATGAGCGGGCCATTCGCCGTTTTTTACGCACCTCATTGAGCGCCTATAATTACGTAGTCTACGAGGCGTCCAGCGGGCAAGAGGCGCTGACCGCTGTGATTGCCCACCGCCCAGATTTACTGATCTTAGACCTGGGCCTGCCAGACATGGACGGGGTGGACGTGATCCGCCAGTTGCGTGAGTGGACGCACCTGCCGATTGTTGTTCTCTCAGTACGCGAGCGCGAAACCGACAAAGTTAGCGCGCTGGACGCCGGCGCCGATGATTACCTGACCAAACCATTTGGCATCAGCGAACTGATGGCGCGCCTGCGGGTGGCTGTCAGGCGCTCGGCACAGTTAGAGCCAGAGCCGGTGTTTTCACTGGAGGGCCTGGAAGTTGATCTGGCCCACCGGCGGGTATCTTCTGTTGGCAAGGAGGTACAGTTGACCCCCACCGAATATGACCTGCTGCGCGTGCTGGTGCTGAATGCCGGCAAAGTGCTGACGCACCGCCAACTACTGCGCCAGGTGTGGGGGCTAGGCTATGAGGATGAAATGCACCTGCTGCGCGTGAACATCTCGAACCTGCGCCGCAAGATTGAGCCAGAGCCGAACCGCCCATACTTCATTGTGACGGAGCCGGGCGTTGGCTACCGCCTACGCGCAGCCGTTTAGGTGAGACAGGCATGAACAGCCCGGAGTGAGCATCTACGACGGCGACTCACCCGTTTTGTATCGGTTCTCTTGACAGGTTATTGATACAGCTTTTTCGCTTCTGTTTGGCCCATTGATTCTGGTCCGGTTAAGATGAGATGCAAGGGCTCTCTGGGTTCGCCGGGTAAGTATGGCAATTCCTAAAGAGTTAATTGAAGGCAACCTTTTCTTATCAGCCGGTGTGGTTATTTTTCAGAAAGTGGATGCACCAGGACCGCACCCCCTAAATCTACAGGGGAATGGAAAGGAACCGGAAAACGAGATGGGATGGAAAGAAGCTTATCAGGAAAAAGCAGATGCCCAACTGCAAGAGTGGCACACCAGGATTGAGCAGTATAAAGAGGAGCCCATCACGTTCCGCCAGGGCCGGGTGGTGGACAGACGGCGCTGTATTGTACGATTAGATGAGACTTACCGGTTGGCACGCTCCAGGCTGGATGAGTTAAAAGCTACAGGCGATCCTTATTGGGAAACCGCCAAAGAAGCTGTGGAGCTTGCCATGATCGAGCTTAAAAAGGCGCTGGATGAGAGCGGCGCGGGGCAGTCGGGGGGTGAACTGCACGTGCAGGCCCACCGCAGCGTGATCTATGAACCGTTTAACCGTAAGTCCTAGATCAGGGGAAAGCGTGGAGCCAGAGGAGCAGGAAAAACGCGCCGGGCCGCCGGCAGAAATCAACAAGGTTTTTGTGGTGTTAAACCCGGTCGCGGGTGTCAACAACCGCGATACGATACGCGACAGCGTGGAGAAGTTCTGCGCGGAAAAACGCTGGGATTTTGACATCCACGAGACGAAAAAAGACGAAGATTTGCACCGCGTGATGAAAAAGGCGCTGAAGGATGGCGTGGATCTGGTGATCGCAGCCGGTGGAGATGGCACCGTGGCGGGAGTGGTCAGCGGGATTGCCCAAAGCAGCGTACCGTTGGGGATTCTTCCGGCGGGGACCGGCAATGCGTTGGCGCGCGACCTGGGGATTCCGATCACCGCGGATGCGGCTTTGGAATTGATCGGCGGCGAGCATGACGTTAAGACGATGGATGCTATTCAGATCGGGAAGGATTATTATGCTCTAAACGTCAGCATTGGGATCAGCGCGGAGATCATGGAAAAGACGGCGCGTGAAGAAAAGCGCCGCTTTGGTTTTTTGGCCTATTTGTGGCGGGGCCTTCAAACGCTGACGCGCTCGCGCCTGCACCGCTTTTCGGTAGAGGTGGATGACCGCAAGGTGCAGTTTAGAGCCTCAGAAGTGATGATTGCGAATGAAAAGCTCATGGGCCTGCAACCGCGCATTGATGGGGTGGAGGTCAGCGCAGAAGATGGCCGCCTGGATGCGTTCATCGTGCGGGCACAGAGCCTGCGCGATTACCTGGGTGTGTTTACCCGGTTCGTGCGGCGCAGCCAACCAGCTTACGACTCCAATTTGCGCTACCTGCCGATCCGAGAGAAGATCGTCATCCATACCCTCAAGCCTGTGCCAGTACAGGCCGACGGCGAGGCAATCGGCGTTACGCCGGTAGAAATTCGGGTGGTGCCTCAGGCGATCCGCGTGATTGTGCCGCCATCTTCTGAACCCAAAGAGAACCGCTCTTGACTCGCGTTTTGTTGATTGCTATAATGAGTATAGAACAAAAGTACTAATCGCCTTTCCGGGTCACTATTCAGGCTTTGGCCGAGTAGTTACCTTGCTGAAAGCTCTTTGGGTGAAGTTTGGGCAATATGGCTGAAATCAATATCTTACCAAAAAACACCAGACTGCAACGCTACCGCCCGCTGCTGGTTCCCATCCCAGCGGGCGCTAATCTGTCTCAGCGCCTGGATTTACCCCGCTATCAACCGCCCAAACCCAAAGGCGAGCTGACGAAACAGACCAGGAAATCGTTTCAACAATCTCAGGGTGAAGCGCAGTTGGCCGCGAAGAACGGGCAGGCCGGGCAGGCAGGCATTTTACCCACACAGGCATCTGCCGGGCCGCTGGGCCGTTCTGCAACTCAGCACCAGACCGCGCAGCAGCCCCAAGCGGCAAATTCCAGCCAGCAGGGAGATTTGCCAGGCCGTCCGGCGGCCCGGCCGCCGCGGCCCAGGGTGCATCCACCGCCACAGGTTGCCAGCGCCGTCCAGTTTACTCAGGTGCGCATGCAGCGGCCACCCAACTCGTTCTCCCCTACCCCTCAACGCCCGGATGATGACGAAGAGCGCCTGCCGGCCCCACGCCGCGACGTAGGATTTTCGGATGAAGCCAATCCTCAGACGTCAGAGCCGGTCCGGTCTACTCCCAAAGAATCAGAAGAAAACCTGTCGCGGCGGCGTCCGCGGCCGGCCCCCATTGTGAGTCTGAGCGAACTGCTCTACAGCAACCCAGACCTGCCCGCTCACACGGCCATTTTGGGCATCTGCGAAGATGAGCTGCCGATGCTGCTCGATCTCTACGACCCGGCTCCAGGGGCGCTGTTGGTAATTGGCGATGAGCGCCAGCAGCAGTTAGATCTGCTGCGGACAGCGGTTGCCAGCGTGGCGCTGCGGAATACCGCGCGGGGAATGCAGTTTATCGTCTTTTCGCACCTGCCTGCCGCCTGGAGTGATTGGGTCAGTGAGCAAGGGTTTGATCGCTACTGCCTGGGGGTGGTAGGGGTTGATGGACAGGCCGCCCAAGATTGGATTCAGCAGCTAGCCGAGTGGGCCGAACAGCGCCGGATGGGCCAGCGCACCGGTCCGCCGGTATTGATGCTGATGGATACGTTAAACTTCCTCCCCAAATTAAGTTATGAGCAGCGCCTGAATTTTGAACTACTGGTTAAAGAAGGCCCGCAGGCGGCGATCTGGCCGATTGCGGCCATTTCCACCGCTTTGGCGAATTCTCTGGCACGTCATATCTCCATCTTCCAGACTTTCCTGTTCGGATATACGGAAGATCCGGGTGTCTACATAAAAATGGCCGGTCTGACAGACGGCGAGGCCCGATCTTTCGTAGAACCCGGCGAGTTTGCCGTAAAGGTAAACACTGAAGCAGGGGAAGACTGGATGCGCTTCCGGCTGCCATCTCCAGGATAAAGCCTCACCCAACGGGTAAGCGCCGCAGGACAAGAGACTATCCCCTACTTTTCCCAGGGGAAATGCGTCTCAATACGCCTGTAGCCATACGTATTCAAGATGGAAGTTTTACCCAATTGGGTTTCAACGGTCGTCTGCGGCGTATATACGTGGATATGCCCGTGCAGATGATACGCGGGCTGAAACACCTTCACCAGCCATAAAAACGCTTTAATCCCTTGATGGGGCAGGTCTTCTTGATCGTGGATTTTCCAGGGGGGAGCGTGCGTCACCAGAATATCCAGGGAACGGCCATAGATCAGGCGGTTGAGCAGCAGACGGGGGACCAGCCCAAACGCGAACATCCACATTTGCGCCTGGGTATACTGGTAGCGCCCCGGGTTATAGCGGACGCTGCCCTCAATGCCGGCCAGGAGCAGGCCAGAAGGATCACGCACGACCCGGCGGTGCAGGTCAATGCCGCCCCAGGGGAAGGTACGCGGGCCGCCCACGCCCTCTTCCATAAAGCGGGGCGCGTGATTGCCGCGCACGTAATACAGCGGGCGGTCGAGCGTGCTGATGATGTATTCCAGGTAATAGTAGGGCAGGTCGCCACAGCCGATCACCAGGTCAATATCTTTAAAGCGCGCAGCGATAGAGTGGCTGTAAATCGTATCCAGTTCAACGTCACTGACCGCCAGAATGTTCATGCACTCTGATCCGGCGAGGGGGCCTCTCCCAACGCGACTACCAGCGCCACGGCATGGCTGCGGCTGTGACTGATGCTAACCGACCAGACGGAGAGGCCCTGCTGTTCGGCCAGAGCCAGCGCCTGACCATGCAGGGCCAGTACCGGCTCGCCGCCGGCGCCTCGCAAGACTTCAATTTCCTGCCACGCTACCGGGCCGATCCCACAGCCGAGGGCCTTTGCAACAGCTTCTTTGGCGGCAAAGCGCCCTGCCAGACTGGCCCACGACTCTCCGGCGGCCTCCAACTCACGGCCAGTGAAAACACGCCGCAAGAACCGCTGCCGGATGGCCGGGTTTAACCCTTCCAGGCGAGCGATTTCCACGAGGTCTACTCCGGTGCGCAGGGCCGGCAGATTCATGATTCTTCCGGTGGGGCGGCGCGCGCGCCGTCTTCTGGCCCAGAGCTGACAATTGCCAGCCGGTCCAGCCGCCAGTAACGCCGGGCGGTTTCCAGCACCAGTTCGGGCGTAACGCTCATCACCAGATCAGGGTAGCGCTGGTAATAATCTAACCCCAACTGGAAACGTTCGATGTTCAGCAGCGCATTGGCAACGCCCGCGTTCGATTCGAGAGAAAGGGGCAGGCGGCCAATGAAGTTGGCCTGGCTGTCTTGCAGTTCTTCCAGCGAGACCGGCTCACTCACAAAACGCTTCAATTCGTTCAGGATCAGGTCAATGGCTTTTTGCAGGTTGGCCGGGTTCACTCCGGCGGAGACCTCCCACGACCCACCTTCGATTGAGGCGCTCAGACTGGTGCTGGCGTGGTAAGCCAGACCGGCCTGCTCGCGCACCACGCTGCCAATGCGCCCCATCATGCCAAACTGCCCCAGGATGTTGTTGCCCAGTGAAGCCGCCATGAAGTCGGGCGAAGTGCGCTTCAGGGCCTGGGTTCCCATCACCAGGTCGGTCTGATATTTGCCGGGCAGGGCGATATGCTTGCGGACCGTTGCCGTCAGCGGGGCAATGGCCGGCAACTGCGGCGGGGCCGGCTGGCGCGGGTTTTCCCAATCGCCCAGTGCCTTCTGAATCTGCTCGACAGCGTCTTGGGCGGCAACCGCGCCGACCACTACAATCACCATGCCGCGCGGCCCATAATAAGACTCGTGAAAGGCCACCAGGTCTTCACGCTGGATGCGCGCCACGGTTTCGGGATGGCCGTCTTCAGGGCGACCGTAAGGATGGTTAGGAAAGACAATATCGTCAAAGGCCATATCTGCCAGGTCGCCTGTATCCTGGTTGCGGATCGCCAGCGAAGTGAGGATTTGGACGCGCAGGCGCTCAAACTGCTCGGCTGGAAAGGTGGGAGTGCGCAGCGTTTCAGCCAGCACGCGCAAGAGCAAAGGCAGGTCTTCGGCCAGGGCGCGCCCGCCAAAGCTAACGTTGTGGACGCCCGCCCCATAGCCCAGGCTGGCTCCGGCAGATTCGAGATCATCATAAATTTCCTGGAAGCTCTGGCGCTGCGTGCCGCGCATCAGGCTCATGGCGGTAAAGTTCGCCAGGCCCAGCCGATCCAGCGGGTCGAACATGCTGCCACAGCTCAGGTATCCGCTGACGTAAACGGACGGACTGTTGAAATTACTGCGGGTCAACACCACGATGCCGTTGGGCAGTTCCACGCGGGTAATGTCCTCGGGGCCGGGCAGGCTCTTCCAATGGGGAACGTTAAACAAGCTCATCTTCAGCGGCCTCACTTCCGGTAGGAAGGTAAGCGCCAACCAGGCGGTTGGTGGGGAGCAGGTAGGTTTGCGCGATACGCTGAACATCTTCTGGGGTGATCTGTTCAAGCGCCTGAACGTAATGGGTGAACCACTCGTAACTGGCGAACATTTCGGCATAGCCCAGCCAGAAAGCCTGGTTGGTGATGTTTTCGCTGCCGTAAGCAAACAGGGCGCGCGCCTGCTTAATGGCGCGGGCAATTTCCGCCTCTGAGACGCGCTCATCTTGCAGGCGCTTGATTTCATCATCAAAAACGGCCAGCACTTCTTCTGGGCTGCGCTCAGGGCGGAGGGTCAGATGAACATCGTACAGGAAGGGGTCCACCGTAGCTTGCAGTCCGCCGTGTACCGAGACGGTCAGCTCGCGCTCGACCAGGGCGCGGTAAAGGCGGCTGGTTTTATTGGAAATCCCTCCCCCGCCAAACATATTCAGGCTGGTTGGGCCGCTGAGCAGGCTGTCTAGCACAGTAAAGGCGAAAAAGTCGGAATTGGCGGCGGCGGGCGCGTAGTAAGAGATTTGCAGGTAGGTGGTTTCGCCGGGGCCGCTCACTTCCAGGCGTTTTTCGGCCTGAGAGGGCGGCTCGCGCACTACCGGATGCGGAGGCGGATCGCCAGCAGGGGCCGCGCCGTAAAGTTCGGTCAGGCGGTACAGCATTTCCTGGGCGTTAAAATCGCCAGCAACGCCGATTAAAGCGTTACCGGGGTGGTAATAGGTGCGGTAGTGGCGGTAGAGGTCTTCGCGCTGCATGGTGTGCAGATCTTCGGGGTTGCCGATCACCTCATGCCCATAGGGGTGAACCTGGAAGGCCGCCTTTTGGATGGCCTCACCCAGCCGGAAAAGCGGTTCGTTCTCGCTGCCCTCGCGCTCCGAGAGGATGACGGTGCGCTCCGATTCGACTTCCTCTGGCTTGAACAGGCTGTGGAACATGCGATCCGCTTCGAGCCTGAGCGCCAGATCAATCTTATCGGCGGGGAGGGTCTCGAAGTACGTGGTCCAGTCGAGGTGGGTGAAGGCGTTCCACACCCCTCCCTCGCGCGCGATGGCCTTATCTAAGGCAGTAGGCGGAAAAGCAGGCGTACCTTTAAACTGCATGTGTTCCACCCAATGCGACGCGCCGGTCATTCCCGCGTTTTCGTCACGCGAGCCAACCCGATACCATACCCAATGGCTGATGATCGGGGCCGTATGAATTTCTTTCAGATGGATTGTTAGTCCGTTGGGTAACTGCGTTTTAAGAACGGCTTCCAAATGCCCACCTCTGCAAGATATAGATGCGGCGGCGCGATGTGGCTGTTTCCCATCTGACCGTATCCGCAGAGGTCGGCTTTGGCGTTATGGGATAAACGCCGGACAGTCGCCTTGTGGATCGGCCCCACAAATCGTCACCCGCCACGAATCGGGAAGATCTTCTAATAAAGTATAGTACGGTTTGACCACTTCCTGCAAACCCACAAAGGGAGGATGCAGTTCCGTCTCAGCCAGCGGGATATCAACGTTGACCATCAGGTTCACCGGGATTTTCTGATCCACCGGGACCGTCAGGCTGAGGGCTACCGGAAGCTGTGTGCCGGCTGGCAAGATGATGTTGGTTTTGGCCTCGGTAATGTAAAGGGGCCAGGCTTTGACTTCGTAAATCGTCGCCCCCAGGATGGTGGTATCTTGCGTGAGGGTGACGGTTGTCTCAGTATTGAGGGGCAGGTCAAATTTGGCCGGCACTTCAGCATTGACCGGGATGGTCGTGCGGATGTGGGCCTGATCCATAAGCTGGAAGTTCTCATACAGCCCGCCCAATAACTGTTCCTGTACCAACGCCTTCAGGGTGAATAACTGCTGGCCCAGGGCAAACAAGATTACAATCAGGATGACGTTGACCGTCATTGACACCAGACTGGAGACGGTCCAAAACGCCGGGCCGATTTTCTCCACACGCAGCAGGCGGAACTTCTTGCGCGGAGCCGGCAGTTCCGAGGTGGGAGGCGCGGCGGGTGCATCTGTCTCTGGTAAAGGCATAGGGTTACCCTCTTCTCTTTTTCTTAAGCGAATCTATGACAATTCTTAAGTGAACCTGTATAATTAAGCCGACGAAGTCGGTTTGAAAAATCGGTGGCGATGGAGGTGAACGCACTGCTTTTGCTTCTAGCCAGCAATATCAACGACATGCAGCACCCAAGATCATTTGGAGGTCAAATCAATGGAACAGGGCAGCTCTCGATATTACGTCGCAATCGTCGGTGCAGGGCCAGCGGGGCTATTTGCGGCCCGCGAACTGGCAGAACAGGGCGTTCACGTGGCTCTCTTCAACCGCGATATCAAGCCCGGCGGGTTAGCGGAGTACGGCATCTATCCGAGCAAAGTGCGGATGAAAGAAGGGCTGCGCAACCAGTTTCGTCAGGTGTTGGAACTGGAGAACGTAGATTATTTTGGTAATGTGCTGGTTGGACGCAACGGCGATATCACGTTGGAAGAACTGCGCCAGGCGGGCTTTCATGCCATCCTGGTCACGGTGGGCGCGCAAAGTACCAAGTGGTTGGGGTTGCCCGGTGAAAACCTCACTGGGGTTTATCATGCCAAGGATATTGTATACCATTATAACCTGTTACCTCCCTTTAGTGAGAGGACCTATCAAATTGGTAAGCGCGTAGCCGTCGTCGGGGTAGGAAACGTGATGATGGATATTGCCCGCTGGCTGATGGAGGAAAAACAGGTCGAAGAGGTAATTGCCGTCGCCCGGCGCGGACCCGCCGAGGTGAAGTTTGACCGCAAGGAACTGGAAATCCTGGTTAATTACATTGATCAGGAAGACCTGTTTGAAGAGGTAGAACGAGTCAGCCCGGTGATGAAGGCACTGGGGCAAGACCCGGTGATGTTCCGGGCCATGATTCGCGGGGTGGCGGCTAAGGGCCTGCCGCGCAAGTCTAACTCCGTTTTTCGCATGCGGTTTCTGGCCTCTCCAACTCGCATTTTTGGCAACCAACGGGGCGAAGTGACGGGGATGGAAGTGGAAGAGAACACCCTGGAAATGGGGGCCGACGGCGAGGTGCGCGCCAGAGGGACGGGCGTCTTCAAGGTACTGCACGTGGATACGGTTATTTTCGCGATTGGGGATCAGGTGGACCCACAGGTGGGGCTGCCGGTGGTGAAGGGCGAATTCGCCAAGAACCCCGAACCGCGCTACCCAATTGATGGCGTCAGCTACGAAGCGTACGACCCCGCAACCGGCCAGGTGATCGAGGATGTTTTCCTGGCGGGGTGGGCGCGCAAGCCCAGCACCGGCCTGGTAGGCGTGGCCCGCAAGGATGGCGTCAGCGCGGCGCGGGCAGTACTGCAATACCTCGAAAGCCGACAACCAACCTGCCACTCGCCGGTGGAGAAGGCTCTCTTAAGGATCAGCAGCAACGGCAAGCCGGTGATCAACAAGAGCGATTTGCGCAACCTCGATGCTCTAGAGCGCGAACTGGCGCGCGATATGCACCTGGAGACCTATAAATTTGCTACCAACCAGCAGATGTTAGAGGCACTCGAAGCCTCACGCTGGTTGTAAAAAAGCCCGTTTAAGACCTGCCCCGGTCGCTTTTGCGGAAGGGAAGCAGTAAGAAGAATCCCAGGGCGATGATTCCCATGCCAATTTCAACCCCAATGGCCTGCCATTCGCCAAAATAGGGCAGTTTGGGCAGCGGCTGACTGCCCAGGCCAAAAATATCGGCCATTCCAGCAAAGACGGCAACCACGTACCCGGTGGCGACCAGGCGCAGGCCGATATCGGCGGCAATGCTGGTGGGCTGCTCGCGCCATAACGAGGTGAGCGAGAGATACCCGCCCAGGCAGATAATCGCCAGCCCCACCAGAAACACGGCGATCTGCACAAAACCGATTACCGGGCTGCGGTCCATGCCAAACATGGCGGGCTGCGCGCCGATCAGGAAGATCAGGAAGCCAATGAGGGTGATGATCAGGCCGGTGCGCACGCGGTTACGCCAGTAATGCACCGGGCGCGTGACGGGCTTTGAGACGGCGGCTGGCGCCGCCGGGGACGGCTTAGAATCGGTTGGCGGAGGGGAGCTTTCCCCACCGGCTGTCGGGATTGGAGGCGGGTTGGATGAGTCAGCAGGGGGGATCGGGGGAGAAGCGTTGGCGCTCATGCAGATTCAGGCAGTATCCTTTCCAGGAGGCGTTGCCAGTTTTTGCCCATAATTTGGGCGATACTCTCTGGATTATATCCGTACTCGGCCAGCACCGGCACCAGCAGTTGCAAATCGGCAATGGTTGAAATGGGGGAAGGTACAGCCGGCCAGCCGAACCCACCATCGAAATCGGTTCCCAAGCCAGCGTGCAGAGCGTCGCCGGCCAACTGGCAGATATGGTCAATATGGGCCGCCAGAGTGTGCAGGGTAACGGTTTGGGGGTCATCGCCCGGGCTCCAGGTGGGGCGCAGGAACTTGTTAAACGGCACAACGCCTTGCACGCCGTCGCGTTCGATTAATCGGCGGATGGTGACATCGGTGAAGTGCCGCTCGCCTTCGACCCCGCGCAGCAGGGCGCGCGCATTGGCATGAGTTGCAAGAATCACGCCTTCGTAGCGGTCGAGGGCTTGCAGGGCCGACTCTTCGGTCATGTGGCTGAGGTCGAGCGCAAAGCCGAGGTCGGCCATCACTTCCAATACGGCCAGCCCTTCGCGCGTAAAACCGCCCGGCTCATAGGTTCCGCCGCACAGGCGCGTGCCGGCCCACACCGGCCCAGCGACGCGCACGCCTAATTCCCACCATTCTTCCATTTCTTCCGGCGCGCGAATGCCTTCCAGCCCTTCCATCAGCAGAACAATGCCGACCGGGTGGGTAACGACCGGTCGGGGGTCTTCTTCTATATCCATCGGGGGCTCGTCTGGCTCATCCACGTTGGCTTCGCGGAATGGTTTTTCGGGAGGCAGGCAGGCGGGGGTCTTTTCCCAGGGTTCCAGCACTTCTCTCAGATCCTGGCGGGTCAGCACCAGGCGGAACTGGTCGGGGTGATCGTCACACAGGCGGCGGTAGTAGGCCAGTTGGTTCTGGTAAATGCGGTAGGCCTGGGCGGTGTCTTTAAAGGTCTGCGTGTCCCAGGTTCCGGCGGCGTAGCGCTGTGGGGCAGCGAAGAGCGTTCCAAAGACCAGGGCCACCTGCCCGCGCTGGAAATCCGGCCAGCCCAAGAGGGTATGGCCGGTACGTTGAGGAATGGGGGTGTCTTGTTCAAGCCAGCGCGTCTCAGCGGCGGGGCGCAGGTAGTTGCGCCCAAACGTCAACGCGTTATAGGCCAGGTCGAGGTGAGCGTCAATTAGAAAGGGCATGGGGTTTTAAAGGGTAGAAAGAAGAGCGCACCACCACCGGAGTGCGCTCTTCCAGATCACTGAGTGAATTACTTGTTTTCGCCGCCGTCGTTAAGGTCTTCCATGACCTCTTCGAGCGACTGCCAATCCAGGTCGGCGTAGGCCTGGCTGTCGACGCGGCGCAGGCTGAGGCCGATGCGGTGATTCTCAGGGTCAATCTTGATAATGCGCAGGGTGACGTTATCGCCCTCGTGCAGCACTTCCTTGGGGTGCTCAATGCGCTTCTCGCTGATCTCAGAGATGTGGATCAACCCTTCCAGGTCTGCTTCCAGGCGGGCAAAAGCGCCAAACTTGGTCAGCCGGGTGATGGTGGCTTCGACCAGTTGACCGACCTGATATTTCTCGACGCGCCGCGACCAGGGGTCCTCTTGCAGTTGGCGGATCGACAGGCCGATGCGCTTCTTCTCGCGGTCAATGCTGATGACTTTCACCTTGACCTCTTGCCCCACCTTGAGAACCTCGCTGGGGTGCTGGATGCGGTCCCAGGAAATTTCGGAGAGGTGCACCAGGCCATCGGCGCCGTTGATGTTGACAAATGCGCCGAACTCGGCCAGACTGGTTACCCGCCCGGTGCGCACTTCGCCCTCTTTCAGTTCGTCAATGACGCGTTCCTTGAGCGATTCGCGCGTTTCGGTCGAGGCCTGGCGCTCCGAAAGGATCAGACGGCGGCGTTCGCGATCTACCTCGATCACCACAACGTCAATCTCTTCGCCCACCATCTTGCTCCAGCGCTGTTCGGGGGTATCTCCGCTCATGCCAGCGCGGCGCGACAGGCTGATCTGCGAGGCCGGCACAAAACCACGCAAACCGTCTAAAGGCACAATCAACCCGCCTTTGTTATAGCCGATGATGGTGCTGTGATAAGGTTCCTTCGACTTGAGGTAATCCTCAGCCTTTTGCCAGCTAACCTCTTCACGTGCGCGCATGTACGAGAGAACAACGTTGCCGTTCTGATCTTCCGGGTTCAGGATGAAAACCGGAATTTCCTGGTTAACTTCCAACTTGGCCAGCTCGTCTGGGGGAATTTGCTCGAGTTCTTTCCCGCTGATAATCCCTTCAGACTTCGTACCAATGCTGACAAGGATTTGCGTGGGGCTGATACTAGCAATAACACCCGTGCGGGTTTCTCCCTGCTGGGGGAAATCCAGGCCTAAGCCCTCCCGTTCCAGCAAGGAAGCCATATTGTTGTTGCCTTCAGCATTGTTTTCGTTCGTCTCGGGCATCGCCCCCTGCTCGAGTTGGGCATCGTTCTGGTCCATACGATCTCTGTACTCCGGTGAATAAAATTATCCTTCATTATAAATGTGAATCACATTCTTGACAACCCTTGACCAGTTTTTTGGAAACATTTGATAGACTTTTTTCTCATTACAAGAGGGATTCTGACCAGGATAAAAATAAAATGAGCGTGACGGCCATTCCCAGCAAAACGCCAGCGGCCACCTGCGCAGGGGTGTGACCGATCACCTCTTTGAGCTGTTTTTCAGAGATGGGCTGGCCGCTGAAGAATTCATTGATGAGAATGTTGATCTTTTCGGCGTGACGCCCGGCCTCGCGGCGCACTCCGGTAGCGTCATATATGACGATCATGGATAGGGCAAACGCCAGGGCAAACAGCGGCGTATTAAAGCCGTGAAACAGCCCGATGCTGAAGGTGACGGAGGTCATCAGAGCCGAGTGCGAGCTGGGCATTCCACCACTGCTGAACCACAACGCCCAGTTGCGGCGGCGGTAGCGGATGTATTCAATCGGCACTTTCAAGAACTGGGCCAGGCACCAGGAGATCAGGCCGATGATAAGAACCGGATTCTGAATCAGCGAGTCCCAGATGCTCAATCGTCCTCACCATTTTCCGAAGTCAGCGCGCTGGTTTCTCCCAACTGGCGGATGCGCAGTTCGGCGCGATCTAAAAGCGCGGCGCAGTGAGCGGCTAAGGCCTGACCGCGCTCGAACAAAACCAGGGCTTCATCCAGCGATTTTTGGTTGGCCTCGAGTCCGGCGACGATCGCCTCTAATTCAGCGAAAGCCTGCTCGTAGCTCAGGCTTTGGATATCATCAGGGTGATTTTGGGGTTTCACGCAGAACTCTCCTTAAAGGGCGGGCGATCCTCAATGCGAGCCGCAACGTGTCCATCCCACAGGCGGATATCAACGGCATCACCGGGCTGAACCTGCGCGGCGCTGCGCACCAGACTGCCGTCTGGCCGTTCTACCAGGGCAAAGCCGCGCCGCAAGATGGCGGCGGGGCTCAGCGCCTGCAAGCGGTTGACCCTCGCCTGCCAATGGGCGCGCTGCAGAGCCAACGCCTGGCGGACGGCGCGCCGGGCGCGCTCTTGCAGACCATCCAGCCGCTGGCGCTCGCTGCGAATGCGCAGGAGCGGAGAGGCGCGCTCCAGGCGGTGCAGGGCGAAATCCAGGTCCTGGCGGCGGCGGTTCAGATGGAGCGTGAGGGCGTCGCGCAGGCGCTCTTGCAGGCCCAGCACTTCAACCATCAGGTCGGCGCGGTTAGGGGTTGCCAGCACAGCGGCCCCGGTGGGGGTAGGAGCGCGCAGGTCGCTGGCAAAGTCGGCCAGGGTGAAGTCGGTCTCGTGGCCCACGCCGGTGATCACCGGGACGGGTGAGGCGGCAATGGCGCGCACCACGCGCTCATCGTTAAAGGCCCACAGGTCTTCTAATGACCCGCCGCCGCGCGCCAGCAGGATGACGTCGGGTTCGGCCAGGCGGCACAGAGACATCAGCGCCGCGACAATCTCCAGCGGGGCGTCGTCGCCCTGTACGGCGCAGGGGGCCACAATCACTTCGGCCAGGGGGTAGCGCTGGCGGAGGGTGTTGAGCATATCTTGCAGGGCCGCGCCGGTCGGCGAAGTAACGATGCCAATCCGCTGGGGGCGCGCCGGCACAGGGCGCTTGCGCTCTTCATCGAATAACCCTTCGGCTTCCAGGCGGGCTTTCAGGCGCATAAATTCCTGGAAAAGCTGTCCTTCGCCAGCAGGCCGCACGGCATCTACATACAACTGATACTGACCATCCCGCTCATAAACGCCAATCGAACCGTGCGCTTCGACCGCCAGCCCGTTCTGCATGGTCACGCGCAGGCGCGCCGCCGTTGAGCGCCACACCACGCAGCGCAGCGCGGCGCTGCTATCTTTGAGGGTGAAGTAGAGATGCCCACTGGTGGGGCGCGACAGGTTGGAAATCTCCCCCTGCACCCACAGGTCGCGCAGTAACTCATCGCCTTCCAGCAGGTCGCGCAGGTAGCGCGTCAGGTCAGCGACGGTAATCGAAGGGGGTTGGAAGAGAGGTAGTTGTTTCATCTGATTTCATCGGCCAGGCGCAGGGCCTACGTATGTTTTACCATGATTCGCCCCTGCCAGCGCACGGGAAACAGGGCTTTCAAGATTGAAAACAGCCGCCAGACGAAGCGGAAGGAGGGCGTTACTTCAGCCGGCAGCGCCGCGCGGAAGCCAAACTGCTCGTAATACGTTTCCAACGGGGCTCGGCACATCAGATACAGCGGCCGCGGGCCCTCGCTGAGCAGTTGCTGGATCAATGCGCGTCCGATTCCCTGGCCCTGGTACTGTGGTTGTACGGCAATGGAGGCCAGTTCAAAGGTTCCATCAGCGTGGGGTTTAATCTGCCCGCACCCTAACAGATGGCCTTCTCGATCCACCGCCACCCAAAAACGCCGCCAATCCAGGTCTCTGGGGTTAATATGGACACGGTGAATCAACGCCCGGATAGGGGAAGCATCCTCTTGAGTGGCTTTCCTCAAGATGTATTCCATGACCTGCCTGAAAACTACCCCAACAGTTCTTCCAAAACCCGGCGCGCCAGGTTTGGATCGGCCTTTCCTTTCATCTGGCGCATCACCTGACCCACGAACCAGCCCATCAGGGTGGTTTTGCCGCCCCGATAAGCCTGCACTTCCTTGGGGTTGGCCTGAAGGATGGCTTCCACCACGGCGCGGATGGCCGCATCGTCCTTTACCTGGGCCAGTCCTTCCGCCTGAACGATTTCCGCCGGGGCGCGCCCGCTCTCTTGTACTTTGACCAACAAAGCCTTGCCGGTGGAGGTGTTAATCGTATCGGCATCCACCAGTTTAACGATCTCAGCCAGGTGCGTGGGGGTGATCTTCAGCTCGCTGGCGCTCATGCCGCGGTCGTTTAACATGCGCATCACGTCGTTGAGCAGCCAGTTTGAGATGCGCTTGGGGTCGCCGCCGTAGGCTTTAACCGCGCTTTCAAAATAATCTGACAGGCCGCGCTCGCCGGTGAGCAGTTCGGCGTCATATTCCGGCAGGCCGTAATCGGCCATAAACCGCGCCCGGCGGGCCAGAGGCAGTTCGGGGAGCTGTGCCAGGATCGCATCGCGCCAGGCATCATCCAGGCGGACGGGAAGCAGGTCTGGCTCGCGGAAGTAGCGGTAATCGGCCTCGGTTTCTTTGGAGCGCATCTTGCTTAAGCGCCCGGTTTCTTCGTCCCAGTCGAGCGTCCAGGCTTCGATGCGCCGCCCGGCTTCGGTCTCGTGGATCTGACGCTCAATCTCGCGGGTGATCGCTTCGCGCACGGCGTCAATGGAGTTGACGTTTTTGATCTCGGTCTTGGGGTTGAGGTAATCGGCTCCGCGCGGGCGGATGGAGACATTGGCATCACAGCGCAGGTGGCCCTTTTCCATATCGGCCTCTGAAACACCCAACCAACGCAACAATTGGCGCAGGCGGATGAGGTATTGGGCGGCCTCATCGCCAGAGCGTAAATCGGGGCCGGTGACCATTTCCACCAGTGGAACGCCGCAGCGGTTGAAATCAATCAGGCGCACGCCGCCCGCGTTTTTGGTTTTACCAGCATCCTCTTCGATGTGCAGCTTGTGAATATTGACCCGGCGGACGTAACCCTGGGGCATGGGCACATCCATATAACCGCCGGCGGCCAGCGAACAATCGTACTGTGAGATCTGGTAGCCTTTGGGCAGGTCGGGGTAAAAGTAATTTTTGCGGTCAAAAAACGAGAGCGGGCGCACCTCGCTGTGCATGGCGGCGGCCAGCAGAACAGCTTTCTCCACCACCGCGCGGTTGAGGACCGGCAGAACGCCCGGCAGGCCGGTGCAGACCGGGCAGATATTGGTGTTGGGCGGGTCGAACCAGGAATCGGCTTTGCAGGCGCAGAAAATCTTGGTGATAGTGTTGAGCTGGATATGAGTTTCCAGCCCAATAACGGCTTCATATTCGGTCATGGCACGATCCCTTTTCTACCTGGCAGCATCGAAAATAGCCGGACGTGCGGCACGCCAGGGTTCTCCGGCCGTGGCGAGTTCGTAGGCCCGCCCGATGCGCAGGAGATCCGCTTCCGAAAAATCTGGCCCAAGCAACTGAATGCCAATGGGCAGGCCGGCGGCGTCGAACCCGGCAGGCAGTGAAACCCCTGGTATTCCGGCGTGATTGGAGGGGACCGTCAACTGGTCGGCGTACTGCATCAACACCGAATCACCGTAAACCGCGCCCATGCCAAAGGCCGTGGTAGGGGTGGTAGGAGTCAGCAGGGCATTCAGACGGTAAGGGCCGGAGGGGTCAAAGATGCGGTCAAAGTCTCGACGAATGAGGGTGCGCACGCGCAGAGCGCGGCGGTAGTATTGGGCGCTGTATTGGGCGGCAGAAACGTACATGCCCATTAGAATGCGCAGTTTGGGCTGAAGGCCAAAGCCCTGAGCGCGCGAGCGGCGGTACATGGCATGGAGGTCGTCCACCGGGTCGGGGGTGCGGTAGCCATACTTGGCTCCGTCGTAACGGTGCAGGTTCGAGGCGGCCTCGACCCGACTGATGACAAAATAGGCCGGGATGCCATAGCGCGTGTTGGGCATCGGCACGTCTTCGATGATTTCAGCGCCCATTTCACGCAGGCGGCGGGCGGCGTCGAGGACGGCTCGTTCGATCTCCGGCGCGATAGGTTCTTCGTTCAGACTGCCGTCAGGGTTGGGGGCGGTGATGCGGAAATAATCGGGCGAAAGGCCAATGCGCAGGCCGCGCACGCCCCGCTCTAACTCCGCCAGGTAATCGGGGACTTCCACCAGGGCGGCGGTTCCGTCATGCTCATCGGGGCCGGCAATGACGCGGAGCATCAGAGCGGCGTCGGCAACGGTGCGCGCCAGCGGGCCGGGGCAGTCTAACGAGGAGGCAAAGGCGATCAGCCCATAGCGCGAAACGCGCCCATACGTGGGCTTCATCCCCACCACGCCGCAGAAGGCCGCTGGCTGGCGGATGGAACCGGCCGTGTCGGTCCCCAATGAAAGCGCCGCTTCGCCCGCGGCGACCGAAGCGGCGCTGCCGCCCGATGAGCCGCCCGGCACGCGGTCTAAGTTCCAGGGGTTGCGCGGACTGGGCTGGAAAGCCGAAGATTCGTTGGAAGAGCCGTAGGTGAACTCATCCAGGTTGACTTTGCCGATCATCAGCCCACCGGCAGCCAACATGCGCTCTACCGGCGTGGCCGTGTAAGGGGCGCGGAAGTTGGCGAGGATGCGCGAGGCGGCGGTGGAATAAGTTCCACGCACGCAGAAGATATCTTTCACCGTGAACGGGATGCCCGCCAGCAGACCGGGATCTTCACCGGCGGCAAGCTGCCGGTCTACGGCTTGGGCCTGGGCGCGGGCCTGGTCTTCGGTGAAGCTGATAAAGGCGTGAATGCGCCGTGCGTCCTCTGGCAGCGCTTCGCCCGGCTCCAGCGTTCCCGGGCGACCATCCACCGCCCGGATGCGTTCCAGGGTGGAGTCGAGAATCTCTTGCGCCGAAACTTCACGGCGCCGGAGCAGCCTGGAGAGTTCCAGCGCAGAAAGGTCACAAAGTTCCATGGTTTGGTTTACTCCAGGTCGGTATGCGGGATTTCAGGGACGACCACGTAGCCATCATCCACCAGGGGAGCCTGCTCCAGAATTTCTTCCGGGTTGGGATAGGGCCGCCACTCATCAGCGCGGGGGGGCGGGCTGATCTCTGGCGTATAAGGCACGCCGTGCGAGGTGACGGGAACGGTTTCATCCAGGGGAATGGCCGCAAGCTCGTGGATGGCTTTCAACTGGTTGTTTAACTGCTGGCGCAGATACTCGGCCTCGGCGGCACTCAGTTCGAGGGCGGCCAGACCGACCAGGTGAGCAAAAACATCAGGAGGGATCGTTTCAGTCATCAGATTCCTACAAAACTAGATTTTCAAGGAGGAGGCGCGACGGTGAAGGTGGGCGGCGGGGTGGCAGTGGGGATGGGCGTCACCGTGGCGGTTTGGGTGGCAGTGGGAGTGTTGGTAGGGGTGCTGGTTTCAGTCGGAGAGGCCGTGAAGGAAGGGATCACAAAGGATGTGAAGGTGGGCATTGGGGTAGAGGAGGGCCGCAGGGTGGGCTTTCCGGCTTCGGGCTGGTCGTTGGGGGTGGGCGTCCACGTTGGAGGCATCGAGCGCAGGCGCGGAGTAACCGTGGCGGTAGGGATAATAATGGCCAGGGTGGGCCGCAGGGTGGGCGGCGGGAAGGGGTTGAAAGCGTTGGATTGATCAACCAGCAGCACCCCAAAAAGCCCGCACAGGCACAGAGTGGAAAAGAGCATGATGACAGATAGGATGTCCCAGATTGATAGCTTCACGGCAACCCATCCTTTCAGGCAAGCGGAATCCCCGGCTGCTGCCGGCAGGGCTGTAACTCTTGTGAGTATATACTACTTTCGGGGGGTGTCAAGAAAGCATAAGCGCGGCTTGCCCCATGCTATAATTTTCAGGCATGGATAACCCTATCCCGACCGACCTACCAGGCGAAGCCCCTTCTCCAGCAGGAGCGTCTACAGCTCCCACACGGGTAAAGGTGGTGGTTGAAACCCGACCAGGGACGCGCCTGGAAGTGGAGGTTGAAGCGCGCGCGCCCGATGGCCGCCTGGTGGAGCGGCACACGCTTTTGCTGGGCGGTGGAGAGGGGGCGGCCCCGGCGCTCCCGGCGGCGCGTGGGTGGCCGCTGTGGGCCCGCTCCGTGGCGGCGCGGCTGCGGCAACTGGCCCGACTGGCCGCCTGGCAAGATGCGCTGGTATGGGCGGCTTTGGTGGTTTACGCCCTCACGCGGTTGATCGGGTTAGATGCTTTTCCTATCTATTTCTTTACGGATGAAGCCGTGCAGACCGTGCTGGCGGCAGATTTCGTGCGCGACGGGCTTAAAAATTACGATCAGGAATTTTTACCGGCTCAGTTTGAAAACGGCGCGCAGTACAACCTGGGAACATCCGTTTACCTCCAGGTAATCCCGTATCTGATCTTCGGCAAATCCATCTGGGTGACGCGCGGCACGGCGGCGCTGGCAACGCTGGCGGCGGCGTTTAGCGTTTATGCCATTGCCAGAAAGGTCTTTCGCCTGCGCCATGCCTGGCTGCCGGTGTTGGTTCTGTCGGTCACGCCAACGTGGTTTTTGCACTCGCGCACAGCCTTTGAAACAGCCCTGGCGACCACTTTTTACGCGCTGTTCCTGTATTTTTACCTGATGTACCGCTGCCAGAACCCGCGTTACCTCTACGGAGCGGTGACGATGGCGGCGCTGACCTTTTACACCTACAACCCGGCCCGGATGGTGATTGTCGTCAGCGCGGTTTTGCTGTTGGCGGTAGATGCCCCCTATCACTGGCGGCAGCGCGAGCGCCTGGCAGGCGCGCTGGGGCTGGCGGTGTTACTGGCTCTGCCATACCTGCGCTTCCTTGTCAACCACCCCGCCGAAACCGGCTGGCAGATGCGTCTGCTGGGATCGTATTGGATTGACCCTGATCTGACGACGGCGGAAAAGATCGGGATGTACGTTACCAAATATCTGAAAGGCTTAAACCCGTTGTACTGGTACCTGCCCCACGCGCAGGATTTGCCCCGCCACACCATGCGCGGCTACGGCCATTTGGGTCTGCTGCTCGCGCCGTTGGGCCTGCTGGGAGTGGGCCGGGCCGTGTACTGCATCCGCCAGGCGGAGTACCGGGCACTGCTGGCGGCCGTGCTGGCGGCCCCGGCGGGGGCGGCAATGGTGGAGATTGGCGTAACGCGCGCCCTGACCCTGGTGATCCCCATGGCCCTGCTCACCGCCCTGGCGCTGGCCTGGGTGGTGGAATGGGCGGCGGCCCGCCGCAAGTTCTCTCCGGCAAGGGGGATGGGCGCCGTGTTCGCGCTGTTGGTGGTCTGGAATTTCGGGATGCTGGCCGACGGGCTGCGCAACGGCCCCACCTGGTATACCGATTACGGCCTGGCTGGGATGCAGTACGGCGCGCGCCAGTTGTTCGGCGAGGTGCGCCGCTACCTGCAGGCCAACCCGGGCGTAAAGCTCATTGTTTCGCCTTCATGGGCCAACGGCACAGACGTGGTGGCGCGTTTTTTCTTCAATGATCCTCTGCCCTTCACGATGGGCAACGCTGACGGCTATTACAGCGAGGAACGCCCCCTGGATGACCAGACTGTGTTCATCTTAACCGCCGAAGAATACGCGGTCATTCCGCGCGCCAAGTTCGCGGAAGTGCGGGTAGAACAGACCATGTCCTACCCCGATGGCCGGCCAGCGTTTTACTTTGTGCGCCTGAAGTACGCGCCCAACATCCATGAAATCCTGGCCGCTGAGGCCGCCGAGCGCCTGAAGCCCCTGGAAGAAACCCTCTTACTCGACGGGGTAGAAGTGCGCGTGCGCTACTCGCGGCTGGATATGGGCAAGATCAACGAGGCCCTGGATGGCAACGCCGGCACGCTGGTGCGCACCGACCGGATCAACCCGCTGCTGTTGGAACTGACTTTCTCAGACCGCCGCCGGGTGCGCCAGGCGCGGCTGATGGTGGGGGGCGCTCCGGGCCGGGTGGTTGTGCAGGTTTGGGAAGAAGAGGGCGGGCAGCCGGTGACGGCGGCGCAAGACCTGGCCCAACAGCCCAACCCGCGCTACGCTATGCTGGACTTGGGAAGAGAACTATTGGCAAAACAGGTGCGGATCGAGTTATTCAGCACGATGGATGGCCCGGATGCGCACGTGCATTTATGGGATGTGTATCTTGAACCTTGAACAGGGAGCGGTTTTATTGGAACAAAAACGTCAAGCGAGCAGGTGGGGATGCGCGGCCTGGCCGCTGTTGGCCGGTTTTGCGTGGATTGGGTTTTCAGGTTGGGCGCGGTTGATCCTCAGCGTGCGCGACTGGTATTGGCTTAACCGCTTTGGAGTGGAGCCGGGGCCGGCCTACCTGGCGATCAGCGGGGCGCTGTGGGGCCTCGTCGGGTTGGGGACTTTGAAATGGGTGTGGCGCCGGCAACGCCGCTACCGCCTGGTCGGGATGGCGGCGGCGCTGCTGTTGGCGATCACCTACTGGGTAGACCGGCTGGCGTTCAGCCGACCAGACGGGGCCTGGGTCAACGGGCCGTTTGCCGTTATGATTACCCTGGCGGGGCTGGGATATGCATTTTGGATGTTGAGGCCAGATAAAGGGTAAACCGCCCGTCCGGGCTGGATGGAGGAAGCAGTGGGGCAAGGTGATCAGGAAATCGAAGTGAAGTTTTACCTGCGCGATCTGGCCGGTTTAGAAGAGCGCCTGAAGCGCCAGGGAGCTGCGCTGGTGGCGGAGCGCGTCTTTGAGATTAATTTGCGCTTCGACCGGCCCGATAAAGCCTTGCAGCGAGCCGGCCAGGTACTGCGGCTGCGTCAGGATACGCGCAGTGTGGTGACGTTTAAAGGCCCGGCGCGCGGCGCGGGTGGAGCCAGCGCGCGCCAGGAAATTGAGTTCCAGGTGGACGATTTTGAGGCCGCCCGCCGGGTGTTCGAGGCCCTGGGCTATCAGGTAAGCGTGATGTATGAGAAGTTCCGCACCACTTACCGGCTGGAAGACGTGCTGGTAACACTGGATGAAATGCCCTACGGCGCTTTTGCAGAAATAGAAAGCGCCGCCGGCAGCGCAGAGGCCGCGGCCCGCGCCATCCGCGCCGCCGCCGAACGCTTGGGGCTGGATTGGGAAGCGCGGATTACCCTCAGCTATCTGGCAATTTTCGACCAACTGCGCAGCCGCCGGGGTCTGACCGCCAGGAATTTAAGCTTTGCAGAATTTCAAAACATTACAGTGACCGCGGAAGATTTGAGTCTGCGCTATGGGGATTGATTATTGGCGACCAGCGGGCTTTTTCCCAAGCGTCGCCATGTAAATCACCCACTGATTTTCACCATCCAGGTTGAGAAGCCGGTTCACCTGATCGTCGTCATAAGCAGCGATGGCGCACACGCCGCAGCCCGCCGCCTCGGCGGCCAGGTAGAGATTCTGGCAGACGTGCCCGGCGTCTAAGAGCAGGTAGCGGAAGCCGCGCTCCACATAGCGCCAGGTCATCCGCTCGGTTACGGCCGCCCACAGGAAGGCCACCGCGCAACTGGCAACCTGGCTCTGGTTGTAGCAGGCCAGAGTCAGGTCCTGACGGATGGAGACGGGCGCATTCAGGTTAAGGAGGGCGTGCTGGCTCGCCACAAAGCGGTACAGACCCATCTCTAAGCCTTCAACGCGGTTCACCAGCAGGTAGGTTTCAAAGGCGTGGCGCGCTCCGGCAGATGGCACGTTGCGCAGGGTGACCGGGCGGCCGGTCACTTCTTTAATCCCCTGTGTCATCCAGAGAAAATAAGAGAGTTCGGCCAATGAGATCTTCTGCTCGGCGTAGCGCCTGAGCGAACGGCGGCGCTCTACGGCAACGCGCAGTGGAATGTCGGGGATGGATAACGTCTGAGGGGCCGGCAGCGCAATCAGCGCGGCATCTGGCGGGACCGGCAGTTCCAGCGGAGGCTGGGGAATCACCCCTTGAGCCTGAGGAGAGATAGACATGTACTGCGACTTCGTTTTTTCAATCAGGTCTTTGATGAAGCGGGGCATGAGCGTATCCTATCCTTCCTTATGAGATTTTGAGGCGGGCGAGGCCCCAACGCCAGAGCTGGCGGGCTTCGGTTGCGCCGAGGAGGGGCAGCACGACGGCGTAGACAGCCCCACCGAGGCCAATGCCGCCCATTACCAACAGCCAGGCGGGGCGGCTGCTGACTGCCAACAGCCAAAGCCACAGCGCCAGGCCCATGCCAGCGGCGGCCAGGGCGCTCTGTCCGGCGGCGCGCGCGAGCGAAGTGCCTTCTAGCCCACCCAGGCGGCGGCGCATCAGCGCCAGCAAGGCGGCGCCTTCGAGGGCCGTCGCCAGCGAGTTTGCCAGAGCCAGCCCACCGTGCGGCGGCAGGCCCAGGCGGGCGAAAATGTTCCACAACAGCAGGCTGAGCGCCACGTTGACCAGCATGGCAATGGTCGTCACCGTCACCGGCGTGCGGGTATCGTGCAGGGCAAAGAAGGCCCGGCTGGCGATCTCCACCACGCAGTGACCAACCAGACCGGCGGCGTACCACAGCAAGGCATAGGCCGTCATCTGGGTGGGTTCGGGTTCCAGCCCATAGATGAGCGCCACGATAGGCACGCGCAGGAGAATCAGGCCCAACGCCGCCGGGATCGACAGGAGCAAGATCGCGCGCAGGGCCGCCGCCAGCGAAGCGCGCATCTCTTGTGGCTGTCCGCGCGCCACCTGCGCTGAGAACGTAGGCAGTGCCGCAATGGCAATGGATTGGGCAATCGCCGCCTGCGGCATAATCATAATGACAAAAGCATAGGTGATATAGGCAATCGCCCCCGGCTGGTGCGAGGCAACCAGGGTGTTTATCCAAAAGTTCAACTGCACCACACCCACCCCCACCAGGCGCGGAGCCATGAGGAGCAGTACTTCGCGCACCGCCGCGAAGCGCAGCCCCAAGGTTAGCAGGTAGCGGCGTCCGGGCAGGCGCAGCAGTTGGGGAACCTGAACCAGCAGGTGCAGGGCTGAGCCGATCACCACCCCCCAGGCCACGCCGTAAATGCCCAGGGCCGGGGTCAGCACCAGCGCCCCAAAGATAACACCCAGCGGATAGAGCGCCGGAGCCAGGGCCGGGAACAGGAACTTCTGGTGGGCATTAAGCACGCCCATTACCAGCCCGCTCAGGCCAAAAATCGCCGCTGAGGGCAATTGGATGCGCAGTAAGTCGGCAGTCAGGGCCTGTTGAGCCGGGTCCTCAAATCCAGCGGCCAAAAGATGGCGGACGACCCAGGGGGCAAAGATGCCGCCTAACAGCCCCAACACGGCAAATACAATCAGTAGAAGATTGGCTATGGCCGAAGCCAGCCGCCAGGCGGCGGGCCGATCTTCTTGGGCCAGCAGGGTAGTAAATACCGGAATAAATGAAGACCCCAGCGCGCCGCCGGCGATCAGGTTAAAGAGAACTTCGCTGAAGCGGTTGGCGGCAAAGTACGCTTCCAGTTCTGGCCCGGTTCCAAAGGTGCGGCTGAGCAACAGGTAAGCGGCCAGGCCGGTGACCTTACCAAAGACAAAAGTGAGCATCACAGTACCCGCGGCGCGGGCAATCTGGCGATTGGCGGCGGTGGAAGTGGGAGAAGCCATGAGAAAATTATAACTGCATATGCGGGCCTGTGGCCCGCCCCATCCCCATAAAAAAGAGGCTCACGGATGCTGTGAGCCTCTTTTGGGGGCTTGTGGGTGAGAGAAGCTCTCACCCACAAACCTGGTTAGTAGCGCAAGAATGCGCCAATATTACCGACTTTGACAAACTCAGGGTTTTCCAACAGAACCTCGACCTCGCCGCCCTGGCGCATCACCTGGCTGACCATTACATCCACTACATCATACACTGTTTCAACCTCATGGTCTTCGCCGCACACGTCTTCGGGGCGGGTGGTCAGCAAGCCCGTGCTTTTACAGCGGTAAGCGTTCTTGCGGAACCCCTCGGTGATGACCAGGGTTTGCACCCGGCCCTCGTTGACGGCCTCGATGGTTTTCTCTAACCCCACAACGCCGCCGTTGCCCTTGGCCGCGGCAGTGATCAGGCGGTCAACCAGATGAGCTTCGCGTTCTTTTTCGGCCTGCATCCCCAGTTCGAGCGCGCGCGCCTGCACTTCGTTGTGGCTGGCAGTCATTGCCATGTGGAACGTACCCTGCACCAAGCTCTGCCAGGATTTGGGCAGGAGACTACGGAAGAGATTGACGTTCTCATCCGTCCCGCCGATCAGAATCCGGCGCACATGGTTGTCTTCAAAGAAGTGAACAGCAAACTCGGCTGCTTCGCGCATGTTCCGTTCCACCACTTCATCAACTGTGCGGGTGGCCATGCCAGAGCCACGCCGCCCGGGCATCGTTGAGCCTATCGTTCCATGCTTGAGGCGTTTGACTGCCTCGCCCATCACGCCTTCCTGCTCGCGCAGTTCGCCCATGTGGAAGTAAAACAGACGAGCGCCTTGCTTGTCGACCAGGACGACGCCATAGCCGCCGTAATTATCTAACAGGGCGGCCAGGGGTTTCACGCTGGGCCGGTCGCTGATGTGAATAAGGTTGCGTACGGGAACCCACAATGGATAAGCCCGGAAGAAATTCTGTGGGCTGCAGGAAAAGACGGCTACCCCTCGCCCCGACCAGTTGTACTCGTGGTCAAAGAACTTTTCAATCGCCTCCACGTCTTTGGTCAGGTTGATCTCGCGCAGCATGCTCTTCAGGCGGCGCTTGTGGGTGTCCGCGTTTCCTTCGGATGGGTCAGTGTTGAGATAGACACTCACTACCGGGTCTGTGCTGGTGAAGTTAATCAGTTCCCGTAGGTCGTTATCGGACAACATGGCAACCTCCTTATTTGATTATTAAAGGTCGTAGAAGGGACGACGCTTTCCCTTTCTGTTAGGGTCGCTTTCCGAGAGTGACGGTTACCTCCTTTTGTTCGTTATCGCGGAGAATGGTTAAGACAATCGTATCGCCCGGGCTCTTATTTTCCATCAAGTAGCTCAACAAGTCGCCGAAAACGCGCACCGGGCGGCCATCGGCGGCGATAATCAGGTCGCCGCCGGCTAACAGTCCTTCCACTTCGGTGGGGCGGCTGCCGCCGCGCAGACCGGCCTGGTCTGCCGGACCGCCTTCAACAACGGCATCAACATAAGCGCCGGTCGCCTGCGGCAGTCCTAAGATTTCCTGCTCAAAGAGCGAAATTTCTGCGCGGCTGGAAATGCCGAGGTAGGGGTAATCATAACTGCCGGTTTCAATCAGCGCTGGCACAACGCGCTTGATGATATTGACCGGAACGGCAAAACCCACCCCGCTGTTGGTTGGCTCGCCAACCGCCGTGAGATTATTGGTGCGGATAGCGCGGTTCAGGCCGATCACCTGGCCTTGCAGGTTCAATAAAGGACCGCCCGAATTGCCAGGGTTAATGGCCGCGTCGGTTTGGATGATGCCGCCAGCGGAGAAGGGCAGGCCTTCGGCAGTGGAGCGCAGTGAATCGAGGGTGCGGTCGCGCGCCGAAACAATCCCGGTGGTCATTGTACCCGACAGGCCAAAGGGGTTGCCGATGGCGACGACCATCTGGCCCACCTTGATCTGGTTCGAATCACCCAATTCGAGAGGGAAAAGTTCTTCGGAGGGCGCATCCACCTTGATGACGGCCAGATCCGAGTCGAGGTCGGTGCCGATCACTTCGCCGCGCACTTTCAACCCCGATGGAAAATCAACTTCCAGGTCTTGCGCTCCCTCAACGACGTGATAATTGGTGATGATATGCCCCTCTTTGTCATACACAAAGCCAGAACCGAGCCCGCCGCCCATCTCATTGAGGACCTGAATGGAAACCACGCCGGGGTTGATCCGCTCATACAGGGAGGTTAACAGCGTATCCTGATATTCGAGATCAATTGGCTCGGAAGGGGTGGTCTGGTCTTTACTCTGCTGTTCGGGCGTAGGCCGGACGGCCTGGGATGCCGGGGGCGTGGAGGCGCCACGGGGCGACACCGCGCTCAGTCCAAAACGACAGGCCAGCATCGTCAGCATCACCATCAAGGCCAGCGCAATCCAGGGAGCTTTTCTTAACATAGGGACCTTTCTATACCTATCGCTAAATGTCGGGCAAGACAACGATTAACGAGCTGAGGCTGGCTGCATGTGGGCAAGTTGTTCAAACAACTTGCGCTGTTCAGGGGTAAGGTTGCGTGGGATCTGGACTTTAATTCGCGCGTACAAGTCACCGCGCTCTGAAGGCGTGCGCAAATGCGGCATGCCCCGCCCGCTCAGGCGGAAAGTCTGCCCGGGCTGTGTGCCTGCCGGGATGGTCAGCACGACGGTTCCTTCTGGCGTTGGCACTTTGGTTTCACCCCCTAAAACCGCCGTGTACAGGTCAATGGTCACATCGGTATACAGGTCATCGCCCTGGCGCTCGAAGCGCGGGTCGGGGAGGACCTCGATGTTGAGATACAGGTCGGTGGGCTTGCCATCTGGCCCGGCGGGGCCGGCGCCGCTCATGCGCACGCGCGTACCGGTGCGCGCGCCGGGCGGGATCTTCATCTGCAGGCGGCGGCCGTCAACAACGATAGTGCGCTCAGCGCCGCGGTAAGCCTCGGCCAGCGTGATCTGCACATCCTGCTGGTACGTGACCGGCTGAGCGCGGCGGCCCGCCTGGCTCTGGCGAGCGGCTCCGCCCATTCCGCCAAATATGGCCTGGAAGAAATCCGAAAAGCCACCACCGCCCAGGATGTCTTCCAAATCTTCAAAACGAACGCCTCCACCTGCGCTCTGCCCACCGGTGGTTCGCACCCAATCACCCCAGTTGAAGTTGCCGGGCGCACCGCGCTGCTGCCAATTGGAGTATGAGTCTCCTAACTGATCGTAGCGGCTCCGCTTTTCGGGGTCGCTTAATACTTCATAGGCCTCATTAATTTCCTTGAACTTTTCTTCGGCTTGCTTGTTGCCAGGGTTGCGGTCCGGATGATACTGCAAAGCCAGTTTACGGAAGGCGCTTTTAATTTCTCCTTCGGTGGCGTTGCGATCGACTCCTAAAATTTTGTAGTAATCACGATACTCCATATCTTCATTGTATTCCAGCGGGGCTTTAAGAGTCAAGTTACATTGGCTAACTCTTATATAACTCTTACCTGGGGATTCTGTTAATCACCTGTAGACCGATTGTGGTAATTTTTGTACAGACCTTAATGAACGTTTTCGAGCAACCGTGCTATGATTAATTTATGGCGAATTCTCGAGATCGCGTTCTCCTTGTCGAAAACGATCCGGTTGTCAGTGATCTGATCGGCCGGCAAGCACTTCAATCGGCGGGCTATCAGGTGTTTGTCGCCGGCGACGCCGGCACGGCCATCTCGAAAGCATTGCAGTGGTCCCCCGACCTGATTATCACCGACCTGAATCTACCAGGGTTAAGCGGCAAAGATCTACTGGCGGCGCTGGCGGCCCAGGGCGTGCAAACGCCGGTGATTATCCTGGCTCCGCGCGGCGCGGAAGCGGATGTTATTCAAACCTTCCGGCTGGGGGCCGCCGATTATCTGCTGCTGCCCGCCCGCGAGGCCGAGGTGATCGCGGCGGTGGAACGAGTGATGCGCCAGGGCCATGACCGGCGCGAGCGTGACCGCCTTGCGCAACAACTCCAACAGGCCAATCAGGAACTGCAGGCCCGCGTGCGCGAGCTCACCACCATTTTCGCCATCGGCAAGATGGTTACTTCCGTCACCGATCCCGCCGCGCTGCTCGATAAAATCCTGGACGCCGCCGTACACATCACCCAGGCCGATTTGGGATGGTTTTTGCTGCGCGAAGACGCCGAGCGGCCTTTTGTGGTCGCGGCTCAGCGCAACCTGCCCCCGGCCCTGGGGGTAACCCTGAACCAACCCTGGGACGATGGCATCAGTTCGCTGGTGGCTATGTCTGGCGAGACTCTGTCTATCCATGGCGAACCCCTCAAGCGTTCAAGAATCTATGGAGTGGGCCAATCCGCATTAATTACGCCGATTAAGGTCCAACAAAAAAAGGTGATTGGCTTATTAGTGATGATGCGGCGCGCGGCGGCGGCCTTTGGCCCCAGCGAGCAGCATTTGCTGGACGCCCTGGCCGACTTCGCCTCCATTGCAATTGTCAACGCCCGCCTGCTGCGCGCGGCGGAAGAGCGAGTACGCGCTCACCAGCAGGGCAGAAGAGAAGATGGCGGGGAGCGTCTCGAAGCGGTACAGGGCGCCATGGCCCCTGCACTGGCGGCCGCCCGCGAGGCCCTCGAAAAGTTATCCAAAGACCCTACGGCCCGGTGGCGGCCCGACCAGCGTCAGTTACTGGCAACCATTCAGGATCAGTTGAAGGCGCTGGAACAGGCGGTCAGCGCGCGGGGGGGGCTTAGCAGTGCTGTCAGTCCGCGCAGCGCGTTGGGTGATCAGGCGCGCGTGGTCGTGCAAAAATTACAGCCTCTCATCCGGCAAAACAACCTTGTGCTGGCGGGCGAACTGCCCACTGAACCTATAGTGGTATGCGTCGAAAGCGGTTTGGTCGCCCGGATGCTGGAAGGCATGTTGAACGCAGTATTTCGATACAGCAGCCAGGGGGCCAGAGTGGGCCTGCGCGTGAGCAAACAGGGCAAACAGGCGCAGGTGGCGGTGCGAACTTCGAGCCTGAAGGTGGAGCCAAAAGAACTGGAAAAACTGCTCCAACCCCAGAGCGCCGCGGGCGGCGGCGGTCCGCTGAGCGTGGTAAAAGAAGCCGCCGTCCGGGTGGGCGGCAACTTTTGGATTGAGAGCGAGCCTGGAAAAGAGACCGCCTTTTACCTGACCCTGCCGCTGGATCTCTGACCCTGAATTACCCACCAAAATCCATTATCGGGATACAATACTGGAACGATGACGAACACACAAGACCATATTTTGGTCGTTATAGCGGATAATCAGATCAACTTCCTGCTGGATCGCGTCCTCCGCTCTGCAGGATACAGCGTCGGCATGGTTCAGGAAGGCGCAACGGCGCTTAAGCAGGCCGGGATGCTCTCTCCGAGCCTGGTGATCCTGGGAGAACGCCTGGCAGATGGGCAAGGCATTGATTTTGCGGCTGAGTTTGCGCGGCGCTTCCCGGCGGTGCCTGTGATCTTGTTCTTCTATCAGGATAACCTGGAACTGCTCAAACGGGCCATGCGGCTGGGGGTGAATGATTTCCTGGCCCCGCCGCTGCGCTCGGAAGAAATTTTGCGCTCGGTGAAGAATGCGATTGACCTCTCTCAGCGGCGGAAAGAGTCGCTGCTGCTCGAGTCACGCCGGTTTACGTCTAGCCTGCAACGCCAGTTAGACGAATTAGAAACCCTCATCCGCCTGGGCCGCGAAGTGACCGGCAAGCTCGATACCGACCAGGTGCTGTCGGCGGTGATCGAGGCGGCCGTAGAACTGACCGGCGCGGAAGAAGGCAGTCTGCTGCTTCAGGACGAAAAAACCGGCGAGTTATATATGCGCGCGGCGCGCAACTTCCAGGAAGATTTTGTGCGCACCTTCCGCCTGCCCATCACCGACAGCTTGGCCGGCTCGGTGATGCGCTCTGGGCAGACAATTTTGCTGGATGAGAATACCCCTCAAAAGATCAAAACGGCCTACCTGGTGCAGAGCCTGGCTTACGTTCCGCTGGAAGTGAACGGGCGGGTTTTCGGCGTGATGGGCGTTGACAACCGCGAAAGCCGCCTGCCGCTGACCCAAAAGCACGTGAAGCTGCTTAAAGCCCTGGCCTCTTACGCGGTCATTGCCCTCGAAAATGCGCGCGTCTACAGCGAAATGGCCGCCGACCGCAACAAGCTGGAAGCGATTTTGACCGGCGTGCAGGATGGGGTCATCGTGATGGATCAGGAGCGCCGCCTGGTGCTGGTCAACCACGCTGTACGTGAATATTTTAAGCTGGGCGCGAATACCCGCCTGACCGGCAAGCCGTTCCAGGACGTTTTTCCGCAAGAGGAACTTCAGTTGCTGGTTTCTGGCGGCGGTCAGAGCGCGGTGAACGTCACCGAAATCTGCCCGGATGAAAACCTGGTGCTGATGGCGCGGGCCACGCCGATTGCAGACGTCGGCATGATTATCACCATGCACGACATCACCAATCTGAAGAAACTGGATCGCATCAAAACGAATTTCGTGCATACGGTTTCTCACGATTTGCGCTCGCCGCTCACGGCCATTCTAGGGTATGTGGAGCTGATGGAACGGGTAGGGCCGCTGACCGACACGCAGAAAGATTTCCTGCGGCGGGTGCAGGTCAGCGTTCACAACATCACACGGTTGATTGATAACCTGCTGGAACTTGGCAAGATTGAGTCGGGCCTGGATGTTCACCGCGAGTACGTGCGCATGGACCAAATTGTGACCTTCTCGGTGGACGTTTTCAAGAAGCAGGCTGAGGCCAAAGAACAGCAGATCAAGGTTGATTTTGAGCCGGATTTTCCCTCACTGCTGGCGAACCCGGTGCAAATGCGCCAGATGATTGACCACCTGCTGGATAATGCCATTAAATACACTCACGCGGGCGGTAAGATCAGGGTAACGGGGCTGGTGAAGCAAAACCAGGCCATTGTGCAGGTCATGGACACGGGCGTGGGCATCCCGGCTGTTGACCTGCCGTATATTTTTGATAAGTTTTACCGGGCCAGCAATGCCAGCGCCGAAGCGTCTGGCACGGGGTTGGGCCTGGCAATCGTAAAATCCATTGTTGAAGCGCATAATGGGCGAGTATGGGTGGAGTCGATTGTGGGGGAAGGCACGACCATCACCATCGTCCTGCCGCTTTAAGGCATTTCTTCACATGGGTCCCTAAAAAATGGTGTACAGCGGGCGTCTCTTGACAGTCAGGTCAAAGAGACTATAATAGTGTACAAATTACACCAAGTGATCGGCCTCTCCACAGGAGATTCATTATGAGTATCTTTAACAAGCAGCGCCTGACCAATGAGACCTTCAAGCTGGACGTAGAGCGCATGAGGCGAGGTTGGTACAGCGACAAATATTTCACCAATATTGCTTATATGCTGGCTGAACTGTCGCGCCGGGGCTATACCTACCGCGGCAAGGATGCTCACCTGCCGCCGGGCATCTCTTATGAGAACGTAAAAAACGGAGACATTGAGGTAGAAATGCAGTGGTTCACCCGCCGCCCCGGCAAAACCATTGTGGTGGGCGTTGATAAGGCTCTGACCATGCTGAAGCTGTGTACCGGCTACTGGCAGGACGGCAACTTTGTTAACACAGCCGATCAACTGCAAGTCTGGGCGGTACACGATGGCAGTGTTGTTTTTGGCGACGGTGACCCTCTGCACGTACAGCCGGTCATCCGCGTGCGCGGGCGCTACCGCGACTTTGCCATTCTGGAGACCCCTACCCTGGGCATCCTGACGCGCTCCAGCCGCGTGGCGACCAACGTGTATGAGACTTTCCATGCGGCGCGCGGCAAGCCCATTTTGTTCTTCCCGGCCCGCTTTGACGTTCACGAAGTGCAGGCCGCCGATGGCTATGCCTACAACATCGCTGTACAGCGGTTTAACAAGGACTTCGCCAGCACGTTGGGGCCGTTCATCTCCACCGATGCCCAGGGTGACTGGTGGGGTGGGGCCGGCGGCGGCACCGTGGCGCATGCGGCTATTGCCAGCTTTTTGGGAGACACAGCCGAAGCCATGCTGGCCTTTGCGGAGGTGCTGCCAGTCACCATCCCGCGGATTGCCCTGGTGGATTTTAATAACAACTGCGTGCGCGATTCGCTGTTAGTCTGCCGGGCAATGTTCAACCGCTACTATCAATTGATGGAAGCCGGACAGCCTGAAGAGGCCGCGCGCTATATTTTGTTTGGGGTGCGGCTGGATACTGGCGGCACACTGCGCGACGTATCCGTGCCGCCGCTGGGCGACCCCCTGCTCGATTTGGGCGTCAACCCGCGCCTGGTGTTCACCGTCCGGCAGGCGCTGGATCAGGCCTGGGAGGCATGGGATGTGCCTGCGAATTGGAAGGAACGCGCCCGCGAGTACTGCCAGGCCGTCAAAATTGTGGTTTCGGGCGGGTTCAACCCCGAAAAGATCCGCCGTTTTGAGCGGCTGCAAGTGCCGGTAGATATCTACGCAGTGGGGTCTTCGCTCTTCGACAATCACGGCCCCACCATCACCGACTACACCGCTGACGTCGTGCGCGTTAAGGTCCACGACGAGTGGGTGAATATGGCAAAGGTCGGGCGCATGCCGCTGGACAACCCGGAGATGGAACGGGTGTGGTGAGCCGGTCTTACCGCTGTTTTAGAAATGCGTAAATTGCTGAAAAATCCTGCTCGCCCAGCCCGGCCTGTACGGCCAACTGGTAAACTTCTTTGGCGGCGTTGGTTTGGGGCATGGCTACGCCCAATTCATAAGCAGTGAGGGCGGCCAGGTGCAGGTCTTTGCGCAGCCATTGGAGTGGGAAGTCGGCCTCGAAGTCGCCGCTTTCGATTTTGCCGCGCTTCGTCGAAAGCAGGGGCGCCACCAGCGGCCCGCCCAGCGATAAATCTAGCAAGCGTTCGCGCGAGATACCCAGCACCTCGCCGAGCGCCAACCCTTCGGCAAATGCGAGCATGGCCTGGCCGACCATGAGATTAAAGACGATCTTCAGCGACGCGCCCATGCCCGGCTCGCCAACGTGGATGATGGTATTGCCCATTTTCTCCAGCAGGGGGCGCACCTCTTCCAGGTCCGCTGGATTTGCGCCTACCAAAAACCGCAGTTGGCCCTGCTCGGCGGGAAGCTTACTGCCCGTCACCGGCGCGTCCATAAAGCGGATGCCGCGCTCACAAGCGGCGGCGGCCATGCGGCGCGCAAACGCCGGGTGGGTGGTGCTGGAATCAACCCACAGCGCGCCCCGATCCATAGCTGGCAAGAAGCCTTCTGGCCCCAGAGCAGTTGCTTCAACCACTTCAGGGGTAGCAAGCATGGTAAAGACGACCTGAGCGCCAGGTACGGCTTCAGCAGGAGAAGCGGCTACGCGCGCGCCCAACGCCGCGAGCGGCGCGGCCCGCTCCGGCGTGCGGTTCCAGACCACCAGCGAATAACCAGCGCGCAGCAGGTTGGCGGCCATACGGCTGCCCATAATCCCTAAACCCAGGAATGCGATGTTCATAGCCCCTCTTTAACTAAAGAAGCTGAAGGATGAAAGCCACCTGCCAATCGCCATTTTCAGCGGCCCAAGACGATCACCACCCAATCAGCCATCTGGCGCTGTTCTAAAAAGCGGCAGCCGCACTGCTCGGCGGCCTCGATCACTCCGGCGGCCTGCGTATCGAGGATGCCGGAGAGGACGATCTTACCGCCAGGGGCAATCAGATCGGCCAGGCCAGCGGCGAACAGGCGGATGATGACCGGAGCGAGGATGTTCGCCAGCACCAGTGGAGCCTGGCGGATGGAAAACTGCCCGGCCAGCACTTCTTGCACCGACCCCAGGCCGGTTTCGATCTGGCTCAGGACGCCATTGGCGGCGGCGTTCTCGCGGGTAGAGCGGATGGCGGCGTTGTCAATATCAACGGCCAGGGCATGCGGCACGCCCAATTTGACCGCGCCGATAGAGAGAATACCCGAACCACAGCCCACGTCAATCACATGGGATACGGGCCGGCCATCTGCTCCGGTGACGGTGGTTTCGAGCAGTTCCAGGCACAACTGGGTGGTGGGATGGGTTCCGGTCCCAAACGCCATGCTGGGGTCAATGCGAATTGCCACACGCCCGCCGGGGGGTTCCGCGAGCCAGGCAGGCAGAACCAGCAAGCGCCTGCCGATCTGGATGGGGTGGTAATGCTGCTTCCAGGCGGCCATCCAGTCCTCATCTTCGATCACCCGGTAGACCGGCTTGGGCAGTGGTTGGATCTGCCCAAGATGCCAGAAACCCTCTTCGAGCCGCTGGCGGGTTTCTTCGATCTGTTCGTCAATCGCCAGGTAACCGTAGACCCGCGCCGGGCCGTAAGGAGTCCCTTCATCTTCGGCGTCGTTGTAGGTTACGCCGCTCTCCACCACCACCCCGTTAGAAACAAACCGGCTGAGTAATTCAGAGACCGCCTCAGCCAGTTCGGGATCGACCGTCATAGATACTTCGAGCCAGCGCGGATCAGCCACCCAGCACCTCCTTGATTTTGTCGAGGAAACTACGCTCCTGAGGGTTCACTTCGCTGCCGAGCGTCTGGGCGAGCTGCTCGAAGAGCTTACGCTGTTCCGCAGAGAGGCGGGTGGGAACCTCGACGTTGATGATGACCACCTGATCGCCGCGCCCACCACCGCGCAGGTGCGGCACGCCCTTGCCTTTGAGCGTGAAGATGCGCCCCGGCTGGGTACCAGCCGGGATAGACAGGCGCTGCTTGCCGTCTATGGTCGGCACTTCAATTTCAGCGCCCAAAGCCGCTTGAGCGACGTTGATATTTAAGTCCAAAAGAATATCGAACTGGCGGCGGCGGAAGAATTTGTGGGGTTTGACCTGGATTTCGAGGTACAGGTTGCCGTTAGGGCCGCCGTTAATGCCGGGCTGACCCTCGCCCGCCAACCGAATCTGGTTGCCAGTGTCCACGCCTGCTGGAATGGAAACCATTTTCTTCAGCGTGCGGCGTTCCAGGCCAGACCCACGGCAGTGACTGCACGGCGAAGAGATGACCTCGCCCTGGCCGTTGCAGGTAGGGCAGGTGGTGACCTGCACCATCGAACCCAGAAAAGTCTGGCGCACCTGGCGAACCTCGCCGCGGCCATCGCAGGTGTTGCAGCGGGTGGGGGAAGAACCGGGCTCTGCGCCGCTGCCGCGGCAGCGCGAGCAGATTTCATCGCGCGTGATCTCGATCTCTTTTTCGACCCCAAAAACGGCTTCTTCAAAGGTCAGGGTAACGACCTGATTAAGGTCCGGTCCGCGGCGTGGGGTGTTGCGGGCACGCCGCCGGCTGCTCCCTCCGAAGCCGCCCATGCCAAAAAATTCCTCAAAGATATCCGTGAGGTCAATATTGGTGGTAAAGTCTGGCATTCCGCCCGTACCGTTCAGGCCGGCATGGCCGAAGCGGTCATAGGCCGCGCGCTTTTCGGGGTCTGAAAGCACGGCAAAGGCTTCATTGATTTCTTTAAAGCGTTCTTCGGCGTCTGGCTCTTTGTTCACGTCGGGGTGATACTTGCGCGCTAACCGCCGGAAGGCCGATTTCAGCTCATCCGCTGAAGCGCCGCGCTGGACGCCAAGAACTTCGTAATAGTCACGTTGAGCCATAGAAAACCAATCAATCGGTGATTTCCTCTGTCCACAATATGGACAGAGGAAATCACATTATACCTTAACTGGATTAAGCGTTGCGGAATTCGCCATCCACCACATCATCGCCCGCCGGACCTTCTGCCCCTGGGGTGCCATCGCCCGCTGGCCCGCCAGCCTGTGGGCCACCCGGCTGCTGCTGGTACATGCTGGCGCCAATGCTCTGCAAATCCTGACCCAGTTTTTCGGTGTCGCGCCGGATCTGATCAATGTTTTCGGTGTTCATGCTCTGGCGCAACTGATTGATGCCGTCTTCGATCTTTTTCTTGACATCGGCCGGAACCTTATCGCCGTACTCACGGAGCATCTTCTCAGAGGTGTAGATGGCATTATCCGCCTGGTTACGGGCTTCGATGAGTTCCTTGCGGCGGCGGTCGGTTTCGGCGTTGGCCTCGGCCTCGCGGCGCATCCGCTCGATCTCACTCTCGCTCAGGCCAGAAGAAGCCGCAATGGTGATGTGCTGGCTGCGTCCGGTAGCTTTGTCGGCGGCGGTGACTTTGAGGATGCCGTTAGCATCAATGTCAAAGGTCACTTCGATCTGGGGCATGCCGCGCGGAGCCGGGGGAATGCCATCGAGGATAAAGCGGCCAAGCGATTTGTTATCGGCGGCCATGGGGCGCTCGCCCTGCACTACGTGGATTTCCACCTGGGTCTGCCCATCGGCGGCCGTAGAGAAGATCTGGCTCTTGCGGGTGGGGATGGTGGTATTGCGCTCGATGATAGGGGTCGCCACGCCGCCGAGGGTCTCCACCGAGAGCGTCAGGGGGGTAACATCCAGCAAGAGGATGTCTTTCACCTCGCCGCCCAGCACGCCCGCCTGGATGGCCGCGCCAATCGCCACCACTTCATCGGGGTTGACGCCCTTGTGGGGTTCTTTGCCGAACAAGCGGCGCACGGCTTCTTGCACGGCGGGCATGCGCGTCATGCCGCCCACCAGAACCACCTCGTTAACGTCCGAAGCCTTGAGGTTGGCATCGGCCAGGGCGCGGCGCACCGGTTCGAGCGAACGTTCGATCAGATCGGCAGTGAGCTGCTCCAGCTTGGCGCGGGTGAGGGTCATCACCAGGTGCTTGGGGCCAGAGGCATCGGCAGTGATGTAAGGCAGGTTGATTTCCGTCTGCATCATGCTCGAAAGCTCGATCTTGGCCTTCTCGGCGGCCTCGCGCAAACGCTGGAGGGCCTGGCGATCACCGCGCAGGTCAATGCCGGTCTGTTTCTTAAACTCTTCAATCAGGTAATCCATCACGCGCAGGTCAAAGTCGTCGCCGCCCAAGAAGGTATCGCCGCTGGTCGAGCGCACCTGAAAGACACCATCGCCGACGTCGAGGATGGAAATGTCGAAAGTGCCACCGCCCAGGTCGTAGACGGCGATGACCTCGTTCTTTTTCTTATCCAGGCCGTAGGCCAGCGAAGAAGCGGTCGGCTCATTGATGATGCGCAGTACCTCGAGGCCGGCGATCTTGCCAGCGTCTTTGGTAGCGTTGCGCTGGGCATCGTTAAAGTAAGCCGGCACGGTAATCACCGCCTGGGTGACGGGTTCGCCCAGATAGGCTTCGGCATCGGCCTTGAGCTTGGCGA
>Ga0073932_1001019_pt1 | contig 58733 bp, 63 predicted proteins | sample DewCreD2012metaG_FD_76967 | JGI IMG/M metagenome (GOLD analysis project Ga0073932, IMG submission 76967) | Hot spring sediment bacterial and archeal communities from British Columbia, Canada, to study Microbial Dark Matter (Phase II) - Dewar... ...
ACCTGGAGGTGCGCGCCGGCGAGTGTTTCGGGCTCCTCGGGCCCAACGGCGCGGGGAAGACCACCACGGTCGAGATCTGCGAGGGGCTGACCGCCGCCGACGCCGGCGACGTCGTGGTGCTCGGCCGCCGGTGGGCGACCGACGCGGCGGCGATCCGCCAGCGGATCGGCGTGGCGCTGCAGGAGACGCAGCTGAGCGAGAAGCTCACCGTGCAGGAGACGGTGGCGCTCTTCCGGAGCTTCTACCGCGCCGGCCGGGCCGTGGGCGACGTGGTCGCCGCGGTGCAGCTCGAGGAGAAGCGCGGGGCGCGCGTGGGCACCCTCTCCGGCGGGCAGAAGCAGCGGCTCGCGGTGGCGTGCGCGCTGGTGGGCGACCCCGAGCTGCTCTTCCTCGACGAGCCGACGACGGGGCTCGACCCGCAGTCGCGCCGGCAGCTCTGGGACCTGGTGGAGGAGTTCAAGGGCGCCGGGCGGAGCGTGGTGCTCACCACGCACTACATGGACGAGGCGGAGCGGCTCTGCGACCGCGTGGCGGTGGTGGACCACGGGCAGGTCATCGCGCTCGGCACGCCGCGCGAGCTCATCGCCTCGATCGGGGCGGCGCACATCGTGCACTTCCGGGTGGAGGGCGCCATCCCCGACGCCACGGGCTTCGCCGCCCTGCCCGGCGTGCGGCACGCGCGCGCCGCGGAGGGAGGCGTCGAGCTGGCGGTGGCGGCGGTGCACGAGACGATCCCGGCGCTGCTGGCCGAGCTCGACCGGCGGGCGCTGCCGCTCGCGCAGCTCACCACGCACTCGCCCACGCTCGAGGACGTGTTCGTCTCCCTCACCGGGCGGCACCTGCGCGATGGCTGACGGCCTCGCGAGCCACCCGCTCGCCCAGCTCACGCTCACCCGCTTCCGCGAGGTGATCCGCGAGCCCGAGGCGGTCTTCTGGACCTTCGTCTTCCCGCTGCTGCTCGCCGCCGGGCTCGGCGTCGCCTTCCGCAGCAGGCCGGCGGACGTGGTGGCGGTGGCGGTGGTGGCCGACGCGCCCGCGGGCGACGCCGTGGCCGCGGCGCTCGGCGCCGAGCCCGGCCTCGCGGTGCGGAAGGTGGACTCGGCGGCGGCGGCGCGGGCGCTCCGCACGGGCGAGGTGGCGCTCGTCGTGGTGCCGCGCGGTCCCGACGCCGCGGAGTACCGGTTCGACGACACGCGCCCCGAGGGGCGCGCGGCGCGCGGCCTCGCCGATGCCGCGCTCCAGCGCGCCGCCGGCCGCACCGACCCGGTCGCCGCGACCGACGCGATCGTGCGCGAGCCCGGGTCGCGCTACATCGACTTCGTGATGCCGGGGCTCCTCGGGCTGAACCTGCTCGGCAGCGGGATCTGGACGGTCGGCTTCGGGATCGTGAGCGCGCGGCAGAAGAAGCTGCTCAAGCGGCTCGTGGCGACGCCGATGTCGCGGGCGCAGTACCTCGCCAGCTACCTGCTCTCGCGGCTCGTCTTCCTCGCCTTCGAGGTGGCGGTGCTGGTGGGGTTCGGCGCGATCGCGTTCGGGGTGCCGGTCCGCGGCCCGCTCCCGGTGCTCGCCGCCATCTGCCTCCTGGGCGCGTTCGCGTTCAGCGGGCTCGGCCTGCTGGTCGCGGCGCGGCCGACGACGATCGAGGGGGCGTCCGGGCTGATGAACCTGGTGATGCTCCCGATGTGGGTCTTCAGCGGGGTCTTCTTCTCGAGCAGCCGCTTCCCGGAGGCGGTGCAGCCGCTGATCCAGGCGCTGCCGCTCACCGCGGTGAACGACGCGCTGCGCGCCAACCTCCTTCGCGGCGCCGGCTTCGCCGAGGTCGCGCCGGAACTCGCGATCCTCGCCGGCTGGCTCGTGGCCACCTTCGGCCTGGCGCTGCGGGTGTTCCGGTGGCGGTGACCCCGGGTGCGTGACGTTTCCGCCCCCCGGTCGTAAATGACGTGATGACCCGGCCACTCCAGGCACTCCCGTCCCCGCCGCCCGCCGGCGGCGCCCCGGCGCACGCCGAGCCGCTGGGCGCGTGGTGGGCGGAGCACTCGGGGCCGATCTACCGCTACCTGCGGTTCCGGGTGCCCGACCCGGACACGGCCGAGGACCTGCTGGCGGAGACCTTCGTGCGCGCCCTGGGCGCGGCCGACCGCTACGACCCCTCGCGGGGCCCCGTGCGCCCCTGGCTCCTGCGCATCGCGCAGAACCTGCTGCGCGACCACCTGCGCCGGCAGGGTCGGCGCCTCCAGGTCCCGCTCGCCCGGCTGCGCGACCTGGTGCACGAGTCGGCCTCGCCCGAGGAGCGCCTCCTCTGGGAGGAGGAGGTGGCGCTGCTCACGGCGGCGGTGCGCACCCTCGCCGAGCGCGACCAGGAACTGGTGAGCCTCCGCTACGGCTCCGGCCTCTCGACGGCGGAGATCGGCGAGCTGCTGGGCCTGCGGGAAGCGACCGTGCGGACGCGGCTCTGGCGCGCGCTCGGGCGCCTGCGGGAGGTCCTCGCGCGATGACCGGCGCCGCCGACGATGCCGGGATGCCGCCCGGGCTGGACGAGCTCGCGCGCCGGCTCGACGCGATCGCCTTCGAGCCGCGCGCCTCGCTGGAGGCGGAGATCGCGGGACGGATGCGGCGGCGGGAGCCCCTGAAGGGTGGGCCCGCCCGCCGTCCGCTCGCCCACCGGGGCGCGATCGCCGCGGGGGTGCTGGCCATCGCCCTCGGGACGGCGATGGCGGCGCGCCGGCTGGCGCCGGCCACGGTCACCGTGGACCGCTGCTGCTTCGACCTCGACGGTGGCGGCGACGCCGACGACGGGGTCGTGGCCCGGGTGGGCCGCGACAACGTGGTGCGGTGGCTCTCCATCTACGAGGATGCCGACCGGAGCGGCGCGCTGAGCCGCGACGACATCGTCCGCTACTCCCGCGACGGCCGGCCGATGCTGCGGGAGGGCCAGCCGGCCGGCCTGTCGCTCCACGGACACTGCTGCCTCGACCTCGACGGCGGCGGCCTCGCCGACGACGGCGTCGTCGTCGTGGGGCTGGCGCCCGACCGGATCGTGGCCGCCAGCGTGTACGAACGGGAGCGCTGAGCGCGCCCGCGCCTTGCCGCGCGCGGCCGGCCGCGCGCACCACTCCACCGTCACCCTGCCCGCCATGAACCGACCTGTCCGACTGCTGTCCGCCGTCCTCCTGCTCGCGCCGTCGCTCGCCGCTGCGCAGGGCGGCAAGCCCGCCGCGCGCGACACGACCGCCCGCGACTCGGTGGCCGTCATCCCGCCGATCGAGGTGGTGGGCTCCGTGCGCCCGTTCGCCGGCCCGCAGGTGGGCTCCGGGATCCCGGCGCGCGTCACCGAGCTGAGCGGCGCCGCGATCGACCAGTGGGAGCCGCGCGTCTTCTCCGACGTGCTCGGCCAGCTCGCCGGGTTCTCCACGTACGACGACCTCGGCAGCGGCTACAAGCTGAACGTCAGCACGCGCGGCTTCTACGCCTCGCCGGTGGTGGGCCTCCCGCAGGGCGTGTCGGTCTTCGTGGACGGCGTGCGGCAGAACGAGCCCGACGCGGCGCAGGTGAACTGGGACCTGATCCCCATGGAGCACGTCAAGCGCGTCGAGGTGCTCTCGGGCAACGGCACCCTCGCCGGCCGCAACTCGCTCGGCGGGGCCATCAACCTCGTCACGAACCGCGGCGAGGGGCCGGTCGGCGGGCAGCTCGAGCTGCAGGGCGGGTCGTACAGCACCTTCAGCGCGGAAGGGAGCGTGGGCGGGCGCTCGCGGGGCGGGCTCGACTACTACGTGGGCGGCGGCTACAACCGCGAGGACGGGTGGCGCCAGGTGACGGGGGCCGAGCAGTTCAACGGCTTCGTGAACGTCGGCCGGCTCGGCGAGCGCGGCGGCCTCCGCCTGCAGGCGTACTACGCCGACTCCCGCGCGGAGACCGCCGGCTCCCTCCCGGAGTCGGTGTACGAGACGAAGCCCGACTCGAACCTGAGCGCGCAGGACTACGAGGACCTGAGCCAGCTCCAGCTCGCGCTCCTCGGCTACCGCCAGGCGGGGCAGGGGCGGTTCTCGTTCAACACCTTCTTCCGCGCGTCCGAGGCGGAGCGCTTCAACGCCAACCAGCCGGGAGACCCCGACGTCTTCGGCACCGGCCGCAACCGCAGCTTCGGCGGCACCGTGGACTACCGCTGGGGCGGCTCCCTCGGCGACCTCCCGCTGGGGGTGCGCGTCGGCCTCGACGGGTCCACCAACAGCACGCGCGTGCAGCTCTTCGCGGACAGCGCGAAGTTCGGCGGGGACCGCACGCAGACGACGCTCGTGGAGAGCCCCGTGTGGGACCTCGCCGGCTTCGTCGGCGCCGACCTCACCACGGGTCGTGCCACCTGGTCGGCGGGCGCGCGCCTCGACTACGTGAAGGCGCCGTTCTACAACCGGCTCGACCCCGCCCGGGACACGACGCAGACCTTCAGCCGGCTGAACCCGCGCATCGGCGTCAACGTGGACGCCGGGCGCGGGGTCTCGCTCTTCGGCTCGTGGGGCCAGGCGATGCGCGCGCCGAGCGTGATCGAGATCGCCTGCGCCGACCCCGAGGAGCCGTGCCCGCTCCCCTTCGCCCTCGGTGACGACCCGCCGATCGACCCGGTCGTCGCGCAGACCTTCGAGTTCGGGGCGCGCTGGCAGCAGGGCCGCCTCGACGCGAGCGCGTCGGTCTACCGCACCAGCGTGAAGGACGAGATCGTGCTCTTCCCGTACGACGAGGCGAACGAGCCCGAGGGCTCCACGATCGACGGGTACTTCGGCAACATCGAGAAGACCCGGCGCGAGGGTGTCGAGGCCTCGCTCGCGTACCGGCTGCGCGGCGGCCACCTGCTCTACGGCAACTACGCGTACACGAAGGCGACGTACCGGGTGGAGGACATCGAGCTCTTCAGCATCCGCGAGGAGTTCGGGGGCGAGAACGAGATCGAGGTCGGCGACAGGCTGCCGCTCGTGCCCGACCACCAGGTGAAGCTCGGCGCGCGGTTCGTGCTGCCGGCCGGGTTCGACGCCGGGTTCGACGCCCGGTTCATCGGCAACCAGGTGCTCCGCGGCGACGAGGCCAACGAGGAGGAGCCGCTCGACAGCTACTTCGTGACCGACCTGCGCGCCGGCTGGCGGCGCGGCCCGGTCGAGGTCAACGCGATCGTCAACAACCTCTTCGACACGCAGTACGCCACCTTCGGCACCTTCAACATCAACCAGGGCGCCCCGGGCGGGCCGGCGCTCGAGCGGTTCCTCACCCCGGGGCAGGTGCGCTTCTTCCGCGTCGCGGCCAAGTGGTACTTCGGCGCCGGCGACCGGGACTGAGTGCCGCTGCAAGCGGTTGCGCCGGCCTCCGTGCGACTACGGAGCGCCGGCGCCACGTCTGCCGCAACCCGGTGGCGTCCCATAGGTTTGCAGGAGGGACCCCTCGGCGCGGGATGTGGCGTGACGCCTTTCATTCCCTTCGGGCCCGGCGCCTCGTCGCCGGACGAGCTCTCCCGGCAGCGCGCCCGTCACCAGGGACGGGAGGCGTTCTATGCCGGGCGCCAGCTCGGCGACTGCCCGGCGGCCCTCAGCGCGACGCTGCGCGCCGAGTGGATCGCCGCGTGGGAGGAGGCGCGCGAGGTCCGCGAGCGGCTCGACGACAAGCTGATGCGCGAGGGGTAGCGGCACCGGCCCGCGGGTAGTGGACGCTCCCGCGCGCCGGCGGTACCTTGCGGCCCGGTCGAGGCAGGTGCCCCGGCCGGGCTTGCGCTTTCTCCGGAGACCTTGCGCGTGAAGATCGCCGTCTGCCTCAAGCGGGTGCCCGACACCGGCTCCAAGCTCGCCATCGCCGCGGACGGCACGTCCGTGGACGAGGCGGGCGTCAAGTTCGTCCCGAACCCGTACGACGAGTTCGCGCTCGAGGCGGCGATCGCGCTCAAGGAGGCGGCCGGCGCCGGCGAGACGGTCGTGGTGACCCTGGGGCCCGACGCCGCGCAGGAGACCCTCCGCTCGGCGCTCGCCATGGGGCTCGACCGCGCGGTGCATCTGCAGGGGAGCGGCTCCGCCGACGCCCTCGCGGTGGCGCAGGCGCTCGCCGCCGAGCTCGCCGGCTTCGACCTCGTGCTGTTCGGCAAGATGGCGGTGGACGACTACAACCACGCCACCGGCCCGATGGTGGCGGAGCTGCTCGGGCTGCCGTGCATCACGGCGGTGTCCATGCTCGAGGTGAGCGGCGGCACCGTCGTCGCCGAGCGCGAGATCGAGGGCGGGGTCGAGACCGTCACCTGCGCGCTGCCCGCCGTCGTCACCTGCGAGAAGGGGCTCAACACCCCGCGCCTCCCGTCGCTCAAGGGGATCATGGCGGCGAAGAAGAAGCCGCTCGACGTGAAGCCCGCGTCGGTCCCCGCGGCCGCGGTCGCCGTCACCGGGCTCGCGCTGCCGCCCGAGCGGCAGGCCGGCCGCATCGTGGGCGAGGGGCCCGACGCGGTGCCCGCCCTCATCGAGCTGCTCCGCACCGAGGCGAAGGTCCTGTAGGCCCCGCCCCCGACCTCACCGACCGCCATGCGCATCCTCGTCATCGCCGAGCACCGCGAGCAGGCCCTCCGCGGCGTCTCCCACGAACTCCTCGCCGCCGCGCGCGCTCTCGACGCCGGCGCCTCGGTGGACGCCCTCCTCTGCGCCCCCGGCCCCGTGGCCGGCGCCGAGTCGCTCGGCGCGCACGGCGCCGACCGCGTGCTGCTCGCGACGCACGCCGGCTTCGCCCGCTCGAACCCCGACGGGCTCACCGCGGTCGTCGCGTCGCTCGCGCCGCAGTACGCCGTGGTGCTCTTCGCGGCGTCGGCGACCGGGCGCGATGTCGCGCCGCGCGTCGCCGCGCGGCTCCGCCGGCCGCTCGCGAGCGACGCGACGTCGCTGGCGATGGCCGGGGACGCGCTCACGGCGGTGCGCCCGGTGCATGCCGGGAAGATCCTGCAGACGGTGACGGTGGCCGGCGTGCCGGCGATCGCCACCGTGCGGCCGGGCGCGTACCAGGCGGTGTCGGCCGGGAAGGCCGGCACCGTCGAGCGGTCGCGGTGCCGGCGTTCGAGCAGCGGGTCACCGTGACCGGCGTGAAGAAGCCCGACGCCGCGCGCCCCGACGTGACCGAGGCGAGCGTCGTGGTCTCGGGCGGGCGCGGGCTCAGGGAGCCCGAGCACTTCCGGCTGGTGGAGGAGCTGGCCGACGCCTTCGGCGGCGCCGCGGTGGGTGCGAGCCGCGCGGTGGTGGACGCCGGGTGGCGTGACCACGGCGAGCAGGTGGGCCAGACCGGCAAGACGGTGAGCCCGCAACTGTACGTGGCGATCGGCATCTCGGGGGCGATCCAGCACCTTGCCGGCATGCGCACCGCCCGCACGATCGTCGCGATCAACCGCGACAAGGACGCGCCGATCTTCAAGGTGGCCGACTACGGGATCGTGGGCGACCTCTTCGAGATCGTGCCGCGGCTCACCGAGGAAGTGCGGAAGGTGCGGGCGCGCAGCTGACCGGAGTCCGGCGCCGACGCCAGTCCGGACGTCGCCGCTCCCATGTGAGCCCCGGCCCGATGCAACATCGGACGGGGCTCCTGCGTATTCTTGTCGCGGCCGACCATCGGCCGGGTGTTCCGGTCGCGTCCCGTAACTCGTTGATCCATGAAGACTTCCACGAACCTGCCTGCCGCGGCGCTGCTCACTGCCCTCGCCGCGAGCGCACCGGCGGCGGCGGCGCAGGCGACGTCGCCGCCCGCCCCCGCGAACGCGGAGCTCGAGGCGATCTATCGCGCGCGGCTCGACAGCGCGAAGACGCGCTTCACGACGGCCGACGTCGAGTTCATGACCGGGATGATCGCGCATCACGCGCAGGCGCTCGTGATGGCGGGGCTGGCCCCGGCCGCGGGTGCCGGCAACGCCGTGCGCACCCTCGCGGCGCGCATCATCAACGCCCAGTCGGACGAGATCGCCACGATGCAGGCCTGGCTGCGCGACCGCGGCCAGCCGGCGCCCGAGGTGCACCTCGAGGGCACGGCGGTGCGGCTGCACGGCGCCGGCGATCACGCGCACCCGATGCCCATGGCGGGGATGCTCACCGACGCGCAGATGGCGGAGCTCGCCGCCGCCCGGGGGGCCGACTTCGACCGGCTCTTCCTGACGTACATGATCCAGCACCACCGCGGCGCCGTCGCCATGGTCGAGGCGCTCTTCCGCCAGGACGGCGCCGGGCAGGACGAGGCGGTCTTCAAGTTCGCGTCCGACGTGCAGGTGGACCAGATCACCGAGATCGGCCGCATGGAGTCGATGCTCGCCGCCCTGCCGGGCGCCGGGCGCGCGCCGTGACGCGGCCCCCGATGGCAGTGCGGTCCCGTTCCCCATTCTCCCCGAGGATCCAGTACATGGCCCGTGCAGTCCGTTTCCGGCCGCTCACGCTCGTCGCCGGCGTCGTCGCCGCGGCGGGGTGCGCGTCCTCGACCAGCGGCACCGGCGCCGGCACCCCCGCGCCGGCGGCGAACATGTCCACGATGGCGCCCAGCCCCGACCCGCGCGTCGGCCTCAAGCCGGGATTCCTCGACGCGGGCGAGGCGGCCTGGAACCTGCGCCTCGTGTCGGCGACGCCGCCCCCGAAGGAGTTCCTCGGCGTCACGAACTCCGACCTCGCGTTCACGGGCAAGTACGCGATCCAGGGGAACTACAACGGCTTCCAGGTCTGGGACATCTCGAACCCGGCGGCGCCGGTGCTCGTGAAGGGGTTCGTGTGCCCCGCGTCGCAGAGCGACGTGTCGGTGTACCGGAACCTGCTCTTCGTCTCGGGTGAGGGCCTCGGCGGCCGCCTCGACTGCGGCACGCAGGGCGTCCCGACCGCGGTGAGCCGCGACCGCCTGCGCGGCATCCGCATCTTCGACATCACCGACATCACGAACCCGAAGTACATCCACAACGTCCAGACCTGCCGCGGCTCGCACACCCACACGGTGCTCGAGGACCCGAACGACAAGGCGAACATCTACATCTACGTCTCCGGCTCCGCCGGCGTGCGCCCGAACGAGGAGCTCCCGGGGTGCTCGGCCGCCATGCCCGAGGAGGACCCCAACTCGGCGCTCTTCCGCATCGAGGTGATCCGCGTCCCGCTCGCCGACCCCACGAAGGCGGCGATCGTGAGCTCGCCGCGGATCTTCGACGAGCTCGCCGCGCCGCCGCAGCACGGGCCGGCGCCCGAGGATCGCAAGGCGCTCGAGGAGGCCAAGGCCCGCGGCGCATTCGTCCTCGAGGTCGAGGGGAACTCCTTCACGCTGCCCGACCGGATGGTCGCCACGATGCTCGACAGCGTGGTGAAGGAGCGGGGCGGCAGCGGCGCGCCCACGAAGGCCGACAGCGCCACGCTGCGCGCCGGGCTCCCCGCGATGGTGCAGCGGATGATGGGCCGGCAGCTGGAGCGCCGGCGCCGCGGCCCGACGCAGTGCCACGACATCACCGTGTACCCGGCGATCGGGCTCGCGGGCGGCGCCTGCGAGGGGTACGGCCTCCTGCTCGACATCAGCGACCCGGCCAACCCGCGCCGCATCGGCGCGGTCGCCGACTCGAACTTCTCGTACTGGCACTCGGCGACGTTCAACAACGACGGCACCAAGGTGCTGTTCACCGACGAGTGGGGCGGCGGCGGCCAGCCGAAGTGCCGCGCCACCGACCCGAAGGAGTGGGGCGGCAACGCGATCTTCACGATCAGCAACCGCCAGATGCAGTTCCGCAGCTACTACAAGCTGCCGGCGCCGCAGACCTCGCTCGAGAACTGCGTCGCGCACAACGGCTCGCTGATCCCGATCCCCGGCCGCGACATCATGGTGCAGTCGTGGTACCAGGGCGGCATCTCGGTCTTCGAGTGGACCGACGCCGGCCGGCCGGTCGAGATCGCCTTCCACGACCGGGGGCCGGTGGACGCGACCCGCATGGGGAACGCGGGCTCGTGGTCGGTCTACTGGTACAACGGCTACCTCGTGAGCTCCGAGATCGGCCGCGGGCTCGACATCTTCGAGCTGCTGCCGAGCGGGTTCATCTCGCAGAACGAGCTCGATGCGTCGAAGACGGTGAAGCTCGACTACCTGAACGCGCAGGGCCAGCCGCGGTACGTGTGGCCCGCGAGCTTCGCCCTCGCCCGGGCGTACCTCGACCAGCTCGAGCGGTCGAAGGGTCTGGCCGGCGGCACGATCGCGTCCGCGCGCTCGACGCTCGCGGGCGCCGAGAAGGCGTCGGGGGCGGCGCGGCGCGACGCGCTGATGAAGCTGGCGGCGCAGCTGGAGGGCGACGCGAGCGGGGCCCGCGATGCGGCGAAGGTCCGCACGCTGGCCGGCGCGGTGAAGGAGCTCGCGGCGAAGGGCTGAGCCGCCGCGGGGCAGCTCGGGCCGCCGGGCCCGGCGCGGGGCGACCTCGGGCGGTCGTCCGCGCCGGGTCCGGCGGACTCGTTTCCGGACATGGGCCCGCCCTTCATCGGCCCTTCACGGGTCCCGCCGCAGTCCCTTCAGGGGCGCCCCCGCGTATTGGAGTCGTCTCCCCCGAGGGGTGCCCGACATGCCGGCCAAGTCCCTGATGCTCGGCGAGATCGCCGAGCGCGAGCTGCTCCTCCCGAGTCTGCTCAACGAGGCGCTCGCCGCCAACGACCGGGCGAAGTACCTGCTGAGCCTGCTGCAGGCGGCGTACGCCTGGGGCCGGAGCCCGGCCGGCCTGCCGCCGACCCTCCGCCGCGAGCGCCTGGCGGCGCAGGTGGACGACGCGGCGCTCGACGACGTCGTGCCGCAGGCGCGCGACGCGGGCGAGGGCCGCGTCGCCGTTCCCGGCCTCCCGGCACTCGTGGGACGCCTCCTGGACGACGTGCGGACGATGTTCGCGCCGCTGCGGGCGGCCCGGGATCCCGAGGTCGAGGCGCTGGCCACCCGGCTCGGCGCCCTCGACCGCCTCCCGCCCGACGACCGGCTCGACGGCGCCATGCTCGACCGGCTCGCGAGCGGGCGCCGCGAAGACGGCGACAGCGTGCACCTGCTCGTCATGGACCTGCACCGTCGCCTCAACGCCCTGCAGGGGGCGCTGGCCACCGAGTCGGTGGCGGGGGCGCGTGCGTACGGGCTCGACGAGCCGGCGCGCCGGGCGGTCGCCGCGTTCATGGCGGGGGTGAACCGCACCGCCCCGCTCAAGTTCGACCACCCCGGGCTCGGCACCACCGCCACGCGGGCTGGCGCCCGGCTCGTGATCGAGAACGACATCGGCACGTCGGACGTGCACCTGCTCGTGGTGCACGTGGATGGCCTCGCCGTCACGGTGACGTACTCCGACCTGCACCCGGCCCGGCTCGCGTTCCTCCAGGCGATGCTCGAGCCCTTCGCCCCGTCGTGGGCGGTATCGGCGCCGCGCGAGGCGGGGTTCGCGACGCGCGAGGGGGCGTACCTCCTCGCCACCGGCACGCTCGTGGCCGAGGACGAGGCGGCGCTGCACCGGTTCCTCGAGCACCTCGGGTCGCGGCTCGTCTTCCTCATCGACTGGAACCGGGCCCGCAAGCGCCTGCGCCAGTTCGTCGGGAAGCGCGAGGCGATCGCCCTGCTCGAGTGGGCGGCGCGCGAGGAGGTGGGCCACATGGGCTTCCTGCGGCTCGGCGGCGAGCAGGCGGTGTACGAGGCGCTGGAGACGACCCGCGTGCCGCTGCGTGCCGGCGAGCGGCTCGACGAGCTGCTGGGAGGCGAGCGTGCGGTCGCCTTCCTGCGCTTCGTGCTGCGCGCGGCGTCGGAGGGGCTGCGGCGCGGGCGCTCGCCCTACCTCGTGCGCGACGAGGTGCGGGCCGAGCTGACGCAGTACCTGCGGACCGCGGAGCAGGGCGCGCTGGCGGTGGCGGTGGACCACGCGGCGCTGATCGTGGAACTCGCAGCCGGGCTGCGGGACGCGCTCGAGGCGGACGCCGACGCGGCGGCGATGCGGCGCGCCGCCGACCGCGCGCGCCGGTGGGAACACCGGGCGGACGAGCTCGTGAACCAGGCGCGCGTGCTCGCGCGGCGGTGGCCGAGCGCCGACGTGCTGCGCCGCCAGCTGCAGGCCGCCGACGACGTCGCCGACGCGCTGGAGGACGCGAGCTTCCTGCTCACCCTGCCGGTCGGCGTGGCGCCGGGTCCGCTCGAGGGGCTGCGGTCGCTGGCGTCGCTCGTCTGCCGTGGCGCCGAGGCGTGGCTGCAGGCGCTGGAATGCGCGCGCGCCCTGCAGCAGGGCCGCGACCGCGACGACCTCGAGGACTTCCTCGCCGCGATCGACGACGTGGTCCGCACCGAGCATGCGGCCGACGACGCCAACCGGCACGCCAAGGCGGTCGTGCTCGCGGAGTCGCAGGACTTCCGGCAGCTGGCCCTCGCCAGCGACCTCGCGCGGCGGCTCGAGAGCGCGGCCGACGGGCTGATGCAGGTGGCGCTCGTGCTGCGCGGCCAGGTGCTCGGGGAGGCCGCGTGAACGCGGTCTGGTTCTTCGGCGCGGGCGTCGCGGCGGGTCCCGTGCCCGGGCCGGACAAGGTGGGCAGCAAGGCCTGGCACCTCATGCGGCTCGCCGAGGCCGGGCTGCCGGTGCCGACGGGGTTCGTGCTCGGCACCGCCTGGTGCCGAGCCTATCGGGAGGCGGGCCGGCTGCCGGAGGGGTTCCGCGAGCAGCTCGCCGAGCAGGTGCGGGTGCTCGAGTCGGTCACCGGGCGTGCGCTCGGCGGGCGCCGGCGCCCGCTGCTGGTGTCGGTGCGGTCCGGGGCACCGGCCTCGATGCCGGGGATGCTCGACACGATCCTCGACGTGGGGATCGGCGACGCCCTCGCGGCCCCCATGCGCCGCGACACCGGCAACCCGCGCCTCTACTGGGACTGCTACCGCCGGTTCGTGCAGTCGTTCGGCGAGACGGTGTGGCAGGTGCCGGCCGGCCGGTTCGAGGGGCTCCTGCGCGCCCGGCTCGCCGAGGAGGGGGCGGCCGACGAGCGCGAGCTCGATGCCGCCGCGCTGGCGTCACTGACGCGCGCGTCGCTCGCGGCCGTCGAGGAGGCGTGCGGCACGCCGCTGCCGCAGGATCCGCTCGACCAGCTCTCGGCGTCGGTGGAGGCGGTCTTCCGGTCGTGGGACAGCCCGCGCGCGACGGCCTACCGCCGGCTCGCGGGGCTCGACGACGCGTCGGGCACGGCGGCGATCGTGCAGATGATGGTGTTCGGCAACGCCGGCGCGGGCTCCGGGTCGGGCGTGGGATTCACGCGCAACCCGGCGACCGGCGAGCCGGGGCTGTACGTGGACTTCCTCGAGGACGCGCAGGGGGAGGACGTGGTGTCGGGGCGGCGATCGTCGTTCGGGGCCGCGGCGCTCGCGCGGAGGCTGCCGGCGGTGCATCGCGAGCTGGAGACGGTCGCTGCGGTGCTCGAGCGGCTGTTCCGCGACGCGCAGGACTTCGAGTTCACGGTGGAGCGCGGCGCCCTCTGGCTCCTCCAGTCGCGGCCGGCGAAGCGCACGCCGCTGGCGGCGCTGCGCATCGCCGCCGACCACGTGCGCGAGGGGCTCCTGACCCGCGCGGAGGGGCGCGCGCGCGTGGCCGGGCTCGACCTGGGCGCGATCGTGGAGGAGCGGGCCGTGGCCCCGCCGGGGGTGGCGCCGCTCGCGCGCGGCACGCCCGCCGGACCCGGCGTCGCCAGCGGGCCGGTGGCGCTCGATGCCGAGGGCGCGCTGGCGAGCCCGGAGCCGGCGATCCTCGTGCGGCCGGACACCTGCACGTCGGACCTCGCCGGGATGCACGCCGCCGCGGGGGTCCTCACCGCGATCGGCAGCCGCACGTCGCACGCGGCGGTGGTGGCGCGACAGCTCGGCCGGCCGTGCATCGTCGGCTGCACGTCGCTGCGGCTCGACCTCGCGCGCCGTCGCCTGCGCCTCGGCGACACGGAGCTTGCGGAGGGTGACGTGCTCACGCTCGACGGCACGACCGGCGAGGTGTGGCCGGGCCGGCTGGCGGTGGAGCGCTGGCGGCCCGCCGCGCTCCTGGACGAGGTGCGATCCTGGGCGGGCGACGAGGCCTGCCAGCCCGCCTGACCCGCGCGGCGGCTCAGTCCCCGCCGGCCGGCAGCCCGAGTGCCGCGCGCAGCTTCGCGTTCTGCGGGTCGGGGAGGAACCGCTCGAACTCGAGGTAGTAGCCCTCCGGGTCGAGCGCCACGAAGCCGCGGGTGGGATGGCGGCGGCCGTTCGCCAGCTCGTGCTTCATCGGGACGCCGCGCCCCTTCAGGTACGCGTACCATGCGTCCACCTGCTCCGTGGCGAACGAGACGGTCACCGCCTTCGCCTCGCTCGCCCGATGGAGGCCCTGGGCCTCGTCCACCAGGCCGATGAACGAGGTGGGGGAGACCTGGTAGATCTTCGCGTAGCCCTGGTCCACCGTGAGCGTGAGCCCCAGCACCTCCTCGTAGAAGCGCTGCGCGCGCGGGACGTCGCGGTAGTAGAGGAAGATCACGTTCGCCTGCACCGGCGGGACGGGCGGGCGCGCGGGCGACGACTGGCCGGCGGCGGGCGCGGCGGCGACGAGCAACGCCGCGACGAGGCGATGGACGCGGGGCATGGCAGGAAGCTACCGTCCGTCCGACGCCGTATCCACCGCCGACCGGAGGACCCGATGCGTGCCCGCACCCCGCTCGTCCCGCTCCTCGTCGCCTGCGTCACGGCCCCGGCCGGGGCGCAGGTCTCGTCCGTCACCGGCCCGCCGAAGGCGCTCGACCCGAAAGTCGCGGCCGGCCTCGTGGCCGACATGACCGCCGACCTGAAGGCGCTGGCCACGGCGCAGAAGGGCTGGTTCGCCGAGCACGACCGGTACGGCGAGCGCCTGAGTCGCACCGACGCGCGCGCCGTGGTGCTCGACCCCCGACCGGGCGTGACGGTCTCGCTCGTCTACGCGACCACCAGCTCGTTCGCCGCGCGCGCCACGCACGACTGGCTGCCGGGCCGGTCGTGCGTGATGACCGTCGGCGCCGTGCCGCCGTCGCGCCTGCCGCGGACCACCGCGGGCCGGCTCGCGCCGACGCGGGACGGCGAGCCGGTCTGCGACCGGCCCTGAGCGGCCGACGGGATTACCTTCCCGGGAGTGAGGTTCCCGTCCTCCGCTTGCCATCGAGTCCCGAGCCAATGTCGCGAGACCTCTTCCCCGACCGTGAGCGTTCCCTCGAGGAGCAGTACGCCCGCGAGCGTGACGCCGAGCTGATCCAGAAGCTGCGCGAGAAGGCGCGCCTCGAGGAGATCTCGGCCGCGCTGGCCGCGCAGCTCGCCGTGTCCGATCCCGCGCTGCTGCAGCGGGTGCGGGACCTGGGCGTGACCGCGGACACCGCGCCGGCGTTCCTGCTCGCCCCGCTGGTGCAGGTGGCATGGGCGGAAGGGGCGGTTGCCCCGAGGGAGCGCGAGACGGTGCTTCGCCTGGCGGAGCAGCGCGGGGTCGCCGCGGGGTCGCCGGCGCACGCCCAGCTCGCGGCCTGGCTCGACCGCCGGCCGGCCGACGCCCTGTTCGATGCCGCGGCCGAGGTGGTGCACGCCGGCTTCGCGGTGCTCCCGCCCGCCGAGCGCGAGGAGCGCGTGCGGGCGTACGTGAGCGCGATGCGCACCGTGGCCGAGTCGGCCGGCGGGCTCGGCAAGCTCCTCGGCCTCGCCACCGGCGTCTCGCCCGACGAGGCGACGGTGGTGCAGCAGGTCGCCCGGACGCTGCGGGGCACGCAGGGCTAGGCGGCCCGGCAGGGCCGCCCGGCCCCGCCCGCCGTTGGTGACCGGCGCCGCCGTGGCGTATCCTGTCCGGGTGCACCCGCACCGTCGCCACCAGGCCTGACTCCATGACCCGGGACTTCACCGCCGAGACGTTCGACGCGGTCGCGTTTGGTGTCGCCGTGGCCGATGCGGAGGCGCGCTTCGTGGCCGCCAACCGCGCGGCGGCGCGCATCCTCCGCCTGCCCGGGCCCGAGGCGCTCCACGGGCAGGACATCGGCGGGTCGTGGACGGTGCTGCGCGAGGACGGCTCGCCGATGCCGCGCGAGGAGTGGCCGATCGTGCGCACGCTCGCCACGGGCCGGCCCTGTCACGACGTCGTGCTGGGCGTGGCGTTCCCGGGGGGCGAGGTGGCGTGGCTCCTCGTGACGACCGAGCCGATCGCGCCGGGCCCCGACGGCCGCCCGACCCGGGTCGTCCTGTCGTTCGAGGACATCACCAGCCGGCAGCGCGCGGTGGCGGCGCTGCGGGCGTCCGAGCGCCGGTACTCGGGGCTCGTGAACAGCCTCGACGGCATCGTCTGGGAGGCGGATGCCCGCACGATGCGGTTCACCTGGGTGAGCCCGCAGGCCGAGCGCTTCCTCGGCTACCCCGTGCGCGACTGGCTGGACGGTCCCACCTTCTGGCAGGACCACATCCACCCCGACGATCGCGAGCGTGCCGTCGCGTACTGCCTGGAGTGCACGGCGCGCGGGGAGGACCACGATTTCGAGTACCGGATGATCGCCGCGGACGGGCGGGTGGTCTGGCTGCGCGACCTCGTGACCCTCGCGCGCGACGAGGGTGGGGCGCCGCTGCTGCGCGGCGTGATGTTCGACGTGACCACGCGCAGGCGCGCGGAGGACGCGCTGCGCGCGAGCGAGGAGCTGCTGGAGCGGATGGGCCGGGTGGCGGGGGTCGGCGGCTGGGAGCTCGACCTGGCGGGGATGACGCTGCGCTGGACCGCCCAGACCTACCGCATCCACGAGGTGCCCGACCACTTCGTGCCCACTGTCGAGCAGGCCATCGCGTTCTACGCCCCGGAGGCGCGGCCGCTGATCGAGGCCGCCGTGCAGGCCTGCATCGCCGAGGCGACCCCGTACGACCTCGAGCTGCCGTTCGACACCGCCACCGGGCGGCGCCTGTGGGTGCGCGCCGTGGGGCAGGCGCAGGTGGAGGACGGGCGCCCGGTGCGCCTCTTCGGCGCGTTCCAGGACATCACCGACCGGAAGCTCGCGGAGCTCGAGATGCGCCGCAGCCGCGAGCAGTTCATGCTCGCCGTGCAGGGCTCGCGCGACGGGATCTGGGACTGGGACCTGCGCGACGACTCGCTCTTCTTCTCGGCGCGCTGGAAGGAGATGATCGGCTACGCCGAGGCCGAGCTGCAGCCCTCGATGCGCACCTTCCGGGAGCACCTGCACCCCGACGACCGTGACCGGGTGCTGGGGGAGCTGCGCCGCTACCTCCGCGGCGAGCTCGACACGTACAGCACGGAGTTCCGCTTCCGCCACAAGGACGGCTCGTACGTCTGGATCCACTCCCGCGGCGAGGCCCTGCGCGACGCGCGCGGCGTGCCGTACCGCATGGCCGGCTCGCACACCGACATCACCGAGCGCAAGCGCGCCGAGGCGGAGCGGGCGCGGCTGCAGGAGGAGCTGCTGCAGGCGCAGAAGATGGAGTCCATCGGCCGGCTGGCGGGCGGGGTGGCGCACGACTTCAACAACATGCTCTCGGTGATCCTGGGGCACGCCGATCTCGCGCTCGAGACCGTACCCCCCGGCACCCCGGTGCACGACGACCTGCGCGAGATCCGTGCGGCCGCGGTGCGGTCCGCGGGACTCACGCGCCAGCTGCTCGGCTTCTCGCGGCGGCAGCCGATCGAGCCGCGCGTCCTCGACCTGAACGACACGGTGGGCGGGATGCTCAAGCTCCTGCGCCGGCTGATCGGCGAGGAGATCGAGCTCGCGTGGCTCCCCGGGCCGGGGCTCTGGCCGATCGCGATCGACCCGGCCCAGGTGGACCAGATCCTCGCGAACCTGCTCGTCAACGCGCGCGACGCGATCGACGGCGTCGGCCAGGTGCGCATCGAGACCGCCAACGTGCACCGCACCGCCGCGGACCTGGCCGGCGAGGCGGGGCTCGCGCCGGGGCCCCACGTGATGCTCGCCGTGCACGACACGGGCAGCGGCATGGGGCCGGAGGTGCTCGAGCACCTCTTCGAGCCGTTCTTCACCACGAAGGGCGTGGGCCGCGGCACCGGGCTGGGGCTCGCCAACGTGTACGGCATCGTCCGCCAGAACGGCGGGCACATCCGCGTCGAGAGCGCGCCCGGCGCCGGCACCAGCTTCCGGCTCTACTTCCCGAGGGCGAACGGCCGCGTCGCGGCCGCGGTACCCGGCGGGGTCGAGCCGGCGATGGACGGGACGGGACGGGTCGTGCTCTTCGTCGAGGACGAGGCCGCGATCCTGCGGCTGGGCCGGACCCTGCTCGAGCGGAAGGGCTTCACCGTGCTCGCCGCCGCCACGCCGGGCGAGGCGCTGGAACTGGCCGCGGCGTCGCCGGAGCCGATCGACCTGCTGATCACCGATGTCGTCATGCCGGAGATGTCGGGGCTGGAAGTCGCGGAGCGCCTCGAGGCGATCTGCCCCGGGGCGCGCCGGCTCTTCGTCTCGGGCTACCCCGAGGACGTGATCGCCCACCGGGGGATCCTCGAGCCCGGCGTGCACTTCCTGCAGAAGCCGTTCACGCAGCCCGACCTCGAGGCGAAGGTGCGCGAGGCGCTGGCCGCGCCGGCGCGGCGGGGCTGAGCGATGCACGAGCTGTCGATCGTGAACGCGCTGGTCGCGATGGTGGAGGAGAAGGCGCGGGCCGCCGGGGCCACGCGCGTGACCCGGGTGCAGATCCGCGTGGGGGCCCTCTCGGGGGTGGTGGCCGACGCGCTGCGGTCGAGCTACGATTTCGGGACCACCGGGACGCTCCTCGAGGGTTCGACCCTCGCCATCGAGGAGGTGCCCGTCGCGATCGCCTGCCTCGCCTGCGGTCGCGACGTGGTGCTGCCGGGCATCCAGCACTTCTGCTGCCCCGACTGCGGCACGCCGAGCGCCCGCGTCACGCAGGGGCGGGAGCTCGACCTGCTCTCCTTCGAGATCGAGACGCCGGATCCGGAGCCGTCCATCGAGCCGGGAGCCGACCCATGAGCACGCGCATCGTCGAGGTCCGCCGCGGGATCCTGAAGCAGAACGACCAGCAGGCGGCCGTGCTGCGCCGGCGATTCCAGGAGGCCGGCGTGACGGTGGTGAGCCTCGTCTCGAGCCCCGGGGCGGGGAAGACGGAGTTCCTGCGCCGCACCCTCGAGGCGCTGCGCGGCGCCGGCCACCGCGTGGCGGCGATCGTGGGCGACCTCGAGACCGACAACGACGCGCGCCGCCTCGCGGAGGCCGGCGTCCCGGTGCGGCAGATCGTGACGCACGGGCGCTGCCACCTCGAGGCGGAGTGGGTCGGCGAGCACCTCGAGGGATGGGCGCTCGACCAGCTCGACTACCTCTTCATCGAGAACGTCGGCAACCTCGTCTGCCCCGCGAGCTACGACCTCGGCGAGCAGGTGCGCGCCGTGCTGCTCTCGGTCACCGAGGGCGAGGACAAGCCGCTGAAGTACCCGACGATCTTCAACAGCGCCGACCTCGCCGTCATCACCAAGGTCGACCTCGCCGCGGCGGTGGAGTTCGACCGCGCCGCCGCCCTCGCGAGCATCGAGTCGGTGCGTCCCGGCCTGCGGGTGCTGGAGGTGTCGGCGAAGCGCGGCACGGGGATGGCCGAGTGGCTGGCGCTCCTCGGCGCGTACCGCCCGGCCGCCGCGCCCGCCACCCCGGACGCGTGACGCGCGACGGGCGACGCCTCCCGCTCGGCGCCCCCCGCATTGACGCCCCGTCGCCCCGCGCCGATACTGCGGGGATCAAGGAGGAACCCATGTGCCTTGGCGTGCCCGGCCGCGTCGTGGAGCTGCTGCCCGAGGGCCTGACGCCGATGGGGATCGTGGACTTCGCGGGGGTGCGCAAGCAGGTGTGCCTCGCGTACGTCCCCGAGGTGCAGCCCGGCGACTACGTGGTGGTGCACGTGGGGTTCGCGATCACGCAGATCGACGAGGCGTCGGCGCAGGCGACGCTCCGCACCTTCCACGAGATGGGGCTCCTCGAGGAGGAGTTCGGCGCGGCCGGCGGGGCGGAGGCGCCGGCGTGCCCCAACCCCGCCACCTGGACCGAACCGGCCCCGTGAAGTACCTCACGGAGTTCCGTGACGGCGCGGCCGCGCGCGCGCTCGCGCGCGAGATCCGCGAGACGGCGACGCGTCGCTGGCCGATCATGGAGGTGTGCGGCGGCCAGACCCACTCGATCATCCGCAACGGGATCGACCAGCTCCTCCCCGACGAGGTCGAGCTGATCCACGGCCCCGGCTGCCCCGTCTGCGTGACACCGCTCGAGGTGATCGACCGGGCGCTCGCGATCGCCGCGCGGCCGGGGGTCATCTTCTGCTCGTTCGGTGACATGCTGCGCGTGCCGGGCAGCGCGCACGACCTCTTCCGGGTGAAGAGCGAGGGGGGCGACGTGCGCGTGGTGTACTCGCCGCTCGACGCCCTCGCGCTGGCGCGGCAGCATCCCGACCGCGAGGTGGTCTTCTTCGGCATCGGCTTCGAGACGACGGCACCGGCCAACGCCATGGCGGTGCACCTCGCGCGCCGCGAGGGGCTCCGCAACTTCTCGATGCTGGTGTCGCACGTGCTGGTGCCGCCCGCGATCGAGGCGATCATGGCCGCGCCGCGCAACCGCGTGCGTGCCTTCCTCGCCGCCGGCCACGTGTGCTGCGTGATGGGCTGGTGGCAGTACCCGCCGCTCGCCGAGCGCTTCGGCGCGCCGATCGTCGTCACGGGGTTCGAGCCGCTCGACATCCTCGAGGGGATCCGCCGCGCCGTGCGGCAGCTCGAGGCGGGCGAGGCGCGGGTCGAGAACGCCTACGAGCGCGCCGTGACGTTCGAGGGGAACCGGCCGGCGCAGCGGCTCCTCGCCGAGGTCTTCGAGCCGGTGGACCGCGCCTGGCGCGGGATCGGGGTGATCCCGCGGAGCGGCTGGCGGCTCCGCGACGCGTACCGCGACTTCGACGCCGAGGCCCGCTTCGACGTGGGGGGGATCGTGACGCACGAGTCGGCGGCGTGCCGCGCCGGCGACGTGCTGCAGGGGATCATCAAGCCGCACGAATGCGCCGCCTTCGGCACCGACTGCACCCCGCGCACCCCCCTCGGCGCCACGATGGTGTCGAGCGAGGGCGCCTGCGCCGCCTACTACAACTACGGCCGCCTGCACCAGCTCCAGCGGGCCTGACGTGACCGACATCCCCGACCCGTCGGCGTGGAGCTGCCCGCTCCCGCTGCGCGACCATCCCGCGGTGGTCATGGGCCACGGCGGTGGCGGGACGCTGTCCGCCGAGCTCGTCGAGCACCTCTTCCTCCCGGCGTTCGACGACCCTGCCCTCCGGCTGCTGCACGACGCGGCGGTGGTGGAGGCGCCGGCCGGCCGGCTGGCCCTCACCACCGACTCGTTCGTCGTGCGGCCGCTCTTCTTCCCGGGCGGCAGCATCGGCGACCTCGCGATCAACGGCACGGTGAACGACCTCGCCATGGTCGGCGCGATTCCGCTCTACCTCACGGCCGGCTTCGTGCTCGAGGAGGGACTGCCGCTCGCGACGCTCGGCGGGATCGTGCAGCGGATGCGCGCGGCGGCCCGGGCCGCGGGGGTGCGGATCGTGGCCGGCGACACGAAGGTGGTGGACCGCGGCCACGGCGACGGCTGCTACATCAACACCGCCGGCGTCGGCGTGGTGGCGCCGCACGTGGACCTCTCGCCGCGGCACGCGCGGCCGGGCGACCGCGTGCTGGTGAGCGGCACGATCGGCGACCACGGCACGGCGATCCTGAGCGTGCGCGAGGGGCTCGAGTTCGAGTCGGTGATCACGAGCGACTGCGCCCCGCTCACGGGCCTGGCGCAGGCGGTGCTCGCGGCGGCGCCCGGCACGCGCGTGCTGCGCGACGCCACGCGCGGCGGCGTGGCCGCGGTGCTGACCGAGATCGCGCAGGCGGCCGGCGTCGGCGTGGTGCTCGAGGAAGGCGCGCTCCCGGTGCGCCCCGAGGTGCGGGGGGCGTGCGAGCTGCTCGGGCTCGACCCGCTCTTCGTGGCCAACGAGGGCAAGATGGTCGCGATCGTCCCCGCCGCCGAGGCGGACGCGGCCCTCGCGGCCGTGCGCGCCGACCCGCTCGGCCGCGACGCCGCGGTCATCGGCACGGTCACCGCCGACCACCCCGGCTTCCTCGTGGCGCGCACCGGGATCGGTGCGACACGCGTGGTCCCCCTGCCGCTCGGCGAGCAGCTGCCCCGCATCTGCTGAGCGCGGCGGCGCGTCGGCGCGGCGTCAGCGCGCCGCGACCATCGCCACCGGCTCGCCGCTCGACATGGCGGGCGTCCCCACGACGTACATGACCTCGCCGTCGAACGGCGCCCGCACCTCGGCCACGGGGTCGCCGAAGAAGTCGGTCAGCACGCCGAGCAGCATCCCCTTCGCGACCGTCTGGCCGCGCTCGACCCGCGGGTGCCAGGTGCCGGTGCCCGGGCTCGTCAGCACCTCGTGGCGCCCGAGCCAGACGGGCGGCTCCGGTGGCGCCACCGGGCCCGGGAGCATGCCGAGGTGCCGCATGAGCCGCAGCGCGCCGTCCACGTTGCGCTGCACCATCGCCTCGTCGGCGACGCCGAGCCAGCCGTTCTCGGTGGTGAGGGCGGGCTTGCCGCGCAGGTGCGCGGTGTTTTGCGTGTAGACCGACCTCGCGACGTCGCGGGTGCGCGTGGTGTCCACGACGACGTGCGAGGCGCCCCACGCGAGCGCCATCTCGCGCGCCACCGAGTCCACCCGCGGGTCCACGCCCAGACGGTTCCAGTAGAGGTAGGGGCGCAGCGACTCGTTGCCGTCGCCCGCGTGCATGTCCACGAGGTAGTCGGCGCGGTCGATGATCTCGGTGGTGATGACGTGCGCGATGCGCTCCGAGACGGTGCCCGACGGGTCGCCGGGATAGACGCGGTTGAGGTTCTTCCCGTCCACCGGGCTGTAGTACACCGTCCGCCCGAGGAAGCTCGGCAGGTTCGCGACGTGCACGATGAGCAGCGTGCCGCGGAGCGTCGCGGGGTCGAGCTGCGCGCGCAGCCGCTGCAGCGCGACGATCGGCGCCACCTCGGAGCCGTGCGTGCCGCCGATGAGCGCGAGCGTCGGGCCGGCGGCACGCCCGCGCACCACCGTCACGGGGATGCGCGTGGCGGCGTCGCGGCCGGCGGGGACCTCGAGGTAGCCGGACGCGCGGGTGCCCGGGCGGGCGGTGATCGGGCCGACGGTGAGCGGCGCCGGCTGGGCGGCGAGCGCGGCGGTGCCGGCGGCGAGCAGGGCGATGGCGACGGGAAGGGAGCGGCGCACGGGGATCCTCCGGGTGGGGCGGCGCCGTGGCGCCGCGGGTGGCGCGGGCGTCAGGCGCGCGCGGCGGCGACCATCGCGCCGAGGCGGCGCACCCCCTCCTCGACCTCGGCGAGGGCGGGCCCGAAACTGAAGCGCACGTGGCGCCGGAACCGCGAGGGCCGGCCGCTGCGGCGCTTGCCCGGGTTGATGTCGAAGAACTCCCCGGGCACGCAGATCACGCGGCGCTCGAGCGCGCGGCGGAAGAAGCCCATCCCGTCGTCGAGTCCCGCGGGGAGCCCCGAGACGTCGCCCCAGCAGTAGAAGGTGCCCTCGGGCTCCAGCTCCAGCCGGATCCCCGCCGCGCGCAGCCCGTCGAGCATCGCCTGGCGCTTGCGGCGGAACTCGCGCCGCGTGGCGGCCGCCTCCTGCGCGAAGTACGCCGGGTCGAGGAGCGGCACCGCGGCGCGCTGCAGCGGCCGGCTCCCGCCGCCGTCGAGGAAGCTGCCGCTCGACGAGACGGCGTCGATCACCGCCGCCGGCCCCACGATCCACGTGCAGCGCCAGCCGGGGTACCGCCAGTTCTTCGTGAACCCGTCGAAGAGGACGACAGGGTCGGCGTCCACGTCCTCCACGTACCGCGCCGCCGACACCGGCGCGTCGTCGCCGGTCCAGACGTACTGGCTGTAGAACTCGTCGATGAGGAGCGAGCACTGCAGCTCGCGCGCGGTGGCGACCCAGGCCGCGAGCTCCGCGCCGCGGATGACGCGGCCGTGCGGGTTGCCCGGGTTCGACAGGAGCACCGCCGAGAGCCCGCGGCCGGTGATCTCGCGGCGCAGGTCGTCCACCCCGAACTCGTAGCCGCGGCTCCCGTCGAGGAGGATCGGGATGGAGGTGAAGAGCTTGAAGATGTCGAGCAGCTCCTCGTACGCCGTGTAGTCGGGGAGGAAGTGGCCGAGGTTGATCTCGCCGAGCGCGGCGACGGCACGCGTGAGGGAGAGGCGCCCGCCGCCGCCGATGCAGACGTTGCGGGCGGTGTACTGCGACGGCTTCCCCTGGCGGTACAGGGCGTTGTAGAGCCGGGCCACCGCCTCGCGCAGCTCGGGGATCCCGGGGACCGGCGCGTACTCCTGGTCCTCCGGGTCGATGGCGAGCTGCTCGATGCGCGGCGGCGCGCCGGCGAGCGCGCCGGTCTCCGGCTGGCCCTGCCCGAGGTTGCACCAGTCGGGGTGGCCGTGCCGCCACCCGAGGCGGCTCGCCTCGGCCATCACGTAGATGACGCCGGTGAAGGGGACCTGCCGGAAGCCGGGAATCGCGGATGTGGTCATCGGGGGGATCCGTCGGCGCGCGTGCGGCCGGGAAAGAGCATGGGCACGCGGGCCCGGTACTCGGCGTACGCCGGGAACTGCGCCAGCAGCTTCCGCTCCTCGACGGAGGCCTTGGCGCCGAGGTACAGCGCGGTGCCGGCGCCGGCCATGACCGTCACGAGGAGGTTGCCCCACGCGGCCGCCCACCCGGTGCAGGCGAGGATGAGGCCGAGGTAGATCGGGTGCCGCACGTGCGCGTACAGCCCGTGCGTCACGAGCTCCCCGTCGCGCCGCGGCCGCGTGGCCGGGGTGAGGTTCGGCCCCAGGTCACGCACGCCCGCGAGGAAGACCCAGAAGCCGAGGACGAGCAGGGCCATCCCGGCCACCGGGAGCCACGCCCCCGCCGCGCTCCCGCCGAGCCGGTGGGCGAGCGCCGGCGCCCCGGCGCCGACGGCGAAGAGCCACGCCACCTGGCCCCAGAACCACGGGTCGAGGAAGGCGCGCTTCACGGCGCGGGCGGGGACGGCGGGAGGGTCATCGGATCGCTATATTGCTGGCCGCCCGCAAGATACCCCGCCCACAACCGAGGTCGTGCGTGTCCCGCCTGCTCCCCGCCCGCCAGCAGCCTGCCCTGCCCGTCGAGCGCCTGATCGTCGCGTCGCCACCAAGCGCGGAGGCGCTGGAGGTGGACGTGGCGATCGTCGGCGCGGGACCCGCCGGGCTGTCGTGTGCCATCGCGCTCGCGACGCGGGCGAAGGCCGCCGGCCAGGCCCTCTCGATCGCGGTGCTCGAGAAGGCCGGCGCGCTCGGCGAGCACTCGCTCTCGGGGGCCGTCGTGAACCCGCGCGCCTTCCGCGAGCTCTTCCCCGGCACCCCCGACGCCGAGTTCCCGTTCCGCCAGCCGGTGACCGCCGAGGCGGTGTACTTCACCACCGCGACGGGCGCCCACCAGCTCCCCACGCCTCCCACGATGCACAACCGGGGCTTCTTCACCGCCTCGCTGAGCGAGATGGTGCGCTGGCTCGGCGAGCGCGCGGCGGACCTCGGCGTGGACCTCTTCCCCGGCTTCCCGGTGGACGCGCTGCTCGCGGACGGCCAGCGCGTGATCGGCGTGCGGACGACGCCCTCGGGGCTCGACCGCGACGGCCAGCCGGGTGACGCCTACCAGGCGCCGACCGACGTGGTCGCGAAGCTCGTGGTGCTCGCCGAGGGGACGCGCGGGCCGCTCGCGCAGGCGTGGCGCGCGTGGCAGCAGGTCGGCTCGGCGAACCCGCAGATCTTCGCGCTCGGCGTGAAGGAAGTGTGGGAGGTGAAGCGGCCACTCGACCGCGTGATCCACACCCTCGGCTGGCCGCTGCCGCTCGATGCCTTCGGCGGGACGTGGATGTACCCGCTCGGCCCCACGCAGGTCTCGATCGGCCTCGTCGTGGGGCTCGACTACCACGACGCCGCGCTCGACGCCCACGTCCTGCTGCAGCGCTTCAAGACCCACCCGCTCGTGCGGCAGTACCTCGAGGGGGGCGAGCTGCTGGAGTGGGGCGCCAAGACGATCCCCGAGGGCGGGTGGCACGCGCTGCCGCAGCGCCGCCACGGCGACGGCGTGCTCCTCGTGGGCGACACGGCGGGGTTCGTGGACGTGCCGTCGCTCAAGGGGATCCACTACGCGATGCAGTCGGGGATCTTCGCGGCGCAGGCGTCGCTCGAGGCGCTGCAGCGCGGCGACACCGGCGCCGCCGCGCTCGCGCGGTACGACGAGCTCGTGGACGGCAGCTATGTCGCCGCCGACCTGCACCGCACGCGCAACATGCGGCTCGCGTTCAAGGACGGCTTCGTGCCGGGTGCCATCAAGGCGGGGCTGATGACGCTCACCGGCGGCCGCTTCCCCGGCGGGCGGATCAGCATGCCCGCGGACGCGGACGTGCCCCGCGAGCCGCGGCCCGCCGAGCCGTTCGTCCCCGACAACGTGCTCACCTTCAGCAAGGTGGACGCGGTCTTCAAGTCGGGGAACGCGACGCGCGACACGGTGCCGAGCCACCTGGTCGTCGGCCGCGACGTGTCGCCGGAGATGGCGGCGTTCTACGCGGCGATGTGCCCCGCGGGGGTGTACGAGCGGGTCGGCGACGAGCTGCGCGTCAACGCCCCGAACTGCGTGGACTGCAAGGCCACCGACGTGCTCGGTCCCCGCTGGACGCCGCGCGAGGGGGGCAGCGGCCCCAGGTACCGCCTGATGTGAGGTGACGTGACCGCGACCGCCTCGACGCCCGCCGCCCCGCGGCCGGGGGCCCGGCCCCGGCTCGCGACCCTGTTCCGCCCGAACGAGGTCGAGTTCGTGGACGCCGGGGCGAGCGGCGAGTTCGTGGTGGGCCAGATCCGCTTCCTGCTCACGCTCCTGCTGCTCTGCATCCCGGCGGTCCAGTTCCTGGCCGGCGCCGAGGGCGCGGAGGCGACCATCGGGCTCGTCCTCGCCCTCGGCGCGTTCGCCTTCGCCGGGCTCGTGCTCACCGTGCTGCGGCGGGGCGGCTACCGCCCGGGGATGGGCGTCTGGACGAGCATCGTGGACGTCTCGCTCGTGAGCGCGGGGCTCGCCGTCTTCCTGGTGCGCGGCGAGCCGCTCACGGCGGTGAACAGCAAGGTCGTCTTCGAGGTGTACTTCCTCGCCATCGGTGCCACGAGCCTGCGCTACGACCCGCGAATCTGCATCGTGGCGGGGACCTGCGCGGTCTTCGAGTACGCGCTCATCGTGATGGTGGCGAGCGCGCGGTGGGATCTCGCGGGCCCCGAGTTCGCGGGAGACCCCTACGGGGTCTTCAACTGGGCGGCACAGGCCTCGCGGATGCTCCTGCTCGCCACGGCGACGGTGCTGGCGACCGCGGTGGTGAACCGCGCGCGCGCCCTGCGGCGCATGTCGTCCACCGACCGCCTCACCGGGCTCTACAACCGCGCGTACGGCGAGGACCGGCTCGACGCCGAGCTGGCGCGCGCGGAGCGCAACCGCACGCCGCTCTCGGTGGTGCTGCTCGACGTGGATCGCTTCAAGGACTACAACGACCACCACGGCCACGCCGCGGGCGACGCCGCGCTCAAGACGCTCGCCGAGCGGCTGCGCCAGGCCCTGCGGCGCACCTACATCGGCGCGCGGTACGGGGGCGAGGAGTTCCTGATCCTCCTGCCGGACACGCCGCAGGAGTCGGCGATCGAGAAGCTCGAGGCGCTGCGCGAGAGCATCGCGTTCACGCCGGTGCCGCTGCCACGCACGTCGTCGGTCGCGAACCTCACCATCAGCGCGGGGATCGCCACCGCGCCCGACGACGGCACGGACGCCGAGTCGCTGGTCGCCGCCGCCGACGCGCGACTCTTCCGCGCCAAGGCCGAAGGCCGCAACAAGGTCGTCGGCCACAGCCCGCTGTAGCGGTTCCCGGTCAGGCAGCGCGCGAGGGCCGCTGGCAGCTTGCGAGGTCCCCCGGGTGCAGGTCCTCGCAGCGCGCCGGGCAACGGCCGCGCCCACAACGACTTCTCGCGGCGGCACGTGGCTGGAAGCACGGGCGGTGTCCGCACCCTCGGAGAGCCTGCCATGTCGCCCGCGCGCCTCCTCCTCGCCGCGCTCCTCCTCGCCGCGCTCGGCGCCTGCGGTGCCGACGGCACCGGCGGTCCCACGCCCCCGCCCGCCACGGGCGAGGACGCGGCGTCGTTCGGCCTGTGGACCCCGTCGCGCTTCGACACCTGCACGAAGGAGCAGCACGACCGCTTCAGCGTGATCGGGCCCGACGGCAAGCGCTACCCGACCTGGCATCCGCCGGTGGACCCGCAGACCGGCTGCCGGTTCGGCCACGAGCACGGGCGCGACCCGCGGGGCTCGGCGCTCTACGGCGAGATCGGCGACATCCCGTTCGGCTACGCCAACGAGCAGCTCATGACGTGGGACCCGGCCGGCCACCGGCACGAGGACCACGTGGGCCACAAGATCGAGTGGGAGAACGGCGTGCAGTTGCAGCGTTCGCTCGTCCCCGGCGGGTCGGCAGGCGTCGTGCCCATCGGCGTCACCTGCGACTTCCTGACCAAGATGCACCAGGGCACTCACTCCGCCGACGCCTTCGCCAACAACCTGCACGAGCTCGTCTACCACGTGCGCTGCAGCGATGGCACCCGGATCTCGGCCACGGTGATGACCGCCTTCGGGATCCCTGGCGAGTTCGTCCGGTCCTGCGACAAGACGACCGTCATCCGGGCGGGCGCGCCGGTCCCGGCCTCCTCGCCGGCGGGCGGCGGCGTCCGCTTCATCCCCGACCTCGAGTGCGTGCGCCGGCACATCCTCGTGCCGCCGGGGGAGTTCTCGGGGTTCAGCGGCGGGCTCTACGAGGACTGGGTCAGCGCGAACTACCTGCGCACGCCCGACGGGCGCCAGCTCGCGTACTTCGACCCGCACTTCGCCGTCTTCTCGCCGAGCCGGTTCTTCGACGCCTCCCGCCCGGGCAACGTCGGGCGGTCGGTGGACGCCTGCTTCATGGTGGAGGGCGACCGGCGGGCCCGCGGCGGCGAGTGCGACGCCAGCACCGCCGGCGGCACGCTCACGTCGCTCGACCACGACGACCCGCGGTCGGCCTTCAACGGCCTCGTGCGCGAGGTGTACTTCAACCAGACGTGGATCACCAACGCGGGCGGGCCGACGGTCTGGTACACCGACCCGTTCGGCGGGAACGCGCGCCCGACACCGTTCCCGGGCTCGGTGCGCCAGGTGCTGGCGGCGATCGACAACACGCGGCCGTTCCCGCTGGAGTCGCAGGCCTTCGGCGCCTCGCGCAACTACGGCCTCTGGCAGGGCCGCCCCGCCGGCGTCCATGCCCCGAACTAGCCCGGCGGCCGCCGCCGACCTCGCGGGACGCGCCCGCGACGCATGACCGTCCGCCGGCACGCTGCCGCGCAGCCGGCGCGGTGGAAGTGGGTCGTGGGCGGCCTCTCGGCCGTCGCCGCACTGGTCTCCGTGGTCGCCGACCTGCAGTCGATCGACGTGGGCCGCGGGCCGTTCGCCTTCTGGGTGGGACGGGTGGAGCGCGTGCGCTGGCTCGCGATCACCCCGCGTGCCGACACCGCGACCGCCGTGGGCGACACGCTGGCACTCGCGGCCTCGGCGGCCGACGAGCACGGGGCGGCGCTCGCCGTCCTGCCGGTCACCTGGCGCAGCCTCGACACGGCCGTCGCCACGGTGGACTCGGCGGGGCTCGTGGTGGCGCGCGGCCCCGGCCGGGCCCGCATCGAGGCGACGCTCGGCGCGCGGCGCGCGGAGGCCGTGGTGGTGGTGGACCCGCGCGCCGTGGCCATCGTGCCCGACACGGCGCTCGCGCGCCCGCTCGCGGAGGGGGAGGCGCGCGCGCTGGCGGCAGAGGTGCGCGACGGGCGCGGGCATGGCATCGCGCGGGCCACGGTCGCGTGGACGAGCGCCGACACGGGCGTGGTGCAGGTGCGCGGCGACACGCTGCTCGGCGTGGCGCCCGGCGAGGCGGTGGTCGTCGCGGCGAGCGGGCCCGTCGGTGCCAGCGTGCGCGTGCGCGTGGCGGCGGCGGCGGCCGAGCTCGCCGTGCTGGAGGGCGACGGGCAGCGGGCGCTCGCGGGCCGCACGCTCGCGCGGCCGGTGCGGGTGCGCGTGCTCTCGGCGAGCGGGCGGCCGCTCGCGGGCTCGGTGGTGCAGTTCCTCCCCGACGCGCCCGACGCGTCCGCGAGCCCGGCCGCCGACACGACCGACGCGCAGGGCCTCGCGGCCACGTCGTGGCGCCTGGGCAGCCTCGCCGGCCGGCAGCGGCTCACCGTCGCGGCCGACCGGCGCGTCGCCACCGACCTCGTCGCCGACGCGGAGCCCGAGGCGGCGGCCACCCGGGTACGCGTGCAGCTGCCTTCCGACAGCGGCACCGTGGGGCGCCGGCTCGGCGATCACGCCGTGGTGCGGGTGCAGGACACGCTCGGCCGCGCGATCGCCGGGGTACCGGTCGCGGTGACCACGGAGGGCCGGGGCACGCTCGCGCCGCCGCAACTCGTCACCGACTCGACCGGCGAGGCGCACTTCACGTGGGTGCTGGGCCCGTCGGCCGGTCGCCAGCGCGTGCGCGTGCAGGTGGGACGCGCCTCCCTCGTGCCACCGGTCACGGCCGAGGTCGTCGCCCGCGCCGACAGCGCGGTGGCGCTCGTGCTGCTGCGTGGCGACCGGCAGCGCGCGGCGGCCGGTACCACGCTGCCCGCCCCCGTGGTGCTCGAGGCGCGGGATGCGCACGGCAACGCCGTGGCCGGCGCGGCGGTGCGCCTTGCGCCGGGGGCGGGGAGCGTGCCGGAGTCGCTCGTCGTCACCGACCGTCAGGGACGCGTCTCGGCTCGCTGGCGCCTGGGCGCGGCCGCGGGCCCGCAGGAGCTGCGTGCCCGGCTCGGCGACGCCACCGGCGCGAGCGTCCGCGTGACCGCCGACGCCGGGCCGGGGGCCCCGGCGACCGTCGCCGTCGAGGGCGCGCCGGCCTCGGCGACCGCCGGCCGGCCGCTGCGCCTGCGCATCAAGGTGACCGACGAGGCGGGCAACCCCGTCCCCGACGTGGCGCTGCGTCTCGTCCCCGCCACCGGCCGCGTGGAGCCGATGCGCGGCGTCACCGGCAAGGGCGGCGAACTTGGCGTGCGCTGGCACCTCTCGCCCAGGGCGGGACCGCAGTCCCTGCGGGCGGAGGTGCAGGGGCACCCGGTACGGGCGACGGTCGAGGTCCAGGGACGCGGCGTCACGCGACAGGCACCGCCCCGGCGGCGTGAAGCACCGGCGGCGCGACCCCCGTAGGAGGGCGGGTCCCGTCACCGAGGGCCGGCATGCCGAGCACCATCGCCGCGTGGGCGCCGGGCGGACTCGCCGCGGCGATCCTGGTTTCCGAGATCCTGATCGGCCGGCAGCAGCGGCTCGAGCCGGACGAGGATGGCGGCGCCGACCGCGGGTCCCACCGCCTGATCTGGCTCGTGATGGTGCCGTCCATCGTGCTCGCGTCCATCGTGGCGAAGCGCCAGCCGGCGGGCGCGTTCGTGCTGCCGGCGGGCGGCTGGATCGCCGTGGGCATCGTCTTCGCTGCCGGCGCGACCCTGCGCTGGTGGGCGGTGCGGTCGCTCGGCCGCCTCTTCACCGTGCGGGTGGCGATCCGCGAGGGGCACCGGCTCGTGACCGCCGGTCCCTACGCGTGGCTGCGGCACCCGGCCTACACGGGCGTGCTGCTGCAGTTCCTCGCGATGGGCCTCGGCTTCCAGCACGTCCTGTCGCTGTGCCTCGTGCTCGGTGCGAGCGTCGCCGCGCTGGCCTGGCGCATCGCCGTCGAGGAGGCGGCGCTCGCGGCGCGCTTCGGCGCCGACTGGACCGCGTTCGCGAGCCGTCGGGCGCGGGTGCTGCCGGGGCTCTGGTAGCCGCCGCGCTCAGCGGCAGCGCTCGCGGCGCCGGCTCCAGCTGATGCCGAGGATGCGCCACGCGCCGTCGAGGCGGCCGAGGTGGAACGCGTTCACCCCGCAGTGGCTGAACCGCTCGCCGAACCGCACGTCGTAGTAGGTCCACACCTGCGCCAGGTCGTCCTCGAGGCGCACCTCGGGATCGACGATCCGCTCCGTGATCGGCACCGCATACCCCATCATCCGCGCGATGAACTGGTCGGCCGTCGCCCGGCGGAACAGCGAGTCGGCCGTGCCGGTACGATCGAGGGCCGCGAAAGTCGCCCCTGGCGCCAGCGCGGCGCGCATCCCCGCCTCGTCCTGGCGGTGCATCGCGTCGAGCAGGCGGTCCACCGCCAGCAGCACCGAGTCGCGGGCGGACTGCGCCGGCAGCGGGCGGGCGAGGAGGACGAGCAGGGCGACGAGGGCCGCGGCGGCTCGGCGCGCGGCGGGCGAGGGAGCGTTCATGGTGCGTCCTGGAACTCCATGCGGGCGTGATTGCGGGCGCCGTTCACCGGGGCCCATATTCGGGGCATCCCCGACAAGCGTAGCGCGTCGGCCTGCCCGACGCCCCGGAAGCGTCCCGATGGCTCGCCAGCCCGTCGCCCAGTTCCTCCTGCTCCTCGCCGCCCTGCCGGGCGCGCCGGCGGCGCAGGAGCCGACCGGCCGCCTCTCGGGCCGGGTCGTGGACTCCCTCCTCTCCGTGGCGCCGCTCGTGGACGCCGAGGTCTGGATCGACGGGACGACGCTGACCGCCCGGACCGACGAGGACGGGCGCTACCGGTTCGACGCCGTCCCCCGCGGCCGCCATCGCGTCACCGTCTACCACCCGGCGCTCACCGCGGCCGGCATCGGCTCGCCGGTGCGCACGGTGGTGGTGCCGGCGGGACGCGAGGTGCGGCTCGACCTCGCCACCCCGTCGGGCCACTCGGTGTTCCGCAGCGTCTGCCGCCGCGCGGCGCACTCGGGGGAGGGCGTGTTCCTCGGCCGGGTGCGCGAGGTCGGCACCGACTCGGTCGCGGGGGGGGCGCGCGTCGCGGCGCTCTGGACCGACTTCTCGCTCGACGGTACCCGCGTGAGCCCGTCGCGGAGGGCGCTCGAGGCGCTGACCGGCGCCGACGGGACCTTCGTGCTCTGCGGCGTGCCGCGCGAGCGGGAGTTCATGGTGGAGGCGAGCGCGGCCGCGGGGAGCTTCGGCGTGAGCGCCATGACGCTGCGCGGCCGCGTGGCGCACGCGGCGGAACTCGGGCTGCCCCCCAGGCCGGCGGGCATCGCCGGCGCCGCGGCCACCGTGCAGGGGCGGGTGGTGGACGAGATGGGCCAGCCGCTCGAGGACGTCGAGATCGTGCTCGACGAGATCCCGGATGGCCTGCGGACGTCGCTCGAGGGACGCTTCCGGCTGGCCGGCCTCGTGCCCGGACGGCACGTGGTCACCGCGCGCCGGCTGGGCTTCGCCCCGCTCAGCGTGCAGGTCGCGCTCGCGCAGGGGGAGGCGATCGCGGTCGAGCTGCGCCTGCTGCAGAGCGCCGTGCAGCTGGCACCGATCGAGGTGGCGGCGGCGGCGCCCGCGCGTCCCGGCGCGTTCGACGTCTCGGGCTACGAGCGCCGGCGCAACGCGGGGGTCGGGATCTTCCTCGAGCGCGAGGAGCTCGACCGCGGCAGCCGCCTGCGGCTCGGCGATGCGCTGGCGGGGGTGCCGGGGGTGCGGGTGGACGTCCGCACCGCGTTCCCGCTGCTCGACCGCGGGATCGTGGGCGTGGACGGCTGCATCCCGATCCTCTTCGTGGACGGCGTGCGGCAGCCGAACTCCGCGTACTTCCTGGAGTCGAGCATCTTCGCCACCTCGCACCCGTCGGAGATCGAGGCGGTCGAGATCTACCGCGGGCTGCACGCGCCGGTGGAGTTCCGCAGCCCGCTCGACATGACCTGCGGCACCATCGTCGTCTGGCGGCGGAACGCGGCCGTGCCCCGCTGAGCGCCGTCAGCGCGGCTGGCCGCGGCACCCTTCCCGGCGCTGCGTGTCGGCCAGCGACGCCATCTTCCACCCCTCGGCGGTCCTCACGAGCTGGATGGCGTCCACGCCGCAGTGACTGAAGCGATCGCCCGCGCGGAACTCGTAGTAGCCCCACACCGTCGCCAGCGTCCCGTCGAGCCGCACCTCGGGGTCGGGCATCACCTCGTTCCAGACGACGGGTGACGTGGCGTTCGCGGTGATGAACTCGTCCACCGAGGTGAGGCGCAGCGTCGGCTTCCCGTCGCGCATCCCGGCGCCGACGAGCCGCGCGCCCGGCACGAACAGGGAGCGGATGAGCGCCGAATCCTTCGTGCGCATCCCCTCGAAGAGCCGATTGGTGACGGCGATGACCTGGGCCGCGTCATCCTGCGCGAGCGCGGGGACGGGGGCGGCGAGCAGCAGGGCGGCGGCGAGGGCGAGGCGCATGCGGGCTCCGGACGGGATGTGACGACGCGGGGCGACGGGAACCCGCCTCCCGACGGGCGGGTGTCCGCGCGGGTTTCGGGCGACCTACCGCAGCAGCTCCTCGAGCCGCACCGCGGTGTCGGTCTTCTCGTCGCGGTACTTCACGATCACCGGCGCGTAGAGCCCGATGCCGGCGGCGGCCCCGGGGCCGTGGCGCACCGGCCGCGTGCCGGGGACCACGACGGCGCCCGCCGGGATCTCGAGCGGCCGGTCGCCCTCGCGGCGGTAGACGCGGTCGTGCACCAGGTCGAAGACCGGGGTGCCACCGGTGAGGATCGTGCCGGGGGCGAGGATCGCGCGCTCGCGCACGATCGTCCCCTCGTACACGCCGCAGTTGCCGCCGACGAGCACGTCGTCCTCGATGATCACCGGCAGCGCACCGGCGGGCTCGAGCACGCCGCCCACCTGCGCGGCCGCGGAGAGGTGCACCCGCTTGCCGACCTGCGCGCACGAGCCGACGAGCGCGTGGCTGTCCACCATCGTGCCCTCGTCCACGTACGCGCCGACGTTCACGTACATCGGCGGCATGCAGACGACGCCGCGACCCACGAAGGCCCCGCTGCGGATCGCGGAGCCCCCCGGCACCACGCGCACCCCGTCGTGCATCCGGAACGCGCGGACGGGGAAGGTGTCCCTGTCGAGGAAGGTGAAGGTCGGGTCGCCGAACTCGATGAGCTGGCCCAGGCGGAAGCCGAGCAGGATGCCGCCCTTCACCCACGGGTGCACCTGCCAGCGGCCGTCCGGGAGCCGCTCCGCGGCGCGCACCTCCCCGCGCTCGAGCGCGCCGCGCAGCTGCAGGAAGGCGTGGCGCGCGAACCCCTCCTGCCCGGGCGGGACGCCGTCGGTGAACCGCTCGATGTCGGCGCGCAGCGCGGCGAGGCCGGGGGCGGTCATGCGAGCCCCTCGACGCCGGCGGCATGCAGGGCAGCGCGCAGCGCCTCGCGCGTGGCGTGGCTCGCCGGCAGCAGCGGCAGGCGGACGTGGTCGCCCGCCCGGCCCATGGCGTGCAGCGCGGCCTTCACCGGCGCCGGGTTGCTCTCGAGGAAGTTGGCGTCCATGAGCGGCAGGAGTCGCGCCAGGAGGGCCCGGGCGTGCGGCAGGTCGCCGGCGAGCCCGGCCTGCACCAGCGCGCGGGTGAGCGCCGGCACCTCGTTCGCCACCACCGAGACGAGCCCGTCGCCGCCCAGCGCGAGCACGGCGAGCGCGATCCAGTCGTCGCCGGCGTACACCGCGAAGTCGTCGGGCCGGATGGCGAGCAGCGCCATGATCTGCCGCAGGTCGCCAGACGACTCCTTGATGCCCGCGATGCGCGGGTGCGCCGCGAGCCGCACCGCGCCCTGCGGCGCGAGGTTCACGCCGGTGCGGCCCGGGATGTTGTAGAGGATGAGCGGCTTCGTCGAGGCGTCGGCGGCGGCGGTGAAGTGCCGCACGAGCCCCTCCGGCCCCGGCTTGTTGTAGTAGGGGCAGGCGGAGAGGATGCCGTCGGCGCCGGCGTCGCACATGCGGCGCACCTCCTCCACCACGCGGGCGGTGTCGTTGTGCGTGGCGCCCGCCACGACCGGCACGCGGCCCCGCGCCGCCTCCACCGTCACGCTCACGACGCGCGCGCGCTCCGCGGGGTCGAGGGTCGCCGCCTCGCCGGTCGAGCCGCAGGCCACGAGGAAGTCGATCCCCTCGCGCACCTGCCAGTCCACGAGCTCCCGCAGGGCCCCCTCGTCCACCCGGCCCTCCGCCGTGAACGGCGTGACGAGCGCCGTCCCGCAGCCGCGCAGCATGGTCATCCCTCCCTCCCGAAGAGCATCTCCTCGAAAGTGAACACCCCCTGGCGTCCCGCGAGCCAGGCCGCGGCCTGCAGCGCGCCGGCGGCGAAGGCGTCGCGGGTGCGCGCCTCGTGGCGCAGCTCGAGCTGCTCCGCGGGCGCGTCCACCGTGAGCGTGTGCGTGCCCGGGATCGCCCCGGCGCGGATGGACGTGATCGGCCACGCCCGCGACGGGTCGGCGCCGCGCAGCACCTCCTGCAGCCGCAGCGCGGTGCCCGAGGGCGCGTCCTGCTTGGCGGCGTGGTGCGCCTCGACGATGAAGGCGTCGAACCCGGCGCGCTCGCGCAGCCCCCGCGCCAGCTCGCGCGCGGCGCGCAGCAGGAGCTGCACCCCGATCGAGAAGTTCGGTGCGTGGAGGAGCGCGGTGCCGTGCCGCTCGACCGCCGCCCGCACCGCGGGGAGGTGGTCGTACCATCCCGTGGTGCCGCAGACGGTCGCGACCCCCGCCTCGGCGAGCGCCACGAGGTTGCCGGGCGCCGCCGCGGGGGCGGTGAACTCGATCGCCACCTCGGCGCCGCGGAGCGCGGCGCGGTCGAGCCGGTCGCCGGCCTCGATGATGGCGGTCACCTCGTGGCCGGCGGCGCGCGCCTGCGCCTCCACGAGGCGCCCCATCCGGCCATGGCCCACGAGCGCCAGCCGCATCACGCCTCCCCGAAGAACTCGCGGTGGAGCCGCCGCACCACGTCGGCGGCCTCCGCCTCGCGCACCACGAAGGTGAGGTTGATCGCGGAGGAGCCCTGCGAGATGAGCTCCACGTTCGCGGGCTGCACCGCGGTGCACACGCGGGCGGCGATCCCCGGGGTGCCGCGCAGCCCGAGCCCCACCACCGCCACGATCGCGCGGCCCTCGTCCACCCAGACGTCGCCGTGGTCGGCGAGGTCGGCGACGATCGGGTCGAGCCGGGCCCGGTCCTCGATCGTGAGCGACACGCTCACCTCGCTGCTCGCCAGCACGTCCACGGGGGTCTCGTGCCGCTCGAAGACCTCGAAGATCCGCCGCAGGTAGCCGTAGGCGCCGAGCATGCGCGCCGTGCGCACGTTCACGACCACGATCCCCTTCTTGCACGTGATTGCGCGCACCGGCGAGTCGCCCACCCGTTCCAGCCGCGCCGAGGGCTCGATGCGCGTGCCGGGCAGCTCGGGCCGCCGCGCGTTGAGCACCACGATCGGGATCCCGCGCTCGACGAGCGGCAGCTGCGTCGCCGGGTGCAGCACCTTGGCGCCGAAGGTGGCGAGCTCCGCCGCCTCGTCGTAGCTCGCGGCCGCCAGGGTGCGGGCCGCGGGCACGAGCCGCGGGTCGGCGGTCATGATGCCGGTCACGTCGGTCCAGATCTCGACGCGGGCGGCGCCGAGCGCGGCGCCGAGGAGCGAGGCGGTGAAGTCGGAGCCGCCGCGGCCCAGGGTGCTGGTGCGCCCGTCGGGCGCGCGGCCGATGAAGCCCTGCGTGACCGGGATCGCGCCGCGCTCGAGGAGCGGCGCCAGCCGCGCCGCGGCGCGCGCGGCGATCTCGCCCGCGTCGGGGGTGGCGCGGCCGAAGTGCGCGTCGGTCGCCATCACGTCGCGCGCGTCCACCCACTCGGCGGGGAGGCCGGCGCCGGCCATGGCGGCGCTCACCACCCGCGAGCTCCACAGCTCGCCGTGCGCCACCACGTGGTCGCGCTCGGCGGCGCCGAGCGGGCGGCCGGCCTGGCCGCGCAGCGTCTGCGCCAGCACGCGCGCGTCCATCTCGATCGAGGGGAGCAGCGTGCCGCCGCCCGGGAGCCCGCGCCCCACCTCGCGGTGCCGCGCCACGATCCGCTCGATCGCGGCGACCGCGTCGGTGAGCGCGCCGCGCTCCACCAGCGGGACCAGCTCGAGGAGCTGGTCGGTGACCCCCGCGAACGCCGACACCACCACGAGCGGCCGCTCGTCGCGGCGCGACTCGACGATGCGGAGCAGGCGCGTGATCGCCTCCGCGTCCTGCACCGACGTCCCGCCGAACTTGCAGACGATCATGCGGCCGCTCCCGTCGCGACCAGCAGCTCCGCGATCTGCACCGCGAGGCCGGCGGCGCCGCGCACCGTGTTGTGGCCCAGCAGTGCGAGCCGCAGGTCGAGCAGCGGGCACGCCCGCACCCGGCCGACGGTCACGGCCATCCCCGCGCCGCGCTCGAGGTCGAGCCGCGGCTGCGGGCGGTCGGGCCGCGGGTCCACCTCCACCGGGCGCGCGGGGGTCGAGGGGAGCGTGGCGACGACGCCGCGCGGCCGCCAGGCGTCGAGCGCCGCGATCGCCTGCTCGACCGTCGCCTTCCGCCGCAGCCCGACCGACGCCACCTCGAGATGGCCGTCGAGCACCGGGACGCGGTTGGCGTGCGCGCTCACGGTGATCGGCGCCGGCGCGATGGCGTCGCCGGACAGCATGCCGAGGATCTTCAGCGTCTCGCGCTCGAGCTTCTCCTCCTCGCCGCCGATGAAGGGGATCACGTTCCCGAGGATGTCGAGCGACGGGACGCCGGGGTAGCCGGCGCCCGACACCGCCTGCATCGTGGCCACGAACACCTTCTCGACGCCGAACGCCTCGTGCAGCGGCGCCAGGGCGAGGACGAGGCCGGCGGTGGAGCAGTTGGGGTTGGCGACGATCGCGCCGGGCCACCCGCGCTCGCGCCGCTGCCGGTCGAGGAGCTCGAGGTGGCCGGCGTTCACCTCGGGCACGAGGAGCGGCACGTCGGGGTCGAGCCGGTGGGTGCGCGCGTTCGACACCACGACCGCCCCGGCGCGCGCGAAGGCGGGCTCGGCGTCCACCGCCACGTCGTGGTCGAGCGCGGAGAAGACGATCCGGCCGGGGAGCGGCGGCGTGCAGCGCTGCACCTCGAGCGCCGCGATCCGCGCGGGGAGCGGCCCGGTCTCGCGCCAGCGCACCACGTCGCCGTACAGCCGGCCGGCGCTCTGCTCCGACGCGGCGACGGCCACGAGGTCGAACCACGGGTGGTCGGCGAGCAGGCGGACGAACTTCTGGCCGACCGTGCCCGTGGCGCCGAGGACGGCGACGGGGATCCGGGTCATGCGGCCTCCATGCCGGTGAACGCGAGCATCGCCATCGGGACGTGCGCGAGCTGGACGGGATCCATCAAGCAAACGCCCCGCCGCACGGGTGCGCGGCGGGGCTCCTCTGGGGTTCGGCGGGCGGGATCAGGCCGTCCGCGCGTGGCCTCGCCGCGAGCGATGCAGGCGCTTGCTGCGCTTGAGCCCGGGGCGGGGCGCGCAGGCGGCGGCAGGCGTCGGGCGGCGGGAAATCGGCATGGATGGCAAAGCTAGGAGCGAGCGGGCGGGGGGGCAAGCAGGTGCGCGTGGGCCGGGGAGCGCGCCCCGTGGTGCGCGGCACCGGTCGGCGCGGATTCGGTGGTGCGTGGGGTTCGCCGGGTGGCCAGGGTGGCGCATGGCCGCTGCCCATCCACCCGGGGAGGACCGTCGCCCGACGCTGCTGGGGCGGGTACGCGCGGCGCTCGTGGTGCGGCGGCGCAGCCCGCGGACGATCGAGGCGTACACGGCGTGGGTGCGGCGGTACGTGCGGTTCCACGGGCTGCGGCATCCGTCCGCGATGGGGGCGGCCGAGGTGAGCGCGTTCCTGACCGACCTGGCGGTGCGGCGGCGGGTGGCGGCGTCCACGCAGAACCAGGCGCTGGCGGCGCTCCTCTTCCTGTACCGCCACGTGCTCGGCGCGCCGCTGCCGCCGATCGGCGACGTGGTGGCGGCGCGGCGACCGCAGCGGCTCCCCACGGTGCTCACGCGGGACGAGGTCCGGCGGCTGCTGGCGGAGATGCGGGGCGAGGCGCGGCTGGTGGCGCTCCTCCTGTATGGCGGGGGGCTGCGGCTGATGGAGGGGTTGCGGGTGCGCGTGAAGGACCTGGACCTCGAGCGCGCGGTCGTGACGGTGCGGGCCGGGAAGGGGGCAAAGGACCGGGTGAGCGTGGTGCCGCGGTCGGCGGTGCCGGCGCTGCGGGCGCATCTCGCCCGTGTGCGCGCCCAGCACGCGCTGGACTGCCGGGGCGGCGCGGGGCATGTCGAGCTGCCCGGCGCGCTGCGGCGCAAGCTCCCCGGCGCGTCGCGGGCGTGGGAGTGGCAGTGGGTCTTTCCGGCCACCCGGCAGTACATGGATCGGGAGACGGGCGAGCGCCGGCGCCATCACCTGCACGAGACCGTCGTCCAGCGGGAGGTGAGCGCGGCGGCGCGGCGGCTCGGGATCCCGAGGCGCGTCACCTGTCACACCCTGCGTCATTCGTTCGCGACGCACCTGCTGGAAGACGGCTACGACATCCGGTCGATCCAGGAGCTGCTGGGGCACGCCGATGTGCGGACCACGATGATCTACACGCACGTGCTGAACCGCGGGGGGCGGGTGGTGAACAGCCCGGCGGACGGGCTCTCGCTCTCCTGACCGCCCGGCGCGGGCATCCCGCCGGCGGCCGAGCCGGTCAGGTTAGGCCGACGGGGCTTAGGCCGACGGGCGTGCGGGGCGGACGTGGCGCAACCGTGGGGCGGGCAGGGTCTTGCCGGGTCCGACGGGAGGGCACAGGTTGGGACCAGGAGGGTGGGCCGAGCGGGGTTTCGCTCGCTCTCGATGCCTAATTCCGCGAGCTAATTCGACGTTAGCCGGCCCACAACACCAGAGGGGGAGCGCGAATGCGAATCACCAGAAGGGGCGCGCAGCGTGACCGCGGCCTCACAACGATCGTCGAGAACCTGTCGTTCAACACCAGTAGTCAGTACTCGTGGGAGAACAACGTCACCTGGGACTCAAGCGCCAAGGAACTCCGGATACGGCCCCGCTGGGTGCCACATACGGACGGGATTACTCACCACAACTACACAATCAGCTTGACGCTGGACGATGTCTCCTCTCTTGTTGGTCTGCTTGGCCATGCTGGCTCCGCAACGGACGCGAAACTCTTGCGAGACCATCTCGGCAAGCATGTGCCGGCGATCGTCAAGTTGCTCGCATGTGCCGTAGGTGTTGCACCGGTTCCTCTACCCGAAGAGAAGAGTTCCGCGAAGACCAAGAAATGACCTTCCATCTCACTCGGCACCGGCCGGCTAACCCGTCGTTGCACCCGACATGCTACGGCCGGCTTCGCCAGCCTCCGCATGCGGGTGAACTCCAACGTTAGGCTGCGCCAGTTTGACGCCAATCGCCGTGGAGGTGCCCATGCCCCACAGAAGGACGTACCGCTGCCCTGTATGCAAGAAGATTCTCACCCAGAAGGAATACGAGAGGGCACTGGGTATACTCGGCGAGCGTGAGAGACATCTCCAGCATCAGAAGGCGGAACTGCAGAAGCGACTGCGCGATGCCAGACTCAGGGAGAAGAGGGCACGAGCAGCGGGTGTAACGGCCGAACGCGCCAGGACCCAGCGACTCCTTGCCGGGAAGGAGAAGCAGATTCAAGCCCTCAAGGAACGAATGAAACAGTTGAAGAAGGGCTCGACCCCACAGACCGAAGGGCTTGAGTTTGAGGACAAACTTGCGGCACGTCTGCGCCGCGAGTTCCCAGCGGACGACGTGCAGCACAAAGGCAAGGGAGGTGACGTCCTTCATAGCGTCCGGTTCGACGGGAAGGTGGCGGGTATTATCATCTACGAGTGCAAACGCACGCCCCGCATCCAAACGGAGCACATCCGCCAAGCGTATCGGGCGAGGCAGTCACGCGACGCAGATTTCGCGGTCTTGGTTACAACCGGAACCAAACGCGGCTTTAGCGGCTTGGCGCACCAAGACGGTGTACTCGTTGTGTCGCCTCTAGGAGCCGTGCCGCTTGCCGCGTTGCTCCGGGGCCACATCATCGAGATGATGAGGGCACGGATCGCCAAGGAGAAGCGAGCCCGCATCGCGGACCAGTTAGTTCAGTACATCGCAAGCCCGCAGTTTCGGAACCCGATCGAGGAGGTCGTTCAACTTGCTTCCGAACTCCAGCACATGATCAGCGATGAGGCAAAACAGCATTTCAAGGTCTGGAAGCGACGCTGGGAACACTATCAGACGATACAATGGGATAGCTCGCACATTCAGAACAACATCAGGCTCGTCCTGCACGGGAAGCAGCCTCAAGCTGTCGCAGCACCTAAGGTACCTCGGCTCCTTCTGCCACCGCCACCGGAATAAGTTCGCATGTTCCCCGTTCCGGGAGGGCGCAGCCTAACAAGCCGATGAAGCTGACGGTCGCCTGCGGCGCCCGCAGCTTATCGGCATGGCGTTAGACGCCACAAACACGCCCCCGCGGCGGTCGTTGCCAAGATGTAGCGCCTGAGCTACATTTCGCTCAATGCGCGTCGAGAAGACCGACGAGTACCGCGCTTGGATCGACGGCCTGACGGATCTGGCTGGGAGAGCTCGCGTGCTGATGCGGGTCGATCGCCTGATCCACGGAAACCCGGGCGCGCACCGCAAGCTGACTGAAGGTGTCGCCGAGCTCAAGATCGATGTCGGTCCTGGCTACAGGGTCTACTACTCGCAGCGCGGCGACAGACTGCTTCTGCTCCTTGCAGGCGGCGACAAATCGTCGCAGGCCAAAGACATTGCCAAGGCACTGGAGCTCAACCGGAACTTTGTGGAGTAGAGGTTATGGCCAAAGTAGCTGCAAAGAAGTCCGTCAAGACGAAGACAACGCCGTACGACGTTGCGGAACATCTGCGCACGCCAGAAGAGATGGCCGCTTACCTCGACGCCTGGCTTGACGAAGCGCCTGAAGACGCTGCAGGCATCGCCAGAGCCCTGGGCGATATCGCTCGCGCAAAAGGAATGTCCCAAGTAGCCAAGGACGCAGGCCTTAGTCGCGAGAGTCTCTACCGCGCACTCAGTGCCGAAGGAAATCCAAGCTTTGCTACCGTGCTCAAGGTCGCCAAGGCGCTCGGCGTAAGGCTTCACGCACAGGCCGCGCCGAGTGGCGTCTAACCCTTCGCGCAGCCGGACGCGTTGCGGTATGCCGCGCATGGCCCAGAGTGAAATGAGGGCCATGCGCGGCATACCGCAAGCGCCGGTAAGCTCGAGCGTTGGCCTGCACACGACCTGCTGGCGCCTTCGCTTGGGTGTGATTACCATGTAATCACGGAGGTGAGCCATGAAGACGCGGATTGTGCGCATCGGCAATTCTCAGGGCGTGCGGCTGCCTCGCCCCCTGCTCGAGACCGCTGGCCTCGGCGAAGACGTCGTCCTTCGGGCCACCCCCGGTCGGATCGTCATCGAGGCAGCCCGCACGCCGCGCGCCGGCTGGGCGGACGCCGCCAAGGCCATGCACGCGGCGGGCGACGATGTCTTGCTGGATCTCCCGAGTGCGACGCGATTTGATCGCGAGGAGTGGGAATGGCGCTGACGCCGCGCCGGGGCGACGTCCTCCTAGTCGAGCTCGGTCCGACGCGCGGCAGCGAGATTCGCAAGACACGCCCCTGCGTCGTCGTGTCACCCGACGAACTCAATCGGCACCTCCGGACCCTTATCGTCGCCCCGATGACCACGGGAGGGCAGGCCTATCCGTGGCGCGTCGCGTGCCGCTTTCAGCAGAGGGACGGTTTCATCACCCTCGACCAACTGCGGACGATCGATCGCGAGCGCGTGACCCGGAAGCTCGGGCGCCTTGCCGCCCCGGCGCTCGGTGCGACCCTCGCGCTCCTGCAAGAACTCTTCGCGCCGTAGGTGCGCGCCCGTGCAGGCCAACATGCGTTGGAGCAGGCGAGGGCACTTCGGATGCGGCCTGCGGCCGCATCCTATTTGATGCCCTCGCTGCTCAACTTGGGCGTTAGGCATCACCCGACCCGTCGGGCGTTTGTGCGCGCTCCAGATCTGGACGCGCGATCGACCTCGTACGAAGCCGCTACGGAAGCCTCTGGGGCGCATCGCATTTCAATCGCGGCCCCCTGCCTCTTGGGCTCACGGGACGTACATTCCAAGCACCGCCGACCCGAGCCCGCCCATGACCGTCGAATTCACCGCCGTGTATCGCGAAGTCCCCGAAGGGTTTATCGCCTTCGTCGAGGAGCTTCCCGGGGCCAATACGCAGGGAGCCACCCTCGATGAGGCCCGGGAGAACCTGCGCGAAGCCGTCACACTAGTCCTCGAGACCAACCGCGCCCTCGCCGAGGAAGATCTCGCCGGCGCGACCGTCATTCGCGAACCGTTCCGACTCTCGGCTTAGCCCGGCGGCGTGAAGCGCGTCGACCTCATTCGGCATCTGGAAGCGCAGGGCTGCCGCCTCCTCCGGGAAGGCGGCAGCCATTCGGTCTACTTCAATCCCGAGAAGCGTCGGGTCTCGACGGTCCCGCGACATCGAGAAGTCAACGACTTCCTGGCGCGCAAGATCTGTCGCGACCTCCAGATCACCGAGCCGTGATGCCAAACAACGCATGCAGCAGACAGCCGCACTGAGGTAGTGCTCGCTGCGCTCGCTTGATGTGATGCGGCTGCAGCTGATGCTCAACGGTAGGCTCCAAGATCAAAGGAACCTGATGGCCATCCATCACCTGCATACGGAGATCGAGATCGAGGCCTCGGCGGAGCGCGTGTGGGCCGTCCTGCTGGATTTCGCGTCTTATCCGCAGTGGAATCCCTTCATCAAGTCGGTCGTCGGTTCGCCCGAGCGGGGCGCGCGGCTGCGAATAGCGGTGCAGCCGAGTGGCGGCAAGGCGATGCGCTTCTCTCCGGTCGTGCTTGCGGTCGAGGCTGGGCGCGAGCTGCGGTGGCTGGGTCGCTTGGTGCTGCCAGGCGTCTTCGATGGCGAACATCGCTTTGTCATCGAGCCGCTGAGCGAAGGCAAGGTGCGCTTCCAGCAGAGCGAGCGGTTTCGCGGGCTCCTGGTCGGACTGCTGCGTGCGAGCCTGGATCGGGATACCAAGCGAGGGTTCGAGGAGATGAATCGCGCGCTGAAGGCGCGGGCTGAGCAAGGCGTGCGCGTGGAGGCGGAAGCCGGGCAGGCCTGACAGGGGCCTGCTGCTGCCGGCGGCGCGACTCTCACTGCACGGTCCGGTCTGCGCTGCCGCAGCCGATGCCGGACGTGGGAAGGCGCGAGAACGCCTGCGCTGGCGGACGTGGTCGCGAGTGATCACGCTGAGTATGGACGCGCCACGCGAGGTCGGTGCGGGCGAGAAGCTGGCAGAGGAACGCGCCCGGCGCGGGCGCCGACGGGCAGTCGAGGCGGAGCAGGATTACGCCGGGGGCGCCGGTGGGGTCTCGGGCCGTGAGGGCGCCGCAATCGCGGTCGAACGTGACGATGACGCGTCCGTCCTGGCGGGCCCGCGCGAGCACGTGCGGCTCAGCGGTGCCGGGCACACTCTCGGTGGCCGAAACGACATCGTGTCCTGCTTCGTCTAGGGCACGCACGGCCACGAGCGGCACCTTCTCGTCTGCCGGCAGGCGCATCAGGCGGCGCCAGGGCATACGGGCGAGACGATGGTCGTGCAGGACCTCGGCGGCGTACGCGAAGATGGCCTGCAGGACCTCGTCGGACAGTCGGGGGTGGTTCTCGCGGAACGCCTCGCGCGACCAGTCCTGCGCCAGGAGATCGTGGACGAAGTCGACGGTCAGGCGCGTCCCGCGCACGACGGGGTTCCCACCCTGCATCGAGGGGTCGGCGCGGACATGACGGTCCTGGTCATCATGGATTCCGTGGGCTGCCAAAGCTATCATGCTCGCAAGGTGCCGTCTGACGGGCGCCTGCTGCTGGCAGTGGCGCGACTCGGTCTGAATGCCTCGGCTGCGGCATCGCCGGAGAGGGAGCGCTGTCGCCCGAAGTGGAGCGGTCCGTGAACCGTGCAAGAGCTAGGCAACGCTCGACCGCTCACCACGAGCAGGGCAGGCTGTGAACGCACGTCGGAACGGAGCCCGGGCGTGGCCGGGGATTCTCGCGGTCGTCATGTCAGCTCGTGCCCTCCCGGCGCAGGCGCCGAGCCCGGAGGCGGCGGAACTGGCGAAGAAGCTGGCCAACCCGGTCGCGTCGCTGATCAGCGTGCCCCTGCAGTACAACTACGACACCTACCGGGGGACGAACGACGGGGCCTCGGTCAACCTGCTGAACATCCAGCCGGTCATCCCGTTCTCCCTGAACGAGAAGTGGAACCTCATCACGCGCACCATCGTCCCACTCCTCGACCGACAGGGCTTCGTGCCCGATGACCTGAACGAAGCGGGGCTCGGTGACATCGTGGCCACCCAGTACTTCTCGCCCAAATCGTCGGCGGCCGGGTGGACCTGGGGCGTGGGGCCTGCCGAGCTGCTGCCCACTGCCAGCGACGAGTTCCTCGGCGGCGGGAAGTGGGGGCTCGGGCCGACGGCCGTGGTGCTGAAGCAGGCCGGACCGTGGACGACGGGCTTCCTGGGCACCCACATCTGGTCCGTGGGCGGCGACGACGCGCGGGCGGCCATCAGCCTCACGACCCTGCAGCCCTTCGTGACCTACGTCACCAGGACGCACACGACGTTCGTCGTGCTGACGGAGACCACCTACGACTGGGAACAGGACCAGTGGTCGGTGCCGGTGATCGCCCTGGTGACGCAGCTGCTCAAGGTCGGACCGCAAGTGTGCCAGCTCGGCGTGGGCGGGAAGTACTGGGCCGAGGCGCCGGAAGACGGCCCCGGAAAGTGGGGACTGCGGGTGCAGCTGACGCTCGTGTTCCCGAACTAGGGGTGCTCCCGGGTTTCTCTCCTGGCTCGACCCGTCCCCGGTCGAGCAAGCGGTCCGGGTTGCAGAGCCGTACGAGGTCAGGGGGCGAGGCGATCACGACCTTTCTCGTGCACCGGCCCTTGGCGCAACTGGCCAGCCGACAACCGGTCGCAGCGGACGGTCCGCTGCGCGGCCCGCTGCCGAGCCGGGGCGCCGGAGCGCGGAGCACGAGCGGAGCGACCAATGGAGAACGAACGCCACGCGCCGTGGAAGTTCCTTGCGGAAACACGTGAGCATTGGCCGATCATGTCCGTATACGAGCGTTTCGAGCAGGTCGTCGCGCTCGTGCTGAGCCTCGTGATCTCGGTGGTCATCGCGCTCGCGCTCGTGCAGCTGGTCATCCGCGTCGTGCCGCTGCTGCTGAGCGGCGCGATCGATCCGCTGGAACATCACGACTTCCAGACGCTCTTCGGCATGATCATGACGCTGCTCATCGCCATGGAGTTCAAGCACTCGATCGTGCACGTCGCTGGCCGGCACTCGAGCGTCATCCAGGTCAAGACCGTGGTCCTCATCGCGCTCATCGCGTTGACGCGCAAGTTCGTCATCCTCGATTCCAGCACCACCCCCGCAAGCACCATCGCGGCGCTGGCTGGCGCGACGCTCGTGCTCGGGGTGGTCTACTGGCTGCTGCGCGAGCGTGACGATCGCCTGGGCAAGGGGACGCAGTGAGCCCGTCGCGCCGCCGCGGCAGATGCCCGGGCCACGGGCCGGCGCCCGAATGCGCAATGGGAGACGCGTGAGCAAGGTATTCGTCAACATTGCCCTCAGCCTTGATGGCTACGTGGCACCGGAAGGCATGGACATGGCGCATTTCAGCGACCCGGCGTTCAAGGACTGGGGCGCGAAATGGGGTGCGCTGATGGCCTGGGCTCTCAACCAACAGCACCTCCGGGACGCACTCGGCCTCGGCCCCGGAGGAGAGACCGGCCCGGTGAACGACCTGGTTCGCCGCACGTGCGAACGCACCGGCGCCCACATCATGGGCAAGCGCATGTTCGAGGGCGGCGAGCGCGGATGGCCCGAAGAGGCGCCGTTTCACACGCCCGTCTACGTGCTGACGCACGAACGGCGCGAGCCGTGGAGCCGCCCAGGTGGCACGACGTTCCATTTCGTCAACGATGGCCCGAGGCGTTCCCTGGAGCTGGCGCGGGAAGCCGCGGGAGGGCGCGACATCCGCATCTCTGGCGGAGCGGAGGTGATCCGGCAGTTCCTGGACCTGGGTGCGATTGACGAGTTGGAGCTCGCCCTGGTGCCTGTGCTGTTCGGCGGCGGGCGGCGACTCTTCGAGAACCTGCGCGAACCGTTACCTCAGTTTCGCATCGACCGAGTCGTCGAGGACGCGGCTGCCACGCACCTGCGATACGTGCGTCAATGATGACGGCCTGACAACGTTGCGCTCGGGGCACACGCGGGCCCCGGACGTCGCGTCGCCGCCGGAGGCGGCAGCGGCGGCGGCTGGGCACTCGATGGCCGGCATCGCCCGAATCGAGGCGGTCCGATGTAAGCTCCTCGATCCCCATGTGGCGGACATCCCAGCCGGCACATGGGCGGCGCGCCGTCTCCTGCGGACCGAGTGTTCGGGCCGGGCAGGTCGGTGCCGGCGCCACGCCCCGATGCAGCGCCCGATGCTTCCGTTGTCGGCCCCTCATCCGGCGCTGCAGGCCCTCCCGGCGATACGGGCAGCCGACGCGCGTCGGATTCGCCGGCCGGCTCTCGAACCGCCGCAGTTCCCCGAGGCGCTGGAGGCGGTGCTGAGTGACCCGATCCGAAGCGCCGTCTGGTCCCGCGCGGTGCTCGGCAGGCAGCACGCGCCCCGACCCAAGGCGGCCGGCGCACGCGCACGCATCACCGGCACCCCGAACGTGGCGCCCAGCCAGCCGGCCCGATCCCGGAGGTGCCCTGGCCGCGCCGGCGTGATCCCGCGACGTGACGTCCCCCTCCCGCCGGCCGCCGAGCGGGCCCGAGGCGAAGGTCAGCGGCTCGGCGCCAACCGCCGGAGCGGCGATGGGGAGGCGCAAGACGCGGTCCCCGATCCCGTCGCCGTGCCTGCCTTGCCAGGAGGACCAGCGACCGCGCTCGCCATGGTCCTCGCGCTTTCGGCGGCCCGGACGTAGACTCGTCCGACTCCGTCCGGAACACCGAATGCCATGAGCCTGTCACTCTGGCTGCTGTGCGCGGCCGCCCCCCTGCTCGCCATCGAACGCGTGACCTACGCGGCCATCTGGCGGCATCCGGAGGCCTTCCGCGCCGCCGGTGACCGGCTGGGCGTTCCCGATCCGGTGCGGGCGCTGCGTGCGCTCTTCCTCCTGTTCAAGGTCATCCAGCTGGGCGTCTTCGCGGCCTGGATCGCGCTCCATGCCGATGGCCGGCCCGTGCTCTGGCCCCGGACGGGGGTGGCGCTGGTCGCCGGGACGCTCATGCTGGTCGGGCAGTTCCTGAGCACGGCGGTCTTCGTACGTCTGGGGACGGTCGGCGTCTTCTACGGGGCGCGATTCGGTCGCGCGGTCCGCTGGTGCACCGGCTTCCCGTTCTCCTGGACGGCACACCCGCAGTACGTCGGCACGGTGCTGAGCATCTGGGGGCTCTTTCTCTGGTTCCGGTACCCCGCACCGGACTGGTACCTGCTGCCGGCGCTCGAGACGGTGTACTACGTGCTCGGCGCTATGGCCGAGCGGGCGCCGCGGTCCGGGTCAGCAACGGCTCTCCCATCCGTACCGTCCGTCCCGGCACAATCCCCGGCGCCGGCACCGCTCCCGACGTCGCAATGACCACGATCGTGGATCCGTGCTCGAAGTAGCCGACCTCCTCACCCCGGGCCAGCGCACGCCGGCACGGGACGCGCACCTGCCTGCGCCGGTCCCGCGCCTCCCATCCCTCGACCACGGGCAGCACGATCCCCGAGACCAGGATCGCCCCTACCGGAACGAGGATCAGCTCGGCAGGGCTCCCCGCAAGCGTCATCGGGAGGACCGCGCGGGTGTTCCGCGAGTACAAGCGTGGGAGGGTGCGGACGGTCGGCGGGTTGACGTTCCAGCCGGCGCCCGGCACGTGCAGGGCGTCGTGCAGCACGCCGGCATCGGGGGCGTGGAAGCGGTGGTACATTGCCGGGGTGAGCCGCAGCGTGACGAAGGTCCCGCCCACGCAGCGCGCCGCGAGCGCCGGGTCGCCCAGCAGCTCGGCGAGGCCGTAGGTGAGCCCCTTGGCCTGCACCAGCAGCCCGTCCACGATCGGGCCGGCCGCCATGATCTGGCCGTCGCAGGGCGAGACGAGCCGGTCGGGGGCGTCGTTCACTGGCCGCACCCCCGGGCGCAGTCGCCGCGTGAAGCAGGCGTGCAGCGACGGGAAGTGCGACTCGGCGGCCTCGTGCAGCCGCAGGTCGCCCGCGATCCGGCCGAATGCCCGGATCAGGAGCGTGGCCACCAGGGGGTGCTCGATCCGGCTGAGCCGGGCCATGAGCGGGTCGGCCAGCGGCGCGGGCAACAGGTTGCTGAGGACGAAGGCCGGCAGGTCCCGGACGGCAGGAACGCGAGGTGGCATCAGTGGCGATGACGGGGCTCTGGGTGGCGGGTGCCGCCGCGGGGGCAGCCTTCGGCGCGCACCGCACCGTGCGGCGCCTGCAGCTCTCGCTGGCCAAGCATCCCTCGCTGGCGGGGCATGTGCGCTGGTCCAAGCGGTTCGCCCGCCTGCTGGGCCGGCTGGACTACGACGCCCCCGAGTTCTTCGGGGTTGATGGCGCACCGGCGGAGATCGTCGCCCGCCGGCAGCAGGCGTTCGATACGCTCATGCACACCCTCCGCGCCCAGACCGCCGGCTCGGCGGCGCTCGCGGCGGAGGCCGGGGCGCGCCTCTCCGACATGCAGCTGACCAGCCGCTACCGGGTGCCGCCCCCGTTCAGCCGGTACGTGCGCGAGCGCCTGCCGGCCGCCCCCTTCGTGGTGGCCGCGCACGGCGGTGCGCTCACCACGGTGGACGGCACGGAGATGATCGACCTCGCCGGCTCCTACGGCGTCACGCTCTTCGGCGCGCCGTTCTACGCCGAGTGCATTCGCGAGGGAAGCGCGGCGGTGGCCTCGCTCGGGCCGGTCCTCGGCACGTACCACCCCGTCGTGGCGGAGAACGTCCGCCGCCTCTGCGACATCTCCGGGATGGACGAGGTCTCGTTCCACATGTCGGGCACGGAGGCGGTGATGCAGGCCGTCCGCCTGGCCCGCTACCACACGGGGCGCTCGCACATCGTGCAGTTCTGCGGCGCCTACCACGGCTGGTGGGACGATGTGCAGCCGGGCGTGGGCAACCCGAGCCCGCCCGGCGACGTGTACGTGCTGCGGGAGCTGAGCGACGCGACGCTCCGGGTGCTCGCCACGCGCTCGGACATCGCCTGCGTGCTCGTGAACCCGCTGCAGGCCCTGCATCCCAACCGGAGCGCCCCGTCCGACGGCACGCTGCTCGCACACGAGCGCACGGCCGGCGTGGACCGGGCGGCGTACACGGCATGGCTGGAGCGCCTGCGCGAGGTCTGCACCGCGCGCGGCATCGCCCTGATCTTCGACGAGGTCTTCCTCGGCTTCCGGCTTGCCCGCGGCGGCGCGCAGGAGTACTTCGGGGTCCGGGCGGACCTGGTCACGTACGGCAAGACGGTGGCTGGCGGGTTGCCGATCGGCGTGGTCTGCGGGCGGCGGCGCTGGATGCGGCGCTTCCGGGAGGATCGCCCCTCGGACATCTGCTTCGCGCGCGGGACGTTCAACGCGCATCCCTACGTGATGGGCGCGATGCGCGAGTTCCTGCGGCGGCTGGACGACGACCGCGACGGCGCGCCGCCGGCACTGCGGCACCACTATGCCGGCGTGGAGCGGCGGTGGACCGAGCGCATCGCCGCGCTCAACGCCGCCCTCGCGGCGCGCTCGCTGCCGGTCCGGCTGGTCCATCTCGTGTCGGTGGCGACGGTGCTCTACGACGTGCCGTCCCGCTACAACTGGATGCTGCAGTACTACCTGCGCCGGGAGGGGCTGCTGCTCTCGTGGGTGGGGACGGGTCGGCTCATCTTCAGTCACGCGACCACGGACGCCGAGTGGCAGCGGATCATGGAGCGGTGGATCGCGGCCAGCGAGGCCATGCGGGCCGACGGGTGGTGGTGGACCGCGCCCGGCGCGACCACCAGGGAAGTACGCCGGGCCGCCATGCGCGACCTGCTGCGCGCGACGTGGCGAACGTGGCTCAGGCCGGCTCGGCGCCCGGGTCCTCGCTGAAGGATGCCGGGTTCGCCGGCTCGCCGCGCAGCAGCCGCAGCGGCGCGCGGTGGTAGAGCTTCACGTCGTGGAACGGATCCGTCAGGATCTTGGTCATCCAGACGACGCCGGTCAGCGTCCCGCGCGTGAGGGCGAGCTGCAGCCCGCGGCCCAGCAGCGCACCCACGGCCACCACGAGCCAGATCCACGCGATGTTCTCGAGCAGCGCCGGCGTGGACGACGCCGGTGTGAGCAGGCCGAGCAGGGAGGGATCCAGCAGCAGGAGGAGCGGCGCGGCTGCCCAGACGCCGTGCAGGATCACCTTGCGCCGCAGGTTGTAGCCCAGCTTGATCGCTTCCTTGTGGTCGTGCGTCGCGTGGTTCACGGCGTCGTACGACTTCGGCTCGAAGAAGAAGTGCCCGATCTGCCGCGACGGCATCGCCACCGTCCACGCCAGCAGCACCGCCACCGTCGGCTCGATCCAGAGGAGCACGTAGCAGGCGATGAAGGTCAGCGCGCTGACGAGGTGCAGCGACTGATTGAGCAGGTTGTGGTGGTAGTACCGGTGATCGTCCCAACGCTGGATCGCGAGTTCCTCGGAAAACGACACGCGTGGCGCTCCGTGAACTGGTCGGGAAGTGGCAACACGCGGCCCGGGCGGCCGCAACCCCCAAGTCTTAGACGGGACAGCGGTCGGCCGCAAGCGCGGCGGGCAGATTGTTGAACAATTGTCACAATCGGGGCACTCGGCGAGGGGCTGGCGGCCATCGAGCGGATCCCCCGACCCCCGGCACCCGACACAACCGCGGCGCGAGCGGCGACGCGTGAGGGGCTTCGAGGAGGAGGAACAGGCCACGCTCGCCCGGGTGGCGTGGCGCACCGCCCGGCGACTGCCGGGGCCGCGCTGCTGCTGGCCCCCCGCGAAGCATGTCGCGCCGCAGGCGCTGGCCCGATCCACCCCGGACGAGACCGGGCACTCCACGCACCGAGTCGCCTGAAGACCCGGGGCGGTTCAGGGTGTCAGGACGCCCGTGCCGACTCGCGCGTCACCAACGACGTCATCCTGACTAACATGAGACCGAGCGTGCAGGCGAGGCGCTCGGGAAGGTGGCCTGACCGGGCCTGCCGCGCCCGGCGGCGCGACCTGTCCTGGACTGCCTCGTTGCGGTCGCGCCGCCGCAGTGACCGGGTGTTCGGCAGCGGGAGTCCCCCTTGCCCTGTACGGGATGGATGCCATGGCGCGATCACTCATGCTCCTCTGTCAACTCGCAATAGCGCTGGGGCTGCTGGGTGCGTGGCTGCTGCGGGCCGGCAAGCCCACGCCGTGGCGCGGTGGCGACGCCAAGAACATGCGGGAGGAGTTCGTGGCCTACGGACTCCCTCCATGGTTCGTGTGGGTGATCGGCCCCCTCAAGGTCGCGCTCGCGATCCTGCTGATCGTGGGGTTGTGGATCCAATCGATGGCAAGGCCAGCTGCCATCGGGGTGGCCGTGCTGATGCTCGGTGTGATCGCCATGCACGTCAAGGTGGGCGATCCGTGGAAGAAGTCCCTGCCGGCCATCTCGTTGCTCGTGCTGTGCCTGATCGTCATCGTCCTCTAGGCTGTGGTGCCGCGTGCCGCACGGAGATACCAGTGCGCCGGGCCGCCCGAGAATGCTGGCGAGATGTCGGCGGCAGCGGACGGCGCGCACCCGCGGCCGCTGGACCGGAGGGTCGGAACGACGACCGGGCCCCATCGCGGAGAAGGAATCATGAACAGGCCGGGTTCGATCGAGGATCAGTCGCCCTCCGAGCTGATCGGCAGGAAGATCGCCGCGCTCGCGGACTGGCGCGGGGAGACCCTGGGCATCGTGCGCAGGCTCATCCACGAAGCGGACCCGGACATCGTGGAAGAGGTGAAGTGGCGAAAGCGCTCGAACGCGATGCTCGGCGTCCCGGTGTGGTCGCACGACGGGATCATCTGCACCGGCGAGACCTTCAAGGACAAGGTGAAGCTGACCTTCGCCAGGGGGGCCTCGTTGCGGGACACGGGCAAGCTCTTCAATGCGAGCCTCGACGGGAGCACGCGGCGCGCGATCGACATCCGTGAAGGGGAGAGGGTGGACGCCCGCGCCTTCAAGGCGCTCGTGCGTGCCGCCATCGACCTCAACACCACTCTCGGACGGAAGAAGCCGAGGCAAGCGAAGTAGGACTGCGGTGCGGCGGCGTCCGGCGACGGCTTGTCGCGAGGCAGCCGCCGGGCAACGTGCGGCGCACGGCGCCGGGCGCCGTCGCTGATCCTGGGCGTCAGCCCCGACGAGGGAGAGCCGATCGTGGAAACTCGACGACTTGGTGCCGGTGGCCCCGCCGTCTCTGCCCTGGGACTCGGCTGCATGGGGATGTCGGACCTGTACGGCCCGGCGAACGAGTCCGACAGCCTGGCCACGATCCATGCCGCGCTGGAGGCGGGGGTCACGCTGCTCGACACGGGCGACTTCTACGGCAGCGGTCACAACGAACTGCTGCTGCGCGAGGCCCTGCGGGGCCGGAAGCGCGACGACGTCGTCATCAGCGTCAAGTTCGGGGCCCTGCGCGACCCTTCCGGCGGCTGGATCGGCATGGATGCACGGCCGGCCGCGGTGAAGAACTTCCTGGCCTGCACGCTGCGACGCCTGGGCACCGATCACGTGGACATCTACCGCCCGGCCCGGCTCGATCCGGCGGTCCCCGTCGAGGAGACGGTCGGCGCCATCGCCGACATGGTGAAGGCCGGTCATGTGAGGCACATCGGCCTGTCCGAGGTCGGCGCGGCGACGCTGCGTCGGGCGCAGGAGGTGCACCCGATCGCGGACCTGCAGATCGAGTACTCCCTGTTCTCGCGCGGCTGCGAGGCCCGGATCCTGCCCGCCTGTCGCGAGCTCGGCATCGGGGTGACGGCCTACGGCGTGCTGTCGCGAGGGCTGCTGAGCGGGCACTGGTCGAAGGATCGCCAGGTGCGGGACTTCCGCGCCGTCCTGCCGCGCTTCCGCGGCGAGAACCTCGCCCGCAACCTCGCGCTCGTCGAGGCGCTGCGCGCGTTCGCCACGTCGAGAGGCGTCACGGTGGCCCAGGTGGCCATCGCCTGGGTGCTGTCGCGCGGGCCGTTCATCGTGCCCCTCGTCGGGGCGCGCCGGCCGGACCAGCTGGCGGAGGCCCTGCGCGCCTGCGACCTCGCCCTGACGCCAGGGGAGCTGGCGGCGATCGAGCGGGCCGTCCCGGCAGACCAGGTCTCCGGCACCCGCTATCACGAAGCAGGGATGCGCGGCCTCGACAGCGAGAGCGGCGAGAGCCCGCACGGCGGCTGACAGCCGGTATCCGGCCAGGGGACTCCTGCGACGCGGTGCCTGGCGATGCGGTGCCGTCCTCTCGCGAGTGGGCACGCCTGACGGTGGCATCCTGCTTGCCGACATGCGTCCGGAGTCGAGAGCTGTCGGGCGGCGGTCGCACGCCGGGGATGAGGGCGCGATGAGGCTCCGAAACTGCACTGCCGCATTCGGATGGGGACTGTCGGCGGCGTTCCTGCTGGGGTGTGGCCTGTTCACGTACATCCTCGCTCGCGACGGATCGTCGGGCATCCGGATCCATCCGCCGGACGTTCCCGAGTCCTACCCCCCTTGGTTCATGCCGCTGGTCCTGGCGGTCTTCTGGGTCGGGGGCATCGCCGTCGCGAGGTACGTCGCAAGCAAGCCCTGCACCTCGGTCGAGGTGGGGCCGGACAAGTCCGTGGTCGTCGTGCGGCGCTTTCCGTCCAGCCGGTCGGTGCGGCACTTGAAGGCAGCGGAGCTGTCGCCGCCTGAGATCATCGAGTCCACCGACAGTGAAGGCGCTCCCTACTTCCTGGTGAACGTCACGGCAGCTGACGGCTGCACGGTCTGCATCGCCGAAGGGCATGATCGCGAACGCTGCGAGTCGGTGCGTGTCGCGTTCGACGATGCCATCGGCAGGGGCCCTGGACACGATGACCTGAAAGACCTCGCCGGACGGGCGAGCGAGGACGACATCGAGGGCGAGGCGCCTCTGGCGCCCGACCGGTGTCCTGCGCGGGATCGAGCGGCCCGACCAGATGTTTGACATCGGCATCGTGCGCGCTGCGGCCGTCATCTTCGTGATCCTCGCAGCGCTCGTCGCAGCCTTCCAGGTCGCCCTGGTCCTGGGTGCCCCGTGGGGCGAGTTCACCCTTGGTGGTCGCTGGCGCGGTTCGCTGCCCCCCCAGGGTACGCGCGCTGCCGCTGGCCTCGACGGTGTTGCTGGCCGCCTTGGCGGCCGCGGTAGCCGCGCGTGCGGGGATCGCGTTCCCGCGCATGCAACCGTACTCCCGGGGCCTCGCCTGGGTCGCCGTGGCGTACTGCGTCGTCGGCACCATCGCGAACGCGGCCTCCCCCAGTCGCAGGGAGCGCAAGCTGTGGCTGCCGGTGGTCGCATGCATGCTCGTCCTGGGCACGATCGTCGCGATGGCGCGGCCGCAGGCCGCGGATCGCCGTGCCGCCCAACCCCTCGCTCCAGTTGCCCCGCGACGGCACGCGCTGCAAGCTCGGGCGGCTGTGCGCGAGGGATCATCGCGGCCCCGCTCGCGGCGATCGCCTGCGCGGTCGGCCCGACTCCGGCGCCACCGGGAAGGATCTCGACACCGCGGACATGAGAGCACTCCTTCGCGCCGCTGCGCTGCTCACGATCGCGACGACTCCGCTTGTCGCGCAGGACATCACGATACGCCGGGCCGACGGTTCGGAGCGCCGGGTGTCGTCGGCCGAGCTGGCGATGCTGGCGCGCGACGAGTTCGAGGCGGCCGACCACGGCGTGACGACGCGCTTCGAGGGGGTGGAACTGCGCGCGCTGCTGCAGCTCGCGGCCGCCGGCCCGGTGGACTCGTTGCGCGGCCCCGCCCTGCGGCGCGTCCTCGTGCTCGTCGGCGCCGACAGGTACGCGGCCACGATCGCCCTGGCGGACCTCGATCCGAGCATCGGCGGGCGGCGCGTGTACGTGGTGAATCGCGCCGACGGCGTGCCGCTGGCCGCGACCCAGGGGCCATGGCGTGCCGTGATCGTGGGGGACAGACGCGCGGCCTGATGGGTCCGGCAACTCGAGCGCGTGGAGCTCGTGGACGTACGGTAGCGTCGGCGCGCCGCGCGCTGACGGCGCGCGGAGCCGATGGCGGTGCCGGGAGCGCAGTCGACCGGCCGCGCACCCGCGTGTCGTCGCGGTGGCCGCATCTGGGGAACGCCGGGTCTACATCAGCGGATCGAGGAGTGAATGCCCGGGCCCGATGCGCCGCCTCCCGAGCTGGATGCGCTGGCCGCCGCCCCGGAGCGGCACACCCTGCTGCTCGAGGACGCGCGCGTGCGCGTGCTGGATACCCGCATCGCTCCGTGAACCCGCACGCCGGTGCACACGCACGCGTGGCCGGCCGTGCACCATGTGATCGGCTGGAGCGCCTTCGTGCGGCGTGACGCCGAGGGCGTGGTCGTGCTCGATACGCGCGTGGCTGGCGTGGAGGCGGCCGCTGGCGCCGTGCTGTGGGGCGAGTCGCTCGCACCCCATTCGCTCGAGAACTTCGGCGACTCGCCGCTGCACATCGTCAGCATCGAGGTGAAGCCCGCGCCGGGCGGCCCAGCAGCGCATGCGGTGTGACGGCACCTGGTGACCGACCGCCGCCCGCCTGCGGCTGTCGGAGGCGGCCAGGGCACGCCTTGACGCCGGGCGTCACCGCGGCAGCTGCCACGTGAACGCCTGTGTGTGGCCGCCTGGATGCTCCGCTCCTCTCCGCCGAGGCCGCGTCATCGTCTTCCGCGGTTTGCGCCATGTCTGCACGGCACCCCTCGTCCCAGCCGGCGTGCCGGGGGCCCTGCTGCGCCTGGCTGTCCGCGTCGTCGCCCTGCGCTCGGGACGCCGCCGAGCGGCGCCGGGCCGGGGCACGCCCGACGATGATCCCCGACCTTGCGTTCCGGCCGACGACCTCCCCCCGGGATCGCGCCTCGTCCGCGGCGCTCGCGGGTCGCAGGCTGCTGGAGCAGCGTCCTGCTGCCACGCGCTGGCCGCGCCCGTCAATGCGCGGCCGCCGCCAGCGCCGCCAGCAATCGCTCGACGCTCGGACCGCCGCCCACCGCGCAACTGCCGCCGCTCACGGGGGGCTTCCCCTCCACGTCCACCCCGTCCACCAGCACCGTCGGCGACGCGTGGCGCCGATACTCGGGCGGCGTCGCCTCGTGCGTGGTATCCCGTTCCGTCCAGGTCGCGGGCAGGCCGCTCCGGGCGAGGGCCTCGCGCAGCGCCGCGCGTGCCGCCGCCACGTGCGGGCAGCCCGGGAAGTACACCAGCTCGATGCGCATCGCAGCTCCTTGCCGCAGGGTCCGCCGCCGCCATCGCAGCCCCGCCGCTCCCGCTGGCTCGCTGCTGGCCGCCGGCGCCGCGCCGGCAGCCACCCGCGGCGCGGTCGGCGCGCACTCGTCGTGGGCAGGGCCACCGCAGCCCGCTCAGGCGTTCAGCAGGCTGCGCACCTCGGCGGCCGTGGGCACCCGCCCCGCGATGGTGACCTTCTCGTCGATGAC
>Ga0073932_1001026_pt1 | contig 58444 bp, 57 predicted proteins | sample DewCreD2012metaG_FD_76967 | JGI IMG/M metagenome (GOLD analysis project Ga0073932, IMG submission 76967) | Hot spring sediment bacterial and archeal communities from British Columbia, Canada, to study Microbial Dark Matter (Phase II) - Dewar... ...
GGGCCGGGCGGGGCCGGGAAATCGCGATGGTTGGACGCCAGCGTCACTGACAGGCCGCGCCCGTCCGCGTAGTGGACGAGCGTCGCCGCGGCTCGGATGGCGCGCTCGAGCGTGTCATCGGCGGCCGCGCCGATCACGACCGACGCGCGCACGTCCAGCAGGATCGTCAGGCCGGGCCGGGTCTCCTCCGCGAATTCCTTGACGACCAGGCGGCCGGCGCGGGCGGTCGAGCGCCAGTGGACGTGGCGCGGCGGGTCGCCCGGGCGATACTCGCGCACCCCCACAAACTCGCTGCCCGGCCCCACGGCCGCCAGCGGGTTTTGCACGGCGGGCCGCCGATCCAGCAGCGGGAAGCGCTGCAGGACGCGGTACTCGGGGAAGACCAGCACGCCGGTCGGCGCGGCCAGGGCGCGCTCGGCCGTAAAGAAACCGAAGGGCGCGCGACAGCTCAACCGCAGCGGCGGGAACTCGAACCAGCCGCGCCGGGCGAACAGGGTGGAATAAGACAGCCGGACCGATCCGCGCGCCGGCGCCGAGACGAAGAAGGGCTGCTCCCGGTCCGCCGCGGGCGCGAAGGGGCAGACTTCCAGGCCGCGGATGTGGACGGCCGGCTGGCCGCCGGGGTTGCGCAATTCCAGGGTGACGGTGGCCGCCTCGCCGACATGATGTTCCCGGTCGGCGGCGGCTGCCGGCGGCGCGTCGTCGAGCCAGCGCGCCAGCGTCAGGCCGCGCAGCATCCGGCCCGGCGCGCCGGCCGAGGCCAGCCACACGCCCAGCGCCAGCGCTGCGAACAGATACAGCCAGCTGACCTGCGTTTGATTGGCGAAGAGGTAGAAGACGACGGCCAGGCCGAACACGGCCCAGCCGCGCCGCGTGGGCCGGGCGATGCGGGCGCGCAGACGCGCGGTCAGGCGGGCCGGCGCCCGGGGGTTCGGCGTTCGGCGTTCGGTGGACATCGCATCTCCACAGGCCGCGCCAGCGCCCGGGCGGGCCGCGCCGTCACTCCAGGCGGCCGAGGAAGAACAGGCCGAGCGCGCCGACGACGGCGCCGCCGAAGAAGATCAGCGGGTTATCAACGCCGGACCAGGCCACCAGCAGGGCGCCGATGAAGGCGCCGGCCAGTGAGCGTCCCCACCAACTGCGCAGCATCCTGGAATAACGATTATTGCGATCGCTCAGCATAACCTTAACTCGACTCCCTCTAAACCGGCACAGACACCTGCGCCAGCAACGCCTCGGCCACGGCCAGCCCGGCCGCCAGCCCGCGCTGGCGGGTGAGCAGGCGATGCGCCATCGCCGCCGGGGCCACGGCCTTCACGTCGTCGGGCGTGACGAAATCGCGGCCCTGCAGCAGCGCCATCGCCTGGGCCGCGCGCTGGACGGCCACCCCGCCGCGCGGGCTGATGCCCAGGACGACGTCCGGGTGGCCGCGCGAGGCCAGGACCAGGTTGAGAATGTATTCCTTCACCGGCCGCGCCACGTCCACCTTGAGCACGGCCGCCTGCAGGCGCAGAATGTCCTCCAGCGACAACACCGGGCCCAGGTCGTCGAGCGGATCGCGGTGCTCCTCCTGCTCCAGGATGCGCAGCTCGGCCTCCCGGCCCGGATAGCCCAGCGACAGCGAGAGCAGAAAGCGGTCCAACTGGGCCTCGGGCAGCGGGAACGTGCCGGCCGTCTCCACCGGGTTCTGTGTGGCGACGACGAAAAACGGCTGCTCCAGCCGGCGCGTGACCCCGTCCGTCGTCACCTGCCCCTCCGCCAGCGCCTCCAGCAGGCTAGACTGCGTGCGCGGCGTGGCGCGGTTGATCTCGTCCATCAGCACCACGTGCGCGAACAGCGGGCCGGGGACGAACACAAACTCCTGGCGGCGCTGGTCGTACAGGCTGGAGCCGGTGATGTCGCTCGGCAGCAGGTCCGGCGTGCACTGGACGCGCTTAAAGTCGGCGTCCAGCGAGCGCGCCAGCGCCTTGGCCACCAGCGTCTTGCCGACGCCGGGCACATCCTCCAGCAGCACGTGCCCGCGCGCGATCAGCGCCGCGATGATCAGGCGCAGTTTGGCCGGGTCCACCACCACCGCCGCCTCGACGTTGGCGGTCAGCCGCGCAATCGGGCCGGCCGGGTCCGGGGGCCGAGATTGCGCTTCGGGCCGCGACTGAACTGCAATCATGCCGCGATTGTATCACGCAGGCCGGCGCCGCCCGATTGCCGAGTTCGTGCCGGGAAGGTATCATCCGGTGCGCACGAACGTGCCGGTTTCACGACGAAGGCCGAAGGACAGGCGTGCGTCTTTCGTCCTTCGCTATGGGTCACGATGCTCGAACCCCCCTCCAAAACCCTGATCTTCGTCGGCGCCCATCCGGATGATGAATCGTTCGGCCTGGGCGGCACCCTGGCCGAGTACGCCCTGCGCGGCGTCCGCGTGATCTACGCCTGCGCCACGCGCGGCGAGGCCGGCGCCGCCGACCCGGAGCATCTGGCCGGCCACGCCACGCCCGGCGACATGCGCTGGGCGGAGTTGCTGGCCGCCGCGCAGGCTCTGGGCCTGTCCGACGTGATCTATCTGGGCTACCGCGATTCTGGCATGACCGGCTCGCCCGACAACCATCACGCCGACGCCCTGGCCGCCGCGCCGCTGGAGGCGGTGACGGCGCGCGTCGTCCGCGTGCTGCGCGAGACGCGGCCGCAGGTCGTCATCACCTTCGACCCGATCGGCGGCTACCGCCACCCGGACCACATCGCCATCCACCGGGCGACGGTGCGCGCTTTTCACGCCGCCGGCGACCCGGCGCAGTACCCGGATGCCGGCCCGGCCTACGCGCCGCAGAAGCTGTACTTTCAGACCTTCCCCAAGGGCTTCCTGAAGACGGCCGTGAAAATCATGCCGCTGCTGGGGCAGGACCCGCGGCGCTTCGGGCGCAACAAAGACATTGATATCACGCAGCTGCTGGAGGACTTCCCGATCCATGCCGAGGTAACGATCCGGCCGGAGGCCGTCGAGCGCAAGCAGGCCGCTTCAGCCTGCCACAAGAGCCAGCTGGTCGGCGGCCCGCCGATGCGCGGCCCGATCGCGTGGCTATTGCGCCGGTGGCAAAACCGCGAGAGCTATATGCGCGCCTATCCCGCGGCCCACAACGGCGAACGGGAGACCGACCTGTTTGCCGGGGTGGTGTGACGCCGCGACGCCTGGCGGGCGGAGAGTCCCGTCGGGACGTCTCTACGCCGCGTGCGGCGTGGCGCGGCGGATGAAGGCCGCCAGATCGTCCTTCAGCCGAACCAGGGACGGCTGATGGATATACATCATGTGGCCGGCCTCGTAATACGTCAGAGTCACGTTGCCTTGCAGGCTGGGGTCCAGGCCCAGGCGCCGGAACGTGTACTCGGTGGCGAAGTACGGCGTGGCCAGGTCATAGTAGCCGTTGGCGACCAGGACCTTGAGATGGGGGTTCATGGTCATGGCGCGGCGCAACGTCTCCGCGACGTTGAGGAACTGGTTCTGGTACTCGGCGTAGCTCCAGGTCTGCCACAGGTTCGGGTGCAGGATTTCGTAGGGCAGATCGGTTTCGAACTTGAGCTCCGCGCGCACGTAGTCGTTGAACGCCGCCGTGTACGGCCCGAGGATGTTGGTGTAGCTCGGGTCATCCTCGAAGCGTTCGCCGGCCGCGTCGCGGTCTATGCCTGTGAAGCGGCTGTCCAGCCGCCCCACCGTGCGGCGCTGGTCGCGCAGCAGCTCTTTGGTGAAACGAAAGATTTCGATCCGCAGATCGGCGCGCTCGACGTAGTCCGGCGACAGGCCGGTGAGGCGCGCCAGCTTCGCCACGAGCCGGGCGCGCTCGTCCGCCGCCAGCGCCGCGCCCTTCATCAACCCCAGCGTGTAGTCGCCGGCCGCGAAGGCCTCCGCCTCGCGCAGGGCCGTCGGCAGGTCGGCCTGCAGATCGGGCGGCAGCCGGCGGTGATACCAGGCGGTGGCGGTGTAGGTCGGCAGGAACAGGACGTGCGGCAGGTCGTTGCCGGGGCCGAAACGCGCCGTCTGGAATTCCAGGATCGACGAGATCAGCATGACGCCGTTCAGGTACAGGCCCAGCCGCTCCTGCAGGTAACCGGACAGGCCGGCGGCGCGCGTGGTGCCGTAGCTCTCGCCGATCAGGAACTTGGGCGACGTCCAGCGCCGGTAGCGCGTGGTGTACAGGCGGATGAACTCGCCGATCGACTCGATGTCCTTGCGAAAGCCGTGGAACTCGCGCGCCTTCTCGCCGACGACCGGGCGGCTGTAGCCGGTGCTGACCGGGTCAATGAACACCAGGTCGGTCATATCCAGCAGGGAATAGTCGTTGTCCACCAGCCGGAACGGCGGCGCGGGCAGATGGCCGGCCTCGTCCAGCCAGACGCGGCGCGGGCCGAGCACGCCCAGGTGCAGCCAGACCGACGATGAGCCGGGGCCGCCGTTGAACGAGAACGTCACGGGCCGCCGGGCGCGGTCCGGCGCGTCGTCCCGGGTGTAGGCGATGAAGAAGACCGTGGCCTTGGGTTTCTCGCCCTCCGCCTCGCCCGCCTGCTCGCCCTTTTTCTCGGCCTCCTCTTTCAGCACCAGCGTCCCGGTCGTGACCGTGTAGCGGATCTCCCGGCCGCCGATGACGACGGTGTGTTTCGTCTCGACCAGGTTGTCCTGCGGGGCGGGCCGGGCGTCTGGGGCGGGTTTGGGAGAGGCGTTCGTGTCAGGCATAGCGGTCACCTAATCCAGCGGCAGTTTGGCGATCTGGAACACGCAGTTGGCGTCGCCGCGCGCCTTGCACAGGGTCTCGACGATCTCAAAACGCCGCCCGCCGGAGGCCCAGAAGGTGGCCTCCTCCAGCAGGCCGCCCGCCAGGTGGCAGCACGGCTCGTCCGTGCGGCGCCCCCAGCACACCGGGCAGCGCTCGATCACCCACAGGTAGTGCGCCTCGGTGTCGGTGACCTTGACGACCTGATCGCTGAACTGGTTGAAGACGCGCGCGAACACGTCCAGCCCCACCCGGAACTTCACCCCGAGCGGGATGACGCGCATGGGCAGGTCCGAGATGCCGATCACGGGGTCGAAGTCTTTCAGGCCGAGCGTGAACGTCCCCTGGCCGATATGATGGTTGAGCCGCCGCCCCTCGCGCTCGCCGAAGACCTGTTCCACCGCCGCCTGCAGCGCGCTGATGGTCTCAAACGCAAAGCGCTTCTCCAGGTTGTTGGGCAGCAGCGAGCTCGTGCCCAACTGCGGCTGCCCGGCGACGTGCAGGACCTCGTTCAGGCGGTCGCGGCCCAGCGTCTGGCGCATCGACGCCATCAGGACGCGCCCCATCCGGTTGGGATAATAGTAGCTGGGCATCTACGGCTCGACCAGGACCGCGATCACTTCGCCCGGCCCGTGGACGCCCACGGTCAAGGTCATTTCGATATCGGCCGTGCGGCTGGGGCCGGTGACGAAGAGCGCAGCGCTGCGAGCGCGGAGCGCGTCCGCCAGGTCGGGCCGCGCATGGAGCCAGGCGGCCAGCGTGGCGTGCAGTTGATCGGGCGTGAACACAGCGATATGCGCGCGCACCGACATCGCCGCCAGGCGCGGGCGTCCCGGCCCGGCCAGCAACACCAACGTGCCGGTCTCGGCCACGGCGGCGTCCACGCCCGTCAGGCCGACCGCGATCGTCTCCAGGTCGGCCAGCCGCTGCGCCCGGTCCGGGCCCGGCGGAACCTCGCCTGCATCCACCTGCACCCCGGCCTGGCGCAGCGCATCCAGCAGGCCCGGGACCGGGAGGTGCGCCCCGCCCCACGCCAGCACGCGGCCCGCGCCGCGCTCACGCACCAGCCGGGCGACGAGCGCCGCCGCCTCCGCCTGGCGCGTGCTCAGGAAGGCGCCGTTGAGCGCGCGCAGTTCCTGGGCGAATTTCTCGGCCAGCTCGGACGGCGGAGGGGGGACGGCGGACGAAGGGAGTTCGACCGACGGCGCAGGCGGCAGGCGCGCCGCAGCCAGGGATTGACGGATCTGGGAGAGGATGGCCGAACGGGAATCGGGCATGGGGGTAACGGCTCGCTGACAGGTGATCGCTGACGGCTATCGGCGCGGGCGGCGTTGCGCCCAACGGCTGCGGAAGGTCCGGCGCGCGAAGGCCGGAAAATCGCGGCGCCGGGTCCAGGCATCGGCGGGCGGCGGCAGCCAGCGCAGGTAACCGTCGCGCGCAAGCAGGCCCGTGCCCAGCCCGGCGAAGAACTGCCCGATCCGGTACAGGGCGGGCGAACGCATCGCGAGCGCAAAGGCCCTGATCCCCCACCTGAGCCAGGCCGGCGGCTGCCCGGCGCGGACGTGGCGATGGCGCACCGCCAGGAGCATAGAGGGGATGTCGATGCGCACCGGGCAGATATCGCGGCAAGCGCCGCACAGCGTGCTGGCGTTGGCCAGCTCATTGAACTCGGCGCCGAAGAGCGCGGGCGACACCACCGAGCCGATAGGGCCGCTGTACACGGCGCCGTAGCCGTGCCCGCCGATCTCGCGGAAGATCGGGCATACGTTCAGGCACGCGCCGCAGCGGATGCACAGCAAAGCCTCGGCCAGCTCGCCCCCCAGCATCGCCGAGCGCCCGTTGTCCACCAGCACCAGGTGAAAGGCCTCGGCCCCGTCCGGCTCGCCGGCCTGCCTCGGCCCGTTGACCAGCGAGACATAGCTGGAGGCCTTCTGCGCCGTGGCCGAGCGCGGCAGCAGGCGCAGCATCACCTCCAGGTCGGCCAGGGTCGGCACCAGGCGCTCCAACCCCATCAGGGCGATGTGGACGCGCGGGACGTCCTTGGTCAGGTCGGCGTTGCCCTCGTTGGTGACGATGACGATGGTGCCGGTCTCGGCCACGCCGAAGTTGACGCCCGTGAGGCCGACGTCGGCGGCGAAGTAGACCTGGCGCAATTCCCGGCGCGCCACGGCCGTCATCTGCTCCACGTCCAGCGTCGGCGGAGCGCCAAACCGTTCGTGAAACAGGTCGGACACGTCCTCGCGCCGCAGGTGGACGGCGGGCGTGATGATGTGCGACGGCGTCTCGCCGCGCAACTGGATGATGAACTCGCCGAGATCGGTCTCCACCACGCGCGCCCCGGCCTGCTCCAGGGCCGCGTTCAGGTGGATCTCCTCGCTGACCATCGACTTGGACTTGGCCACCACCGGCGCGGCGCCCGGCCGGGCCGCGCCGCGCACCAGGTCCAGGATGATCCGGCGCGCCTCGTCGGCCGTGGCGGCCCAATGGACATGCCCGCCGTTGCGCTCGACGTTGGCCGTGAACTGTTCAAGATACTGGTCGAGCTTCGCCAGCGTCTGGAGGCGGATGGCGCGCCCCCGGTCGCGCACCGCCTCGCTGTCCGGCAACTCGGCGAAGCGCTGGTTGCGGCCCGCGACACGGCGCTCGGCGTTGCGGTCCAGCGCCAGTTGCAGCACCGGGTTTTTCAGAGACGTGTGGATGCGGTCGGCGAACGGGGCCAGCGGCTGGGACATAGCGTCACCGGTTGACGTGGTAGGCGGCCGGGATGTACGGCCATGGATCGATTGTAGCAAATTCGGCCAGCAATTCCGGCGTGACGGGCGCGCCGGGCCGGCGGTCGGCGCGCCAGCGCCGGAAGGGGTGGAGGCGCAGCCGCGCCTGCGCGAACTCCTCGACCACGAGCTGCGCCGTGATTCCGTACTCGTCCACGAAACCCTGCCGCTCGAACTCGTCCAGCACCGGGGCCGGGTCGAACGGGACCGAGCGAAAGGCCGCGCGCCAATCACGGCCGTCGCTCTCGAGCAGCAGATAGGAGGCGCGGTGCGCGCCGTCGAGCGGCACGCCGACCGAACCGGGGTTGAGCACGCGCCAGCGCCCGGCGCGGCGGTCCATGGGCAGGTGCGTATGCGCGGCGACCACCGTCGTCTCCTCGACGCCCGCCAGCCAGGCCGCGACGTCGGCCTCGGGCGAGTCCCGGTAGATGGACTGCGTGTTGTCACGCGGCGAGCCGTGGACCACGCGGATCGGCGGGCCGTCCGGGAAGCGCAGGCTGAGCGTATCCGGCCAGGCGGCGATGACGGCGTGCCAGCGCGCGTTGAACTGGCGCTTCAGCCAGGGCAGCAGCGTGTAGTCGCGCCAGGCGGCGGGCATGCGCGGCGTCTGGTAATCGAGCAGGTAATACTCGTTGTTGCCCCGGATGACGGCCCACCCCTCGGACGCCACGCGCTCCAAAACCTGGGCCGAGAACGGGCCCCAGTTGATGACATCGCCGGCCACGACGACATGGTCGACGCGCCACCGGGCCAGGTCGGCCAGCACGGCCTCCAGCGCCGGCCGGTTGCCGTGGATATCGGCCAGGATCGCCAGAGTCGTCACGCTAAAACCTCCGGCACCCAGCCGCGCAGCGCCCGCAGGGCCGCCGGGTTCATCTTGTGGCCAAGCTCATGTTCCACGTAGACGACGTCCGCGCCGGCGGCGGCCAGCGCGCCGCGCGCCAGACGGGCCTCGGCCACCGGCACCGTCTCATCCTTCAGGCCGTGCGCGATCAGCGCCCGCTTCCCGGCCAGGCGGCCGGGGACCGCCCACGGGCGCGCCGGCTCCGGCAGGAAGCCGGCCAGCAGCGCGACGCCGCGCGCCAGCTCCGGCGTGTCCAGCATCAGCGCCGCGCACATCGCCGCGCCCTGGCTGAACCCGATCAGGACCACGCGCCCCGGATCGACCGGAGACGCGTCCGGCAGGCGGCGGACGAACTCGCGCAGCGCCGCCAGGCCGGCCTGAAAGGAGTCGCCATCCGCCAGGTCCCGATACCAGCCGAAGCCGGAGTTGACGGCGACCGGCGCGCGCGGCCGGAAGAGGGCCGCCGAGGACGGCACGGCCGAGTCGAAGATCGACATCACGTTTTCGTCGCCCAGCCAGCCGTGGACCAGGACCGCCGCCGGGGCGCGGCCTGCGCCGCTTGCGGGCCGCGACACGTGGTGAAGGTTGAGGGAAGTCACAACTGCCATTGTACCCTTTGAGGCGGCGCCGGAGTTTCGGGTACACTCACCCCCATCCTCAGGACCAGGAAAGGACGCCTGTTCATGAAATGCCGTGTCATGTTGATCGCGCTGGCCGCCCTGCTCGCCGCCTGCGGGGCCGGGCCCACGCCTCCGCCGCCGTCCAGCGCCCCGGTTGAAAGCACCGCCGCCGCGCCGCCCGGAGGCGGGGTGAGGCTGACCTGGCACCGCGAGGGCGGGATCGCGGGCTTCTGCGACGTGCTGACCGCCACGACCGGCGGCGAGGCGCAGGCCGGCGTCTGCAACGCGGAGCCGGTCATGGGCCGGCTCACGCCGGAGGAGCGCCTGCAATTGCAGACCTGGGCCGCGACATTTGGCCCGGTCATCATCGTCATCGGTGATCCGGCCGCGGCTGACTCGCTGTTGACCACGCTCGAGATGAACGGCCTGGGGACCGGACAGCCGACCGACGCGGAACAGCAGGCGATGCTGGATTGGGCGTCGGCCGTCTACACGCGGCTCCGGCCGCCGGGCTAGACTCGCCTTGAGACCCCCGTGACAGCCGGCCGTCAGGCTCACAAGCCGGGCAGTCAGGAACCAGAATCGGAGTGAGGGCGTCTTGTTTCATGAAAGGATGAATGACATGAAACGCCTGTCTCTTGCCCTCACTGTGGTTGTCCTGGCGGCGGCTTGCGCTCCGCTGGCCGCGCCGGCTACCAACACGCCGCTCCCACCCGCGCCGACGGAGACGCCGGCCGATGCGGACCTCACGCCCGCCCAGCGCGCCGCGCGGCAGGCGTTGATGGCGTCGCTCAATCTCTCGGCCGATCAGGTCAGGCTCATCAGCGCCGAGGCCGTGGACTGGCCCGACGGCTGTCTGGGCGTGCGCCGCCTCGACGCGCTGTGCGCGCAGGGGATCGTGCCCGGATATCGCCTGGTCATGGAAGCCGAGGGCCAGCGTTACGAGTACCACACCAACCAGGATGGCAGCGTGATCGCGCCCGACGCGCCGACGCCGGCCTCCGACGCCGCCGTTCAGGCCGCCCGGGAGGCCCTGCAGGCCGCGCTGGGCCTGGAGGCGTCCGAGATCACACTCGTCGAGCGCACGCTGATGGAGTGGTCGGACGCCTGCCTGGGCCTGGGCCAACCCAACATGATCTGCGCGCAGGCGCTGACGCCCGGCTGGCTGATCGTGCTCGAGGCGCAGGGGCGGGCCTACACCTATCACGCCAACGCCGACGGCAGCGCCGTCTACTCCGCGACGCTGGCCCTGCGCTGGCACCGCGAGGGCGGCCTCGCCGGCTTCTGCGACGACCTGCTGGTCGAGTGGAGCGGCGTCGCCCAGCCGCGCGCGTGCAAGCTGCGCATCGCCTACCCGGAAGGCGCGCTCACCGACGCCGAATTGCAGCAGCTCCAGGCGTGGGGCATGCTGTTCGGGAGCGTGACCCTCACGCAGACCGATGAGGCGGCGGCGGACGCGATGACCCTCACCTTGAGCCTGAGCGGCTTCGGCCTGGCCCAGCCGACCGAGGCCGAGCAGCAGGCCATGCTGGAGTGGGCGCAGGCGGTGTTCACGCGGCTGGCGCGGCCCTGAGCGCGCCCTCCGACCGTAGCGAATTCTTTTCGGTATACGTTCGCCCCGAGCCGCCTGAACAGCTCGGGGCGCTCTGCGTCAAAGGAACCGGATATGCGTTCGGTTCACACCGGCACGAAAGCGGCCAGCCCAAAGGCAACCGCCAGGCACAGGCCGGCGGGCAACGCCACTGCCAGGGCGGCCAGGGCGCCGAACGCCATCCAGTAACGCGTGAGCGCCAGAACGGCCAGCGCCGCGAGATTGACGAACAGCGGCGCGCACAGCGCGGCGAACCCCAGGGCGGTCAGCACGGCGTCCGGCACGCCGCTGCCCCCGCCGTCCAGGGCGCCGGACGCCAGCGCGGCGCCGGCCAGGCCGAAGGGCGCCAGGACGCCGATCAGGCCATTGACGACGAACCAGCCTAAGAAACCCAGGACAAAATCGAGGGTCTTCTGGCTGCGCGTGGCGTACGCCCTGCGGCTGAGGCGCACCCTATCCTGCCAAAGACTCTAGCCGGTCCACCAGGCCGGCCAGCACCTCGAACGCCGCCTCGACCGTCTCCGGCGCGGCCAGGTCGACGCCGGCCTCCCGGATCGCGTCCAGCGGATAGCGCGAACTGCCGGCCTTCAGGAAACCCAGGTAGGCCTCGGCCGCGCCGGGCGCGCCGGACAGGATGCGGCGGCTGAAGGCGTTGGCGGCCGAGATGCCGGTGGCGTACTGGTAGACGTAGTAGCTTTCGTAGAGGTGGCTGAACGTGGCCCAGGTGATGCCCACGCGCTCGCGGTCCACGTGCACTTCGCCCCCGTACGCCTCGGCGAACAGGTCGGTCATGCGCTCGATCATGGCGGGGGCCGTCAGGCCCTGGCCGCGTTCGACGCGCTCGTGCATCTCCAGCTCGAAGCGCGCCAGGGTCGGCATGATGAAGAAGTAGCGGTGGAAGTTGGACATCGCCTCTTCGATCACGTTGATCTGGAAATCCCGGTCCGTGGACTGCGCCAGCAGGTGGGCGCGCACCATCGCCTGGTGGAAGTTGGAGGCGACCTCGGCCGCGAACAGCGAGTAACTGCTGTAGACCTTCGGCTGCGTCTGCCACGTCAGGTAAGAGTGCATGGAGTGGCCCAGCTCGTGCGCCAGGGTGCTCAGGCTGAACAGGTCGTCGGCGTAGGTCATGACGATGAACGGAGGCATGCCCTGCGCGCCCCACGAGAACGCGCCCGAGAATTTGCCCAGGTTGGGGTAGAGGTCCACCCAGCGGTCCTCCAGGCAGCCGCGGCGCATGACGCGCACGTAGTCCTCGCCCAGCGGCGCCAGGCCGGCGCAGATCCAGTCCACCGCCTGAGCGTACGGGACGTGCGGCGTGGTCGCGGTCAGCGGCGCCCAGATGTCGTACGGGTGCAGCGTCTCCACCTTCAACGCCCGACGCCGGACGCGCCAGTAGCGGTGCCAGGTGGGCAGGTTGCGGCGGAAGGTCTCGATCAGGTTGTGGAACACCGCCGCGGGGATGTTGTTCTCGAAGAGCGAGGCGGCCAGCGTCGAGGGGTGCCGGCGCGCGCGCATCAGGAAGACCCGCTGCCGGATCGCCGTAGACAGGTTACCGGCCAGGGTATTCTTGTGCGCCAGGTACGCATCCAGGTAACTCTGCCAGGCCGTCCGGCGCGCCTCCCGGTCCGGCCCGGCCAGGATGGCGTCAATCGAGCCCTGCGTCACCTCCACGGAACGGCCATCGGCGGCCGTCGCCGGCGCGAAGACCAGGTCCGCATCGGTGAGCAGGCTGGCGGTCAGGCGCGGCCCCGCGAACGGCTCGGCCAGCAGACCCAATAGCTCCTCCACTTCGCCGGAGCGCACGTGGGCCTGCTTGCGGAACACGTCCCGCACGAAGTGCGCGTAGGGCGCCAGGCGCGGCTCGGCCGCGATCCAGCCCAGCAGGGTTGGCTCGCCGATCGCCAGCAGCTCCGGCTGGAGGAACGCGATGGCGGCCCTGGCCTGGCCGTCCAGGCCGTCCGCGCGGCTGAAGCGTTCGGACGCGGCGGCGTCGGTGGTGTCGGTATAGTAATCAATGGCGCTGAAAGCCGCCACGATGTCCACGCGGCGCCGCAACGCGTAGATGGCCTCCAGCGCGTCGGCCAGGATCGTCGGCCCCTCCCCCAGGCGCCCTTGAAACTGCTTCAGCTCCGGCAAGGCGGCCAGCAGGGCGTTCAACTCCGCCTCCCAGGCAGCCGGGTCGGCGAAGACGCTTTCGGCGTTCCAGGTGAATTCGCGCGGGACCTCCCGACGCGGGGGAACAGGGATCGTCATGTGAGTCCTTTCTGCTGAACAGGGGAGAGGGCGTCGCCGAAGGGGCGCCGGACGGGCCGCCTCCGAGAGGATACTCTGGAAGGGCCGCCGTGGTTCAGCGCCCGGCCAGGATCTCGGCCAGGTGCCGGCACTGGACCGCCACGCCGTCCCGGCGCAGGCCGCCCTGGATGTGCATCAGGCAGCTCATATCGCAGCCGACCAGCGTCCCGGCGCCGGCGGCGCGGATGTTTTCGATCTTCTTGTCCAGCACCGCGGCGGACAGGTCGCCGTGCTTGACCGCAAACAGGCCGCCGAAGCCGCAGCACTCCTCGGCGCCGGTCAGCGGCGTCACCTGCGCGCCGCGCACGTGGGCCAGCAACCTGCGCGGCTGGTCGGTGACGTGCTGGTACCGCAGCAAATGACACGAAGCGTGATAGGTCAGCGCGCCGTCGAAGCGCGCGCCGACGTCCGTCACCCCGAGCACGTCCACCAGGAACTGCGCGAACTCGTAGGTGCGGGCGCCCACCTGGCGCGCCCGCGCCAGATCGGCGGGGTCATCCCGGAACAGGTCGGCGTAGCTGTGCGTGACCATCGCCGCGCACGAGCCGGACGGGACGAGGATCGGGTCCGGCGCCGTCGGCTCGAAGACGTCCAGGAAATGCCGGGCTATGGCGCGCGTCTCGTCCCGGAAGCCGCCGTTGTAGGCCGGCTGGCCGCAACAGGTCTGGCCCGGCGGGAAGCGCACTTCCATGCCCAGGCCTTCCAGGACGGCGACGACGGCCTCGCCGACGTGCGGGAAGAGCGAGTCGACGAGGCAGGTGATGAAGAGCTGGACGCGTTGCGGTCGAGAGGGGAGGGTCATAGCGATGAGGATTTCGGAAACGGCCGGAGACCCCGGTATTATAGCGGGGCGGGTGCGTTTGGGCGAGCGCCCCGGCAATCAGGGCGCCTGCGCCGATGGTGGTCAATCTCCAGGCCGCCGCGCCTGGGCGCAACCATTTCCATCGTCGCCCCGGCGAAGGCCGGGGCCCAGAACTCCCGCTCGTCTGCGCGCGTCTGCTCCTGGAGGCCGGCTTTCGCCGGCATGCCGTGGGTGCTGGGTGTCTGACAGGCGGACGGGTCAGCCCAAAAGCCCGAAGGCACCCGGCCATCAGGGAGTGCTGTAAAATCAGTGGACGCGGCCGTCTGTCGTCGGTCATCCGTGGTCTGCCCTCTGACATGCCTCATCGCTCCGTCCTCTACGAATTCGTCGTCCAGCTCGACAGCGGCGCCTGGGGCGTCGCCTGCCCGGTCGATCAGTCGCTCATCGGGCCGGTGGCGTACGGCTGGGACCGCTACCAGAAGGACCCCGCATCGCTGACCTTCGGCGGCGGGCTGTTGGCCGGCTCGCCCCTGCCCGGCACGCGGCGCATGATCGTCTGCGGTTACTCGCCCCAGTGGGAGGGCTTCTACGTCTCGGCGCTGGGCGGCGCGATGTACGTCATGCGGCGGATGGGCGTCAATTTCGTCTGGCTGCGCGGGCGCGCGCCCGTGGACTCCGTCCTGATCCTGAACCTGAAAAACGGCGAATACTCGGCGCGCCTGGAGCCGATCGACGCCGACGCGCTGTGGGCCGGCTGGACCGATCCGCAGGGCCGGACCTGGACGGGCTTCTACGCCCTGCAGCAGCACGTCTTCCATACCTATAAAAGCGAGTACGACGGCGACTGGCTGCGCGTGCTGGCGGTCGGCCCGGCCGCGCGCCTGACCCGGGAGGGCGCCATCGGCTCGAACGCGGTCAAGAAGGGGGCGCTGAGCGTCATCGACGACTGGGCCGGGCGCGGCGGTCTGGGCTCGCGCCTGCTCCAGCACCATCGGATTGCGGCCGTGGTCTTTGGCGGCGACTGGCAGGACCCGGACATGAAGGCCGGCAAGGAACTCGACCAGTATTTCGTCGAGCGCTTCGGGCTGAAGGCCATCCAGGCGGACCTGGTGCTGAGCGAGAAGTATCGCTACGTGCCCAAATTCGACACGGGCGGCACGTTCGGCGTCAACATGCACACCGCCGACGACCGGCTGCTGGCCTTCAATTACCGCTCGATCTACGCCCCCGAACCCGAGCGCCTGAAACTGCACGACGGGTTCATCCTGGACCACTACCTGAAGCAGTTCAACGACGAGATCATCGCGCCGCGCAATTTCGACCACTGCGGCGAGCCGTGCGCCGTCGCCTGCAAGAAATTCGTGGGGGAATACAAGAAAGACTACGAACCGTACGCGGCGCTCGGCCCGTTATGCGGCGTGTTCGACCAGCGGGCCGCCGAGCGCCTGAACAAATACGTGGACACGCTCGGCCTGGATGCCATTCAGGCCGGCGGCACCGTGGCCTGGTTCATGGAGTTGATCGCCGCCGGCCTGGTCCCGGCCGCGGACTTCGGGCTGCCGGCCGAGGGGCCGCGCGGATTTCCGGTCGGCAGAGAAGCCGGAGGGAAGGCCCTCCCCTCCCCCGAGGACTTCGACCTGGTCGCCGACTCGGCCCACAACGCCGACTACGCCATCGCCGTGCTCAAGATGATGCTGTTCACGGACCACGGCGCGCCGTTCCGCCAGGGCCTGCGGGCGGCGGCCAAATGGCTGGACGCCCGCTACGGGATCAAGTCGCTGGACCGGGCCGTGTTCACCGCCCACGGCGAGCAGGGCTGCATGGTCCCGAACCAGTACTGGACCCCGGGCATGTTCGCGCCGATGCCGCTGATGGGCAAGTACTTCTCTTATTACGAGAACACGTTTTACGAGCCGCACGCGCTGGGCCGAAAGAACGTGGAGCGTTTCGTCTACGAGCTGTACTCCGAGAACACCGGCGCCTGCCGTTTCCATCGCAAGTGGACCGAGGCCCTCATCGACGAGGTGGTCACCAGCCACTTCGAGCTGCCGGGCCTGGACTACTGGCGCATGAATTTCCAGGTCGCCCGGGCGATCCACGCCCACCAGTCGGCGCGCAGCGTCCCGTGGGAATCGCGCCGGACAGTGGACATCATCGTCGGTTTCCTGGAAAATTGGGAACAGGACGGATTGACCGACCCGGACCTGCTGGCCTGGCTGGCGCGCTTCCGGGCCGACCGCGACCAGGCGGCGCGCGATTTCTGGCGGGCCATGTACGACGGGATGAATGCGGCGTTTGAGCAGGGCCTGCCCGAGCCGCCTCCGGCGGCGCACGGACCGTTGACGCCGAAGTGACTCACGGAAAGGTCGAGCCTGATGAAAATCAACTTCTACGCCACCCTCCGGCCGATCGTCGGCGGCAAGACCATTGAGTTCCCGGAGGCCGCCGGCCTGACGGTGATGCAGACCATTGAGGCCCTGATCGCGCGCTATCCGGATCTCAAGCCGGAGCTTTTCCGCTCGGATGGCACGCTCTACCCGCATATCCACTTCTTTATCAATGGGCGCGACGCTGAGTTCCTCGACGACGGTCTGAGCTACGTCATCCAGCCTGACGACACCATCAACATCTTCCCGCCCGTCGGAGGCGGCTAGATGCGGACCCTGGTGCACGAGATGCGCGGCCTGCCGCTCTGGCTGCTGCGCGAGTATCTGGTGGAATTGGGCGGCCGGGCCGTTGACGAAACCACGGTCGCCGGGGAGGCCTGGCGGGCGCGGCTGACGCGGCTGGAACCGTTCCGGCTCGGCTCGCTCGAAGTCGGCCAGGTGCGGCTGGAACTGGAGATCGAAGAGGCTCAGGCGGACGCGTTTATGGCGCGCTTTGACCTGAAGACCCTGCGCGCGGGGGGATGAACCAGACTGTCCGCAAAATGAAAGGGCGGGTCGGAGACCCGCCCTTGCGTTCTGGGCGGATGACGGCTCCCCCAAACCGGCCGTCATCCAAAATCAGGATCACCTTCAGAGGATTTCCAGTTCCTTGAGCTTGGCCTCCGGCACCACGCCGTTCTCCCAGCCGCGGGCCTTGTAGTATTCGGCCAGCATGTCGTCCAGCTCGCAGACGTGGCCCTGAGAGCCCGGCATCGTGGACGGCTCATGCGTGAAGCGCTTGGGCAGGTAGTCGGAGCCTTCGCGGAAGCCCGCCAGGTTGTTGTAGTAGCGCTCCAGGTTGTAAATGCGCTCGCCGGTCTTCAGCACATCGGCGGCGGTGAAGGGCACGCCCACCATGGCCGAATACTGCTGAGCATACTCGTCCGCGCCCTCGGCGAACGCGCTGAACTTGCACAGGTCCAGGCTATCCGAAAAGGCGTGCACATCCTGGAAGACCTTGGTCAGCTCACCTTTGCCCTTCCAGGCCAGCGGATCCACCTTGAGCGAGCCGAACGGCATCACGCCCAGCTCCGCCGCCGGGGTGTAGGCGCGCAGGTGACAGGCCCCGCGGTTGCTGGTGGCGTAGGCGATGCCCATGCCCTTCAGGCCGCGCGGGTCGTAGGCCGGGATGCCCTGGCCCTTGACCGTCATGGCGATCTCGGGATGGCCGAAGTGCTTGGCGACCGCGTTCGCGCCGTCGGCCAGGATGTTGCCGATGCCCTCGCGCATGGCGATCTTGCGGACCGCCTCGGTCATGCCGTAGATGTCGCCCCACTTCAGACCGCCTTCGCCGTTGGTCCAGCCCTTTTCCGTGGCCTCCATCCAGACCGAGATCGGGTGGCCTGTTTCAATGGCGTCGATGCCGTAGTCGTTGCACAGGTCGATCATCTTGGCCACCGTGGCGACGTCGTTGTTGCCGCAGTTGGCGCCCACCGACCAGGCCGGCTCGTACTCGACGCTCTCCATGCGCAGGCCCTTCCACGGCCCTTCCTTGATCTCGACCTCTTTCTTGCACGCCACCGGGCAGGCGTGGCAGGTCGGGTCATCGACCAGGATGTGCTCCTTGACGTACTCGCCGCTGATCTTCTCCGCATCCGCGCCGAAAGACGTCAACTGGCTGTTCCGGGACGGCAGGGCGCCCATGTTGCTGGTGATGTTCATCAGCACGTTGGTGCCGTAGACCGACAGGCCGCCCTTGCGCGGGCTGGTGATGTTCTCCGGGGCCATGATGGTCGCCAGGGCGCGCTCATGGGCGGGCTTCCAGGCGTCGCGGTCGGCGGCTTTGACGATCTTCTTCTCCGCCTTGACCACGATGGCCTTGAGCTTCTTGCTGCCGCCGACGCAGCCGGTGCCGCCGCGGCCGCTGGCGCGGTCGTTCTCGTTGACCCAGCACGCGAACTTCACCAGGTTCTCGCCGCCCGGGCCGATCGCGATGACGGTCAGGTCTTTCTCGCCATACTTGGCCTTGAAGTGCTTGACCGTGTCATGCACGCCCTTGCCCCACACCTCGGAAGCGTCGTGCAGCTCCACCACGCCGTCGTGGACGTAGGCGTAGACCGGCTTGGCGGATTGGCCCTTGAAGACCAGGCCGTCGAAGCCCGCCCAGCGCAGACGCGCCGCGCTCCAGCCGCCGTGGTGCGAGTCGGTCACCGTGCCGGTCAGCGGGCTCTTGGTGACGATCGCCATCCGGCCGCTCATGTTGGCCTCCGAGCCGGTCAGCGGTCCGTTCATAAAGCACAGGACGTTGTCCGGCCCAAGCGGGTCCACTTTCGGACCGGCCTCGAACACGTAGCGGACCCCCACACCCCGGGCGCCGATGTACTTGCGCTTCCAGTCCTCCGGGATCGGCTTGTAGTCGACCTTGCCGGTCGTCAGGTCAACATGGCCGACTTTGTCTGCGTAACCACCGAGCATAGCAGCCTCCTGTGAAGGTAGATGGGGATGCGGGCGAAATAAAACAGGCGTTGTGTCTCTCGATCACAACGCCTGTCTGCCTCTCAATCGGGCTGGCGCAGCCGTGTTGGACGCAAACGCGCAACACGCAACTCTGGTCCGCATGTGGGTTAGGGCACGGCCTGTTCTCATGTCTATAATAGCGATAACCGGGTGCCAAGTCAAATGCAATAGCCGAACTGAGATCGAAAGTCACCCCCAGCGGCGTCATTCGTCAGGCGAGATGTTTTGTAATGCTCATCACAAGTGTGCACAACCCGCGGATCAGGGCGCTCATCCATCTGCGCGAACGCCGCCATCGCGAGGCCGAGGGCGTCATCCTGATTGAGGGCGCGGACGAACTGGCCCTGGCCTTGAGGGCCGGCGTCCAGCCTCGCGCGGTGTTCGTCTGCCGGGAGCGGCTGGGCGCCGCCGGTCCCCCCTTCCCGTTGCCCGCCGGAGCCGAGGTGTTCGAGGTCAGCCGGCCGGTGTTCGAGAAGATCGCCTACCGCGAGAACCCGGACGGCTGGCTGGCGGTCGCTCCCGCGCCCCGCTGGTCCCTGGACGGGCTGGCGCAGGAACTCGACCGGGCCGAGGCGGGCCGGGCGCCCGGCCGAGGCGGGGCGGATCGCCATCCGCCTCTGCTGCTGGTGTGCGAGGCGGTGGAGAAGCCGGGCAATCTGGGCGCCATGTTGCGCACGGCGGACGCAGCCGGCGCTGACGGCGTGATCGTGTGCGACCCGGCGACCGACCTGGGCAACCCCAATGTGGTCCGCGCCAGCCGCGGCGCGTTGTTCTCGGTGCCGGTCGCGCTGGCCGCCAGCCGGGACGCGCTGGCCTGGCTGAAGGCGCGCGGCATCGCGACGGTGGCGGCCACGCCGCAGGCGGATCGGCTGTACACCGACCTGGACCTGCGCGGCCCGGTCGCCCTGGCCGTGGGCGCCGAGGACGCAGGCCTGAGCGCCGCCTGGCTGGAGCAGGCCGACCTGACCGCGCGCATCCCGATGACGGGCCGCGTCAACTCGCTGAACGTCGCCGCCTCGGCGGCGCTGCTGCTGTACGAAGCCGTCCGCCAGCGGCAGCGGGGGCGCTGACATGGGCAAGCGCAGCGCCTGGCTCATCGTCCTGGCCGCCCTGTCGTGGGGCACCATCACGGTCAGCACCAACGCGATCTATCAACTTGCGCCGGCCGCCGACGCGCCGTCCATCGGCTTCTGGCGCATGGCGTTTTCGGTGCCGGCGCTCGGCCTGCTGGCCTGGGGCGCCGTCGGCCGGCGGCTCTTTCAGGTGGCGCCGCGCGACCTGGGCCTGATCGGCCTGATCGGCCTGGCGATGGCCGCCTATCAGGTGACCCTGTTCAGCGCCATCCCGCGCCTGGGCGTCACGATCGCCGTCATTCTCACGATCTGCTCGGCGCCGGTCATGGTGGGAGTGCTGGCCGCTTTCTTCCTGGGCGAGCGCCTGACGGCGCGGGTCGGCCTGGCGCTGGCCCTGGCGATCAGCGGCACGGCGCTGCTCTCCGGGCTGACGACGCCGGGCGAGGCGGCCCGCCCCGGCGACCCGCTCGGTGTGGCCCTGGCGCTGGGCGCCGGCCTGAGCTACGCGCTGGTGACGTTGAGCGGGCGCGCGCTGGCCGGGCGTTACCACGCGCTGCAGACCGTCGGCCTGGGGTTCACGGCCAGCGCCGGGCTGCTGCTCCCGTTCGCGCTGGCGGACGGCCTGGTGACGGCCTATCCGCCGGCCGGCTGGGGGTTGTTGATCTACCTCGGCGTCGTCCCGACCGCGCTGGCGTACTGGCTGTACGTGGAGGGCCTGAAACACACGCCGGCGACCACGTCCAGCATCATCGCGCTGCTCGAGCCGCTCACCGCCTCGGCCCTGGCCGCGCTGTTCTTCAGGGAGCGCCTGGAGCCGGCCGGCTGGGCCGGCGCGGCGCTGCTGCTGGGCGCGATGGGGCTGCTGCTGTTTCAGACGACCGAGGCCGGACCGCCGAGGACCCAAGCGCGCTGAGCGCCGGCCCAGCCTCTTCAATGCCCATCGCGTTTGGGCGGCCAGGGGAAGAACGCCGAGGTGCGCTGAACGTACTCGCGGTAGCCGGGGCGCTCAGCGAGGTTCTGTTCGAGCAAAGCAACGCCGGACACGCGCACGAGCAGGAAGGTCATCAGCGCCGGGGCGAAGGCCGTGGCCCAGCCCCACGGCGCGCTGCCCGCGATCAGCCAGTACCCCCACCACAGGCAGGCGTCGCCGAAGTAGTTGGGATGCCGCGTGTACCGCCACAGGCCGCGGTCCATCACCCGGCCGGCGTTGGCCGGGTCCGCCTTGAAGCGCGCCAGCTGACCATCGCCCACCGCTTCGAACAGGAAGCCGACGACCCACACCAGCGCGCCCAGGCCGTCCAGCCAGTTGAGGGCCGGCGCCGGGCCCAGTTGCGCGGCCAGCAACGGCGCCGAGATGAGCCACATCAACGCGCCCTGGAGCAGATAGACCTGGAAGAAGCTGACCCACCAATAGGCGGCGCCGTACTGCCGCCGCCAGGCCCGGTAGCGGTAGTCTTCGCCCTTCCCCCGGTTGCGCCGGTAGAGGTGCAGGCCCAGGCGCAGGCCCCAGATCATCACCAGCGTCGTGATCAGGACCCGGCGGCCAAAGTCGCCGTCGCCGAGCGCGAAATAGACCAGCGCCGGCAGGCTGAAGCCCGGCCCCCAGAAGATGTCCACCAGGCTGGCGTCGCGGACGGCCACGCTCAACACCCAGAGCAGCGTCATCATGGCCAGGATTGCGGCGCCGCCGGCGAGATACAGCGACCACCAGGACATAGCTCCGATTGTACGCGAAGTCCCCCTGCCTGCCGGCGATCCCCGGTAGAATAGGCGCCATGACCCGCCTGCCCCGCGCTTTCTTCGCGCGCGACACGCGTCGCGTGGCCCGCGACCTGCTCGGCATGGTCCTGGTGCGCGTGCGGGCCGACGGCGCGCGGCTGAGCGGCCGGATCGTGGAGACCGAGGCCTACCGGCCGGGGGACGCCGCCTCGCACGCTTTCCGGGGCCGCACCGCGCGGAATGCGCCCATGTTCATGCGCCCCGGCACGGCCTACGTCTACTTCACTTACGGCATGCACTTCTGCTTCAACGTGGTCACCGAGGCCGACGGGCTGGCCGCTGCCGTGCTGGTGCGCGCCCTGGAACCCCTGGACGGGCTGGCGCACATGCGCGCCGCCCTGCCCCACCTGAAAGACCGCGACCTGTGCCGCGGCCCGGCCCGGCTCTGCCGGGCCCTGGGAATCGGCCGGGAATTCAACGGCTACGACCTGCAGCAGCGCGGCAGCCGGCTCTTCATCGCGGAGGGCGCGCCGGTTGCGGAGGCCGAAGTCCGCGTCACGCCCCGCATCGGCGTGCGCGGCGACGCGGCGGCGCGGGCGGCCCTCTGGCGCTGGTATGTGGCCGACAGCGCGTGCGTCAGCGGACCGCCGGCGCGGCCGGCCCGCTAGGCCGGACGGAATCCGCAACGTCCGCCCCGGCTCCGGGTTGTAACTTCGCGGGGCAGCCCCGCGCCGCCGGCCGGCTCGAGTATCATTGCGGACAGCGGCTGCGGCCCGGCCCGCGACCGCCTCACAAGGAGCAGCGACCCATGGGCTTACTGACCGGCAAGACCGCTCTGATCTTCGGCGTGGCGAACGACCACAGCATCGCCTGGGGCATCGCCAAAGCGTTCCACCGCGAGGGCGCGGCCCTCGGCTTCAGCTACGCCGGCGAGAAACTCGAGCGCCGCGTGCGCCCGCTGGCCGAGTCGCTCGGCGCGACGTTCGTGGAGCCGTGCGACGTCGGCCAGGACGCAGACATCGCGGCCGTGGTCGAGAAGACGCGCGCCGCCTTCGGCGAAATCGACCTCCTGGTGCACTCCATCGCCTTCGCCGGCCGCGACGACCTGGCCGGGCCCTACTACGCCGTCTCGCGCTCCGGCTTCGCGCTGGCCATGGACATCAGCGTTTACTCCTTCACGGCGCTGGCCCGGGCCTACCTGCCCATCCTGCGCCCCGGCGGCGCGCTGCTGACCATGACCTACCTCGGCTCGGTGCGCGCCGTGCCGCACTACAACGTCATGGGCGTGGCCAAGGCCGCGCTGGAGGCCAGCGTCCGCTACCTGGCGCTGGACCTGGGCGCCCATGAAAAGAAGATCCGCGTCAACGCCATCTCGGCCGGCCCGATCCGGACGCTGGCCGTGGCCGGCATCGCGGGCTCGCGCCAGCTGATCAGCGAGTTCGCCAAGGTCAGCCTGCTACGCCGCCACATCACCATCGACGACGTCGGCAACGCCGCCGCCTATCTGTGCTCGGACCTGGCGGCCGGCGTCACCGGCGAGGTCCACTACGTGGACGCCGGCTACAACGTGGCCGGCTTTCCAAATCCGGAGGAGGGCGGCGCGTAGAGACGCGCCCGCCTCTGTACGCACCTTCCGATAACGGGCATGGTTAAACAACGTCTGTCTGTCGGCCTGGCCGACCTGGCGCGCTTCGAGCCGCTGGTGACCGCGCTCGGCTGGGAGCGCATGATCCGGGCCCTGGACGATTCCTTCCAGGCCGTCGGCGAGATCGTCACCGGCCAGGGCGGCCGGATCGTCAAGTACCTGGGCGACGCGGCGCTGTTCACGTGCGACGATCCCGTCCGCGCGGCCCGGGCGGCGCGCGCCATCGCCGGCTACCGGGGGGCCGCCGGCCCGCACACCGTCCGTTTCTGCGTCGCCGTGGCCACCGGCGAGGTGTGGACCGCCCGGATCGGCCACAGCTCTTACGCGGTCGACGACATCTTCGGCGACCCGGTCAACGCCGTCTTTCGTCTGCTGGCCCAGGCCCGCGCCGCCCCGGACGGGATCGCGCTCGACGATGAAACCCGGGCGGCGGCCGGCCTGGAGCGCCGTTGACGAGCCGCCGTCTCTGTCTCCAGGAGGACAACCCGATGCCTGCTCCGTCACCCGAACTCGTCCAGACCCTGCAGGCCCGCGTGGCCGCGCAGGGCGAGACGATCATCCAGTTCCTGCGCGAGATCTGCGCCATCCCGAGCATGGAGTCGCAGATCGGGCCGGTCGGCGAGCGCATCCAGGCCGAGATGCGCCGGCTGGGCTTCGACGAGGTGCGCTTCGACCGGATGGGCAACACCCTCGGCCGTCTCGGCGACGGGCCGCGCGTCCTGGTCTATGATTCGCACATCGACACGGTCGGCATCGGCGACCGCGACGACTGGGAGTGGGACCCGTTCGAAGGCAAGGTGGAGGCCGGCCGGCTGTACGCCCGCGGCGCCTGCGACGAGAAGGGCAGCACGCCCGGCATGCTCTACGGCCTGGCGCTGGCCCGCGACCTGGGCCTGCTGGAGGGCTGGACGGCCTACTACTTCGGCAACATGGAGGAGTGGTGCGACGGTATCGCGCCCAACGCCTTCGTCGAGGCGGACCCCCGGGTGCGGCCCGACGCCGTGGTCATCGGCGAGCCGACGCGGATGCGCCTCTACCGCGGCCACAAGGGCCGCATCGAGCTCAAGATCACGGCCTACGGCAAGTCGGCGCACGCCGCCTCGCACTACCTGGGCGACAACGCCGTGTACAAGATGATGGCCGTCATCACGCAAATCCGCGAACTGGACCGCCGCTTCCGCCTGGGGATGGGCGCGCATCCGGTGCAGGGTCATCCCTCCATCGCGGTGACGGACGTCGCGGCGCGCACGGCGTCGCTCAACGCCGTGCCCGATCAGTTCACGATCTTCCTCGACCGCCGCATCACGTCCAACGAACCGCGCGACGAGGTGATCGCCCAGATCAAGGGCCTGATCCCGGACTATTTGCAGGACGAGATCCACGTCGAAGAATTGTTCTATGATACACCGTCCTACACCGGGTTCGTCTTCCCGGTCTCGAAGTTCTACCCGCCCTGGCTGCTGGACGAGGCCCATCCGTTGGTGCAGGCGGGGCAGGCGACGATCGAGGCGCTGTGGGGCGAGCGGCGGCCGCTGGGCACGTGGGATTTCTCGACCAACGGCACCTACTGGGCCGGCAAGGCCGGCATCCCGTCCATCGGTTTCGGCCCCGGCGATGAGAAGACCGCGCACACGCTCGACGAGAACGTCCCGCTCGACGAGGTGGTGCGCGCCGCCGAGTTCTACGCGCTCTTCCCGGCGCTGTTCGGGGCCGCCGCCTGACCGCGCCGCGCCCGACGCCGTGACATTCAGCGCGCAGAAACCGGATAAATGGCAAGTGGGCGGCCGCGAGGCGGGGCCTATGCTGGAAGGCGACTCATCCACTCGCGCCGCACAGCCTTAGAGCGCGCTCCCGGTTTGTTGGCGGGAAGCGCCCCTGGAAAGGAGAGCCCCCATGCGCAGCTTTGTCGGGCGAGACATCCTGTCGCTGAAGGATTTCGAGCGCCAGGAATTCTTCCGCGTGTTCGAGATCGCGCGCCGGCTTGAGCCGATCGCCCGCGACCGCCGCAACAGCGATCTGCTCAAGGAAAAGACGCTGGTCACCGCCTTCTACCAGCCCTCCACGCGCACGCGGCTGGCCCACGAGGCCGCCATGCACCGGCTGGGCGGGCACGTCTGCGGCTTCGCCGACCCCAAGATGACCCGGGCCGGCGACTTCTACCAGGAATCGATCAAAGACACCGTCAAGATGCTGGAGTTCTACGGCGACGTCCTCGTCATGCGCCACTTCCAGCAAGGGGCCCCGCACGAGGCCGCCCGCTGGGCGTCGATCCCGGTCATCAACGGCGGCGACGGCTGGGGCGAGCACCCCACGCAGATCCTCACCGACCTGTACACCGTCCTGCAGGAGAAGGGCCGGATCGACGGGCTGCGCTGGCTGGCGGTCGGCGACATGCGCATGCGCACGATGCACTCGCTCGGCTACGCGCTCACCCAGTTCGACTGCCCGATCACGTTCGTCGCCCCGCCCGACATGGCGCTGACGCCGGAGTTCAAGGACGAATTGCGGCAGTACAGCCTGGATTTCAAGGAGGCCGAGCACGTCGAGCAGGCCATCGGCGCAGCCGACGTGATCCTGGTGGAGCCGGTGGTGCAGCCGGATTACACCAAGTCGCGCGACGAGCGCGCCGGCCAGGTGGGCCTGACCCCGGCCAACTACAAGATCACGCGCGAACTGCTCGCCACAAAGGCCAAGCCCGACGCCATCCTGCTGCACTCGCTGCCGCGCATGGACGAGATTCCCACCGACGTCGACCTCACGCGCTGGTCGCGCTACTGGCAGGAGGCGTTCGCGGGCGTCGTGATGCGCATGGCGCTCCTGGCGCTGGTGTTGGGGGCGGTCGAATAAACGCCGAGCGCCGCCGGCGCCTGAAGGCCAAAATAGAGAGCGCCCTCCCGCGGGAGGGCGCTCTGGTCCATCGGGCGGCCTCAGCCCGCGGCCGGCGACGCCCCCGGCGCCTCCTCCGGGCCGAAACGTTTGAGCACGTTGTTGACCAGCTTGAAGATCAGGTTCTGCTGGAAACCAATCACCCAGGCCAGGATGTACAGGAACAGCGGCGTCTCCTGCAGGAACGCCAGCACCCCGGACAGCACGACGACGTACACGAACGCGCCCAGCATCATGCCCAGCAAAGGGTAGGTGTAATACCAGATCGAGAAACTGGCGTCGAAGTCCTTCCTGTCCGCGACGTGCTTCCACAGGCCGTACAGCGCGCCGGTGACGCCGCCCAGCCCGCCCCACAGGATCGACGCCCACAAGACGGCCACGCTCAACTGGTCGAAGGCCACGCCCAGGCGCCGCAGGTTGTTGTCCATCGCCACCAGCGTGTCCACCGCCCCCAGCATCCAGACGAAACCGCCCACCATCGCCAGCAGCATGATGAGCTGATAGCCGAAGATGACGCTCGGCTGCTCGAACCACTTGCTGCGCCGCGCCCGTTCGTAGATGTAGCGCGCCTCGCCGACCTGGCGCTCGGCGTCCTCAATCTGGTCGCGCGCGTTGAGCAACAAGTTGCGGGCTGTGGTCAGCCGGTCCAGCATCTCCTGGGCCAGTTTCAGGCTGATCTTGGGCGCCGTGGTGATGACGGCCTCCAGGTCGTCAATCTCCTTCCAGCGCTGCTTCAGGCGCTCATCGGTGACGAAGAACGCCACCAGGCCCGCCTCGGCCTGCAGCGCGTCCGGGCGCACGAAGGTCGCCGACTTGATCCCGATCTCGTCCGGGTTGACCTCCAGGCCGATCCACTGGATGTCCGGGTCATACATCTGGTTGCCGGTCGGCCGGGCCTCGGGCGGCGCGCTGGCCGCGGCCTCCGCCGTCAGAGCGGGCTCACCTTCTGACGGCGCGGCCGCGCCCGGACCGTCAGGCGCGCCGGGCATGTTGGCGTAGGCGCCCAGCGTGGCCGCCAGGGCCGGGTCGGGCTCCGGGCGGTCGGGGAAGATGGCGGCCAGTTCCTCGGGCGACAGGTCGGGCGCGCCGCCGGCGCCGGATCGGCGCGCCCCCGGCGCGCCGCCGCCGGCCGCCTCAAATGGATTGCCGCGCGCCGGCAGCATGGTTTCGGCGCCCTTGCCGGCCACCGAGCCTTCATCGGGTTTGGGTTGCATGCAGCACCTCCTGGGCCAGGCGCCGGAAAGCGCCGGCCGCCTGGCTATCCGGCCGGTAGGCCAGCACCGACTTGCGGGCGACCGGCGCCTTGGCCACGTCGTCCTCATCCGCGATCACGGTATCAAACAGCTTGTGCTCGAACACGGCCCGCAGCTCGTCCAGCACCTCGCGGGCGTGATCGGAGCCGGTCTTGAACATCGTCGCCACGACGCCCAGCAGGTTGAGTTCCGGGTTCAGGCGCTCGTGGATCAGCCAGATGGACTCGAGCAGGCCGCGCACGCCGCGCATGGCCAGGTACTGACACTGCACGGGCAACAGCAGCTCCTGGGCGGCCACCAGGCCGTTGACTGTGAGCATGCCGATATTGGGCGGCGTGTCAATCAAGAAGAAATCGGCCGACACCCGGCTGCGGACCAGGGCGTTGCGCAGGCGGAAGGCATGATCGGGCGCGTCGGCCAGCTGATACTCCACCGCCGCCAGGTCCACCGAGCCCGGCACCAGGACCAGGTTGTCGGCCACCGGCCGGAGGACACTGGCCAGGCTGGCGTTTTCGCGGGTCAGCAGCGTGTACGACGTGCGCGTCAATTTGTAGGGGTCGAACCCCAGCCCGGCCGTCAGCGCGCTCTGCGGATCCAGGTCCACCAGCACCACCCGCTGGCCGCATTCGGCCAGGGCCGCGCCCAGATTGCCCACCAGGGTGGTTTTGCCCACGCCGCCTTTTTGGTTGGCGACGACGATCACGCGCGTCATGCGCGCCAGTATAGAATAACGGGTAGCCGTTGGCAAATTGGACCCGCGTGTGCGATGAAACCTTCCCGACGACGCTCCACCGATATGGCCCTGCTCGGCGCCGGCCTGGGCGCGCTGGCCGTCTGCCTGGTGACCGGCCTGGTCGCCGCCCTGGGTCTGGCCAACGCCCGCCTGGCCGGGGGGCCGGGGACGCCAACCGCCCCGCCGAGCCTGACGCCGCCTGACGGCACGGCGACAGCGCCGACCCCGGCACGCCCGCCGGCAGACACGGCCGCGCCGGGCCCCGCGCCCACGGCGTCGCCGGCGCCGACCACGCCGGCCCTGCCGCTGACCGCCCTGCCCGACCCGCCGCGCGGCCGGATCGTCTACACCTGTTTCGACGGCCAGGACGATGAACTCTGTCTGCTCTCCCTGGACGACGGCCAGATCACGCGCCTCACCGACAACGCCGTCGGCGACTGGTACGCGTCGCTGTCGCCGGACGGAGGCGCGCTCGTGTTCGCGCGCCAGGTGCGCGGCAGCAACTACGAGATCTTCCGCATGAACACGGACGGCTCCGGGGTGACGCCGCTCACCCAGAACGGCGCCGGCAACTTCGCCCCGGAGTATTCGCCGGATGGCGCGCGCATCGTCTTCACCTCCAGCCAGAGCGGCGTGCAGCAGGTGTGGCTGATGGACGCCGACGGCGGCAACCCGATCCAGCTCACGACCGGCCGGGAGAGCATTGACCCCACCTGGTCGCCGGACGGCCGGCAGATCGCGTTCGCGTCCAACCGGGGCGGGACCCGGCAATTGTGGGTGATGGACGCGCCCGCGCCGGGGGAGCCGGTCGGCGCGGCTCCGCGCCAGGTGACCGACCTGCCGGACATGGGCGGGCGCAGCAGCTTCGCGGCCGACGGCGCCGCGCTGACGTTCTACCAGGGCCTCCGGGGCGCGCGCCACATCTTCACCATCGGCCTCGACGGGACCGGCCTGCGCCAGCTGACGGCGGACAGCGACAACGCCGGCCCGTGCTTTTCGCCGGACGGCAACTGGATCGCCTTCGCGTCCGTGCGCGATGGGAACAATGAGTTGTATATCATCCGCCCGGACGGCAGCGGCCTGACGCGGCTGACGCAGAACGTCACCGCCGATTACCAGCCGCGCTGGGGGCGCTGACCGTCTCATACTGAGGGGCTCTCGCCGTTGACCATCCCCCCTCGTTACGTTATAATCCGCCCGCTCGTTTTACAGCGGCCATCCATTTGTGAACTGAGGTTTTACGATGACCAAACGAACCTTCCAGCCTCGCGTGCGGCACCGCATTCGCACACATGGTTTCCGCGCCCGCATGGCCACCAAGGGCGGCCGCAAGGTGCTCAAGGCCCGCCGCGCCAAGGGCCGCTGGACGCTCGCCCCCAGCATGAACAACCACGTCAAGAAGATCAACTGGAAGTCGGCCAAGGCGCCCGCCACGCGTGACTCGGCGAAGTAGCCGCCGCGCCGGGCGGAGCTGATGGCCGACGTCAGCTCGGGCCATGCTCCGGCTGAAAAGCGCAACCGACTTCGAGCGGGTGAGGCGCGACGGACGATCCTACGCCCACCCGCTTGTTGTTTTGGTCGCCTGCCGGGGGGAAGGGCCGGAGACGTCGCCGCCCCGACTGGGCTTCACGGCCGGCCGTTCCGTCGGCTCTGCCGTGCGCCGAAACCGCGCCCGGCGCCTGCTGCGCGAGGCCGCGCGCGGCCTGGCCCCGCGTATCGCCCCTGGCTGGGATCTGATCCTGATCGCGCGGACGCCCATCGTCGGGTGTAAAATGCCGGAGGTGCGTCAGGCCGTCGCCCAGCTTCTCCGCCGGGCGCGCCTGTTCGCCCCGCCAACCAGCGCTCAAACGGAAAACGACCCGTAGCCGGACTCCTGTCGACGCCCATGTGTTCTGCCCCATTGCCTGATCCGGCGCCTGACGCCGCACACGACCATGACCACGATCACGACGCCGGCGAAGTCGTCTGGCCGTCGCGCGAGCCGTTGCCGGAGTGGACGCCGGACTGGCGGCTCAGCCAGTGGCCGCGGACCGGCCTGCTGGCCCTGATCCGGCTGTACCAGGTGACGCTTTCGCGCGCCCTGCCGGCCAACACCTGCCGTTTCTATCCGTCGTGCTCGCGCTACGGGTTTCAGGCGATCCAAAAGTACGGCGCCGTCAAGGGGGGGCTGATGGCGTTCTGGCGCGTGATGCGCTGCAACCCGTTCAACCCCGGTGGTTTTGACCCGGTCCCGTAGGAGAAGAGAGTGAGCCGTTTACGTCTGGCCCTGCTGGGCCTTCTCAGCGCCCTCGCCCTGGCCGCCTGCGGCGCGCAGCCCCTGGCCTCCTGGCCCGGCCTGGCCGTCGATCAGGAGCTGGCTTATGTGGCGTACAACAATCAGGTCGTCGCCGTCAACCTGGCGGACGGCAAAAAGCGCTGGTCGTTCCCGCCCGAGGGCGGCCGCGGCGGCGATGTGTTCCTGGCCGACCCGGCCGTGGGCGCCGACGTCGTCGTCGTCGGCTCCGAAGGGCCGCTCTCGTCCTATAGCGGCGCGGTCTTCGGCCTGAACCGGGCGGACGGCGCGGAGCGATGGTGCCTGGCCCTGGACTCGCGCGCCCGCGACCGGCTGACGACCGCCACGGCCGACTGCCCCCTGGCCCCCGGCGCCACCCAGGCCGGCCTGTTCGGCATCATGCCGCCGGAGGACAACCGCGTCATCGCCGGCATCGCCCTGGCCGACGGCGTGGCCTACGTGGCGGCCGCCAATCAGCGCGTCTACGCCCTCGACGCCTTGACGGGCGAAGTGCTCTGGACCCAGCTGGTTTCCCGGCACCCGATCTGGGCCACGCCGGTGGTGGCGGGCGACAGGCTCTACATCGCCTCGCTCGACCACGTGCTTTACGCCCGGGACCGGGCGACCGGCAACCCATTGTGGGAGAAGGACCTGGGCGGCATGCTGGCCGGGTCGCCCGCGCTGGTGGACGATGTGCTCTACATCGGCACATACAACAAGGAAGTGGTCGCCCTGGACGTCTCCGGACGGGAGCCGGTGGAAAAATGGCGCGCGACGGCTGAGAACGCCGTCTGGGGCGGCCCGCAGGTGAAGGACGGCGTGGTCTACTTCAGTGACCTGAGCGGCGGTCTGTACGCCGTCGACGCCGCCACCGGCGCGCAGAAGTGGCGCGTGACGCCGGGCGGCATGCTGCGCGCCTCGCCCGCCATCGCCGGCGACCTGCTCTTCATCGGCGACAAGGACGGCCGGCTGCACGCCCGCCGGCTGACGGATGGGAGCGAGGCCTGGACCCGCGAGGTGGCCGGCGGCGGGCAACTCTACGCCTCCCCGCTGGTCCTGCCGGAGGCGGGCCTGGTGCTGGTGGCGCCGTACCAGGGCAGCAACTGGCTGGTGATCTACAATACGGCCGGCAACGAGCCGCGGGCTTTTGCGCCAAGCCAGTAGGCACGAGGTAATCGCGATGTGGGAGTTACTGGTCATCAACCCGATGGTGAACAGCATGCTGTTCCTGTACAGCCTGTTGTTCAACAATCTGACGCTGACGATCGTGGTCTTCACGATCCTCATCCGCGCCCTCACGTTCCCGCTCACCTGGCAGCAGCAGCGGTCCGCCAAAGCGCTGCAGGAGCTCCAGCAGGGGCCGGAATGGAAGAAGATGCAGGAGAAGTACGCCGGGGACCGCGAGAAGCTGGCCCAGGAACAGATGAAACTGTACCAGCAGGCCGGCGTCAACCCGTTCGGCAGTTGTCTGCCCCTGCTCATCCAGTTCCCGATCATCATCGGCATGTACCAGGCCATCACCAGCGCGGTGGCGGCCACGCCGGTGCAGTTGCTCACCCTGTCCACGCACATCTACCCGTTCTTCGCCAGCGCCACCAACCTGCTGCCGCTGGACAACCGCTTCCTGTGGATGAACCTGGGCCTGCCGGACCCGTATTTCGTCATGCCCATCCTGGTGGCCGCCACCACCTGGGTCCAGTCTAAAGTGATGACGCCGGCCGCCGCCGACCCGCAGGCCGCGCAGATGTCGCAGACGATGGCGCTGACCTCCACGCTGATGTTCGGCTACTTCGCCTTCACCTTTGCGTCCGGCCTGTCGATCTACTTCATCGTCAGCAACCTGATCAGCATCGTGCAGTACGCCTTCACCAACCCGATCAACTGGCGCAACATCTTCAGCCTGGGGGCCCCGGCCCCGGCCGTCAGCCCGGCGGCCGCCGGGCGGGACAAGGCGCGCAAGAAGAAATAGCCGCGGCGCCGGACGCGAGGAGGAATGGACATGGACGACCACGCGGAACCCGCGCCGACCGACCCGAACGCCGCCCCGGACCAGGAGCTGGCGACGGCGCAACGCGCGCTGGAAGAGCTGCTGGCCCGCATGAAAGTCAACGCCAGCGTCGTGGTCCAGTACGGCGAGGCGGATGAGACCGACGGCGGGCGCACCGTCCTGGCCGATGTGCGCGGCGACGACCTGAGCATCCTGATCGGCCGCAAGGGCGAGACGCTCTCCGCCCTGCAGTACCTGGCGCGCCTGCTGGTCTCCAAACAACTCAACCGCGGCGTCAACCTGGTGGTGGACGTCGAGGGCTTCCGCCAGCGCCGCCACGAGCAATTGCGCCGCATGGCCCGCCGCACCGCCGAGCAGGTGATCCAGCGCGGACGGCCCATCGCCCTGGAGCCGATGCCGCCGGACGAACGGCGCCTGGTCCATCTGGAACTACGCGACCACCCGGCGGTCTACACGGAGAGCGTCGGCGAGGGCAACCGGCGCAAGGTCACGATCATCCCGAAGTAGCCGCGCCGGTGTGTTGCCTGTTGCGTGTTGCGCGTTGCGCGCTGCCGGAGCGCAAGACGTTATGCGCAAGACGCAATCTCCATGACCCCCGTCTACTACCTCGCCATCGGCCACGTCGCTCGGGACCTCACGCCGGACGGCCCCCGCTTGGGCGGGAGCGTGGCCTTCGCCGCCCTGACGGCGCAGGCGCTGGGCTACGCGCCGGGCATTGTGACGGCCTGCGCGGACGACGTCGATCTGCGCCCGCTGGACGGCCTGGCTCTGCATCGCCTCGCGGCGCCCCACAGCACGACTTTTGAAAACCGGTACGGCCCGGAAGGCCGCACGCAGTATCTGCGCGCCCGCTCCGCGCCGCTGAGCGCGACCGATGTGCCGCTCGAGTGGCTGCGCGCGCCCATCGTCCACCTGGCCCCGCTGGCGGGGGAGCTGGACCCGGAGTTGAGCCTCGCGTTCGACGGCGCGCTGGTCGGCCTGACGCCGCAGGGCTGGCTGCGCGCCTGGGACGAAGCCGGCCGGGTGTATCCCCGCGACTGGCCGGACGCCGCCGTCCTGTTGCCGCGCGTCTCGGCGGTCGTGCTCAGCGTCGAAGACGTGCGCGGCGATTGGGCGCTGCTGGAGCGCTGGGCGAAACTGGCGCGGGTGCTGGCCGTCACCGAAGGCCCGCGCGGCTGCTCCGTCTTCGTGCGCGGCCAGGGCGCGCGGCAGTTCGCGGCGCCGCCGCAGACCGAGGTGGACCCGACCGGGGCCGGCGATGTCTTCGCGGCGGCGTTCTTCATCCACCTCTACGAAACCGGCGACCCGTGGGCCGCGGCCGTGCTGGCCAACCAGCTCGCCTCGGTCTCGGTGACGCGCCTCGGCCTGGCCGGCGCGCCGACGCCGGAAGAGGTCGGCCTGGCGCGACTGAGAGCGGAACGGGCATGACTCACACGTACGCCCTGGTCAATCAAAAAGGCGGCGTGGGCAAGACCACCACCGCCATCAACCTGGCGGCTTACCTGGCCCAGCTCGGCCAGCGCGTCCTGCTGGTGGACCTGGACCCGCAAGCCAACGCCACCTCCTCGCTGGGGATGGACAAGAACAAAGTCGATGGCGGGGTGTACGCCGCCCTGCTCGGGGACGCCCCGGCGAGTGACCTGATGATGCACAGCCCGCGGCTCAAGCTGGCCCTGATCCCGGCCTCGCCCGCCCTGGCCGGCGCCGAGATCGAACTGGTGGGCGTGCTGGCCCGCGAGAGCCGGTTGCTCAAGGCCCTCCAGCCGGTGGAGCAGCACTACGATTACGTCCTGATCGACTGTCCGCCGTCGCTGGGCCTGCTGACGCTCAACGCCCTGGTGGCCGCGCGCAGCGGCGTGATCATCCCGGTCCAGGCCGAGTACCTGGCGCTGGAAGGCCTGGGCCAGCTCAGCCACACCATCTCGCGCGTGCGCGCGGCCCTCAACACCGGCCTGACCATCCGCGGCGTGGTCATCACGATGTTCGACGCGCGCACCGCGCTGGCCGGACAGGTGGTGGCCGAGGTGCGCAAGCACTTCCCCGGCAAGGTGTTCAGGAGCGTGATCCCGCGCAGCGTGCGCCTGGCCGAGGCGCCGTCGCACGGGCTGCCGATCTCGACTTATTCCCCGTCATCCGCCGGCGGCGCGGCCTACCAGGCCCTGGCCGAAGAGCTTCTGAAGGGTGACAAAGCCAGGGAAGATAGCCGGTGAAAGCGAGGTCGGCGCGCAGCGCCGCCCGCCTCGCCTTCACGGGACATGAGACTTATGCCTGCTAAACGCGGCCTCGGGCGTGGCCTGGACGCCCTCATCCCGGTCTCCGAAGCGGAAAGCGGCGTCAGCCAGTTGCCGATCTCCAGCATCACGCGCAACCCGCGCCAGCCGCGCCAGCGCTTCGAGCCGGCGGCGCTCGAGGAGCTGGCCGCCTCCATCCGCGAACACGGCCTCCTCCAGCCCGTCGTCGTCGCCCAGTCCGGCGTTCCCGGCCGCTACGTCCTCATCGCCGGCGAGCGCCGCCTGGAGGCCAGCAAGATCGCCGGCCTGCCCACCATCCCGGCCCTCATCCGCGAGGCCACCGACCAGCAGCATCTCGAGCTGGCGCTGGTGGAGAACATCCAGCGCGCCGACCTTGGCCCGTTGGAGACGGCCCAGGCCTACCAGCATCTGGCGCAGGATTTTAAACTTTCGCACGAGGAAATCGCCGCCCGGGTGGGCAAGAAGCGCGTCACCGTCACCAACACCCTGCGCCTGCTCAAGCTCCCGCAGCGCATCCTGGATTCGCTCGCCAACGACCAGATCAGCGAGGGCCACGCCCGGGCCCTGCTGGCCCTGCCCAACGCCCAGGCCCAACTGGCCGCCTTCGGCGCCGTCATCGCCAAGGGCCTGACCGTGCGCCAGACCGAGGAGCTGGTGCGCCGTCTGCAGGGGCAGAAGGACCGGGACGCCCGCCCGGCGCGCGCCGCCCGCAACGCCGCCGAGGCCGACGACCTGACCGAGCGTTTGCGCAGCGCGCTGGGCACCAAGGTCGTGCTCAAACGCGGCCGGCGCGGCGGCACATTGACGATACACTTCTACTCGGACGAGGAGCTGAACGCCATCACGGCCGCGATCCTGGGTGAATAACCTCCCCGGCGCCGCGGCGAGGCGCCATGCGCATCCGCCTGCCCTCCGCTCAGGACGACACGTTCACCTGGACGATCGACGAAGCGCCGTTCCGCGCCCGGGCCGGCGGCGCCGCCGAGCCGCTCTGCGCCGATCCCCCGCCAGCGCCCATTCCCGCAAAGCCCCCCGCCGAACCGGCGCGGGCGCTCTGGCTCCCGGTGTCCGCGGTGGCCGGCGTCCTGCTCACCATCTGGCTGAGCACGCTCTGGGCCGCATGGCAGCGCGAAACGGCCATACGCGAGACGGTGGCGCGCGAGGAGCGGGCCGCGCTGGCGGGCGATCTCGCCGGGCTGCGGGCGCTCTCTGACCCCGCCGACAGCGCCTGGCTGGACGAGCGCCTGCACTACGCCGCCGCCGGTCTGCCCGCGCCGCTTCCGCTGCGTTCACTTGCGCCGGCGCCAATCCCGGGCTGGGTGCGCTCGCTGACGGTTGTGTCGCCGGACGTGATCCGCGTGGACGTGGCCCGGGCTTTCCGCGCGCCCGACTGGACCAGGCCGGCCTTTGCGCTGCCGCAGTTCTACCGGCGCGTCAACGGCGCCTGGCGCCGCACGCCGCCGCCGGTCGCATTCTGGGGCCGGCCGCAGCGCCTGGAAGGCCGCTTCGTCACCTTGCGCTTCCGGCCCGTTGACGAGGCGCTGGCGCAGGAATGGCTGCCCGAACTGGAGGCGCTGCTGGAGCGCGTCTGCGCCGACCTGGGGTGTCCGCCGGCGCCGATCACGGTCAGCCTGGAGCCGGAGGTGGCCCTGCCGCCCCAAACTTCCAATCAGCGCGCCGGCGACCCGTTCCTGATCGCGGGGCTGCCGCCCGTCATCAACCGTTACCCCGAATACCGGCTGCGGGCGCCGTCGCCGCACGGCGTCGGCTATCCGCTGGACGACACCGGGCGCCGGCTGCTGCAGCGGACCCTCGCCACGCACGTGCTCTTCGCGGCGGCGGACCGGGCCGCGTTCGCGGACGGCGACGGCGAGGACGACGGCAACGCCTTCTTCTACGCGCTGGTGGTGCGCCTGGCCGCGCGGTATGGCCTGGAGGCGCCGGCGGTCTTCACGTATCGAGCGCCGCCGGCAGAGGAGCCGGTGAACCTCGACCGGCTCTGGCGCCTGCGCTTCAGCGTCTGGCGTCACCCGGACCTCATCCGGCACGCCCTGGCGCAACTGAACGATTGGCTGGCCGAGGCGCCGCCGCAATCCGAGGCGGCGCTGCTGCTCCATCTGCGCGAGGCCCCCTCCCTGGAAGCCTGGCTGGCGGCCGGAACAGGCTATAATCGGCTCATCCCATTGGAGGAGAGTCCGACCGCATGGCAAAGCATGGCCGCGTTTTCTCCGGCGCCCGGCCCACCGGCCGCCAGCACCTGGGCAACTACCTGGGCGCCATCAAAAACTATGTCGCCCTGCAGGACGACTATGAGTGCGTCTACTGCATCGTCGACCTGCACGCGCTGACGACGCTGGATGAGTTCGAAAACCTGCGCCACAACACGGCCGAGATGGCCCTGGACTGGCTGGCCGCCGGCATCCGCCCGGCCGAGACCATCATGTTCGTGCAGAGCCACGTCCCGCAGGTCACCGAGTTGCACACCATCCTGAGCATGTTCACGCCGCTCGGCAAGCTCACCGACCTGCCGACCTTCAAGGAGAAGGTCGCCCAGCAGCCGCACAACGTCAACTACGGCCTGGTCGGTTACCCGGTGCTGATGGCGGCCGACATCACACTCTACAAGGCCGATGTCGTGCCGGTGGGCGTGGACCAGGCCTCGCACCTCGAGTTCACGCGCGAGATCGTGCGCACCTTCAACTACCGCACCGGCAAGCAGGCGCTGGTCGAGCCGCAGATGAAGAACACCGAGTACCCCAAGGTGCTCGGCACCGACGGCCAGGCCAAGATGAGCAAGAGCCTAAACAACCACATCGAGCTGGCCGCCACGCCCGAGGAGACCCAGCAGCGCGTGATGACCATGGTCACCGACCCGCAGCGCCAGCGCCGCACCGACCCCGGCCGGCCCGAGGTCTGCAACGTCTTCAGCCTGCACAAGACCTTCTCGCCCGGCGACGTGGCGATGGTCGATGCCGAGTGCCGCCGCGCCGGCATCGGGTGCGTGGATTGCAAGAAGCTGCTGGCCAGGAACATCAACGCGCACCTGGAGCCGTTCCGCCAGAAGCGCGCCGAACTGGCCCGCGATCCGCAACAGGTCTGGGAGACGCTGGCCGACGGCGCCCGCCGCGCGCGCGTCATCGCCGAGCAGACGCTGGCCGAGGTCAAGGACGCGATCGGGTTGCCGTAATTGAGAAGGGTGACTGGAGAAGCCTCACTTCGCCCTTCCTTACCGTTTGCGGGAGACGTCTATGGACATCAGCCTGGCCGCCGAGAAAGCCTACCACTTCATCCCGCAGGTGGCCCTCGAAGTCGCCCGGGACCGCGTGGAGCAGAAGAAGGCCAGCCTGGTGGCCGGCACCGTCGGCGCGCTGCTCTCCCGGCCGAAGCCGGAGGAGATCCAGCTGGTGTCCGTCGAGAACCGGCTGGAGTCGTTCTGGCAGGTGGCGGCCTCGGCGCGCACGGCCTATGACCGCAGCCGCACCTATTCGGTGACGACCGGCGGCCCGGACGTGGCGCGCGTGACCGTCTTCGGCCAGGAGCTGACGGTGGACGCCAAGGCCAGGGGCGGGCCGGCGTTCACGTTCATGGGCACCGAGCACTGCGTCCAGGAACTGCGCCTCAACCAGACCTTCGACGGCGTCACGGGTGAGAAGGCCGACCTGGGCCGCTACCTGGGCTATTCCAAGACCGAGATCACCGACCTGGCGGCCTTCGCGCCGGCGGCGACGCTGGTGGTCCCGCCGCAGGTGCGCGCCACCGCCGTCGTCCGCCAGGTGCTGTCCGAGGTCGTCCGGCCGGTGCAGAACGCCCAGGTCATCCACGAGGAGCGCGTGGACGTGGAGCTCATCGACCTGAACTTCCGCCCGGTGTACGCCTTCGAGTATGAGTGGGCGGCCAAGAACAAGCGCAGCGTGGTGGAGTTCGACGCCCTGACCGGCGAGATCCGCGCCGGCGGCAAGAAATGGAGCGACCAGCTCAAGAGCCTGACCGCCATGGTCACGCGCGACCTGGTCTTCGACGTCACCGCCGACGCCCTGGGCATGATCGTGCCCGGCGGCGGCATCGCGGTCAAGTTCGTCAAGGCCGTCGTGGACCGGGGCAAGTAAGGGCGGCTTCCCGCCGCGACCATCTCTTCCCGATGCGCCTCGTCCTCCAGCGCGTCACCTATGGCGCCGTCGCCGTGGCCGGCGAGACCATCGCCGAGATCGGGCCCGGCCTGGTGATCCTAATCGGCGCCCGCCTCGGCGACACGCCCGCCCAGGCCGACTGGCTGGCCGAAAAGACCGCCCACCTGCGCCTCTTCGAGGACGCGGCCGGCAAGCTGAACCGTTCGGTTATAGAGGCCGGCGGCAGCGCGCTGGTCGTCCCCCAGTTCACGCTCTACGCCGACGCCCAGAAGGGGCGCCGCCCAGCCTTCACCGACGCCGCCCCGCCCGACCAGGCGGAGCCCCTCATCGCGCGCTTCGCGGAGGGGCTTCAGCGTCTCGGCGTGCCCGTGCAGACCGGGCGCTTCCGGGCCGAGATGCAGGTGACCATCCACAACGACGGCCCGGTGACGATCATCCTGGAACGCTGATGACCCTCTTGCGCCTCCAGCACGCCGCCGTCATCGACGGCACCGGCCGCCCGCCCCAACCCGACACGCTGGTGGTCGTGCGCGGCGACCGGATCGCGTACGTCGGGCCGGAGGCGGCCTGGGCGCCGCCCCCGGATGAGCCGGCGGCGGCCATCGACCTGACCGGGCGCTACCTCCTGCCCGGCCTCATCGACTGCCACGTCCATCTCGCCTGCGAATGCCTGCCGGACAGCACCCTGCAAGGGCCGCTCGGCTGGACCACGCTGGTCATGCTGCGCCACGCCCAGAACACGCTGGCGGCCGGCTTCACCAGCGTGCGCGACGTCGGCGGCCGGCACTTCCTCGAATTCTCGCTGCGCCGCGCGCTGGAGGCCGGCTGGTTCGCGGGCCCGCGCCTGCAACTGGCCGGCAAGCTGCTCTCCATCACGTCCACGGGCAGCGAGTGGTACGACGGCATGTACCGCGAGGCCGACGGGCCGGACGAGGTCCGCAAGGCGGCGCGCGAGCAACTCAAGGCCGGCGCCGACCTGATCAAGGTCCTGGCGACCGGCGCGGTGCTGGCGCCCGGCGAGCAGCCCGGCGCCGTCCAGTTCGGGGTGGACGAGTTGCGCGCGGCGGTGGAGGAGGCGGAGAAGGTCGGCAAGAGCGTGGCCGCCCACGCCCACGGCCTGCAGGGCATCCGCAACGCGGTGCAGGCCGGCGCGCGCACCATCGAGCACGGCACGTATCTGCACCAGGACCCGCGCCTGATGGAGACCATGGCCGAGCGCGGCGTGTTCCTCATCCCCACCCTCAAGGCCGGCTTCGACGTGATCGCCGGCGACCGGCCCGGCATCCCGCCATGGATCATCGAAAAATCGAAAGAGGTCCAGGAGGACGCCTTGCTCAGCGTGCGCCGTGCGCTGGCGATGGGCGTGCCGATCGCGTTGGGCACGGACGCCGCCACGCCCTACAACTTCCACGGCGAGAACGCCCTGGAGCTGGTCTACATGGCCGAGGCCGGTCTCTCCCCCATGCAGGCCATCGTCGCGGCCACGCGGGACGCCGCCCGCGCCCTGGGCTGGGCCGACCGGCTGGGGACGCTGGAGGCCGGCAAGCTGGCGGACCTGATCGTCGTGAAGCGGGACCCGCTGGCCGACCTCAAATCCCTGGCCGACCGGCGCAACATCGAATACGTGATGCAAGGGGGCCGGTTCGTGGCGCGCGAGTTCGCGGACGCGCGCGGGATTCCCGAAGCGGCTATGGCCGGGGCGTGGGTTTGTTGCGGATTACCGGGGCGGGAGATTTAGCGCAACTGCCCGTCCGCCTCCCAGCGCCTCAACACTCCCGGTTCCTGCCACAACACGGCGTCCAGCTGCACAGCCACGGCGCCGGCCGCCCGCATCGCGTCCGCATTCTCCACCGAGAAGACGCCGCCCGCCCCGATGATGGGCGTCGCTGAGCCGGCCAGCGCCGCGGTCACGGCCCGCACGGCCTCCACAGCCGCCGCGAACTGGCCCGGCCCGTAGACCCGGCCGGTGACGGTCCGCCCGCCGGCCTCCACGCTCAACCGGGTCGGCGCGCCCACGGTGAGCGCGTCGGCCCCGGCCTGGACCGCGGCCCGGCATAGCTCTGCCGCCCGGGCCACGGGCAGACGCACCAGCAGCGGCGGGCCGCCGTGCGCCCGGCGCACGAGGGCTATCAGCTCAGACTCGTCCACGTCCTCGCGCAGACCCAGTTCGACGCCGCCCACCCGCTCGTCGCGGTCCAGCGCTTCCAGCGCCCGGCCGACGTCGTCCGGCGTGGTCGCCGCCAGGTGGACGACGACGGGCACGCCGGCGCGGGACAGCCGGCGCTCCCACTCGCGCGCGAACTGTCTCAGCGCGGCGCGCACGCCGGGATTGGGCAGGCCGGTATGGATCAGCACGCCGTCCGTCAGTTCGATGGCGTTGGGCGCCGCCGCCGGTGTGCGCGGCGTCCAGGTGAGCGGATTCGTGACGAACGCGCCGAGCGCCGTCAAGTCGGCCAGGCCGCGGGCCTCGCCGGCAAAGCCCAACGTCCCGGCGGCGTTCAGCAGCGGGCGTTTGAGCGCCAGGCCGCGTTTATGGTTGGAGGCCAGCTCGATCAGGGTGTTGTTCATCGCTGGGCGGTGATCGCCGTCACCCAATCCGGGGACGACGCGAGAATTATAATCGTCGCGCCATGATCGTCCGCCTTCTGAAAGCGCTGGGGAGCTTCCGGCGTCGGCCCGTGATCTGGCGCCGCGCGGAGGCTGAGCGCGTCCTCACCATCGAGTTGCGCGGCTGGCTGCCGCCGGCGCTGCTGGCCGTCGCGTTGGCCTGGTACGCCGCCGCGCCGGCGGCCGTCATCGCCATGAGCGTCGCGGCCCTGGCCGGGCTGCTGCTCAGCGCCTGGGGCTGGGCGCGGACGCTGGCGACGCGCGTGGTCGCCGGGCGCACCTTGCGCTACGCCGCCATGCAGGTCGGCGACGAGATGGAGGAGGCGATCACGCTCGCCAACCGGGCGCCGCTGCCCGCGCTGTGGGCCGAGTTCGTTGACCGGTCGGACCTGCCCGGCTACGCCCTGGCCAGCGTCCGCGGCGCCGACGGCCACAGCGAAATCCATTGGCGCGCGCACGCCCTGTGCTCGCGCCGGGGACGCTTCCTGCTCGGGCCGTGGGAATTGCGCCTGGGCGACCCCTTCGGGATATTCCTGGTCCGCCAGGTCTACCTCCAGCCGCAGGAACTGGTCGTCTATCCGTCGCTGGCCGCCCTGCCGCGCCGCCTGCTCCCCCACACGCCCACCTTCGGCGAACACCGGCTGCTGCGCCAGCCGCTGCCGGCCGAGACCCTGAACGCCATCATTACGCGGCCCTACGTCCCGGGCGACGCGCTCCGCCGCGTACACTGGCGCACCTCCGCACGCCGGGGCGCCTACTTCACCAAGGTCTTCGAGCCGGAAGCCACGTCGTCGGTCTGGCTGCTGGCCGATTTCGACCCGGCCGTCCACCTGGGCGACGGCGACGACTCGACTGAGGAGACCATGGTCCTGCTGGCGGCGTCGCTGGCCGCGCAACTTCTGCGCCAGGGCCTGTCCGTCGGCCTGGCGGCCGCGCACGGCGAGCGGGTGATTGTCGTGACGCCGCGCCCTGGCCCGTTGCATCTGTGGGCGCATTTGCGCGCCCTGGCGCCCCTCCACCCATTGCCGGGAACCCTGCCCCTGGACGCGTTGCTGCACGCCATCGGGCCCCTGCTGTCCGTCCGCGACCTGATCGTGACGCTGACGCCCTCGTTGGCCGAGGCCTGGCCGCGGGCGCTCGTGCAGGTGGCCCATCGCGGCGCGCGGGCCGAGGCCATCCTGATTGATCCGGCCTCGTTCGGGGGCCTGGCGGAGGCCAGGGCGCTGCTGCCGGCGCTGGCCGGCCTGGGCCTCCCGGGCAAGGTCGTGCGCCGGGGCGAAATCCAGCCGCTGACGGCCGCCTACGGGGCGCTGCGCCGCTGGGAGTTCCTCACCACGGGCACCGGGCGCGCGGTGGCGCTTCAGACCCCGCGCAGCGCGCCGACGCTCGAGGCGCAGTGGGCGGCGCTGGAGGCGAGGCCGCGATGAGACGGCTCAGGCTTCCGCCGGGCGCGCGCTCCACGGGCCTGCTGCTCATGTTGACGGCGGCGACCGTGGCCGTCGCCGTCTACAGCCTGGAGGCGGCCGAGTGGGTCCCGTCCGGCGCGCGTTACGCGAGCGGTTTGTGGCTCGGCGCCATGTGCGGCGCGGCCCTGGCGGTCTCACGCTTCCGGCCGCATCTGGCCCTGGCGTACAGCCTGGCGTTGTCGCTGGCGGCGGCGGGCGAGGCGGCGGGCGAGGTGTTCCTGCCGGCCCTGTCCCAGGGCGGGCAGCCGTTCGGCGAGATCGTCTGGGGCTGGCATGTGCGCCTGGGGACGCTGGCGGACCGCGCGGCGGCGTGGGCGGCGGCCATCGCCGGGGGCGGCACGCTCCGCGACAACGGCCTGTTCGTCTTCGCCGCCGCCTGGCTGCTCTGGCAGGCCGGCGCCTGGCTGCTCTGGGCGCTGATCCAGCGGCGGCCGGCGCTCGCGGCGGTGACGCCGCTGGCCGCCCTGCTCGGCGTCAACAACCATCTGGGCGACCGTCCTTCGGGCGAGTACGCGGCGTTCCTGGCCTGCGCCCTGGGCCTCATCGCACTGACGGCCTTTCGGGCGGCGCGCGACGACTGGGAGCAGCGCCGCGTTGACTACGCCGACGCCATCGGCCTGGACTGGGGGATCAGCGGCGCAGCGCTGGTGCTGGTGATCAGCGCGACCGTTGCGGCCGCGCCGCTGGCCGGCACACCGGCCGGCTGGCGGATGCTGGCCGACCTGCTCCGGGACGCGCGCCAGCAGACGGCGGAGACGGCCGCGCGCCTGTTCGCGGACGTCAACCCGCCGCGCGCCGATGTGCCCGCCCTGTCCGCCGACACGCCGGACCTGGGGCGTATCGGGCGGCCGTTGCCGCAGGGCGACGCGGTGGTGATGTGGGTGTCGGTCAGCGACCCGGCGCCCCCACCCCCGGAGGCCGGCCTGCCCGCGGAAGCCGCGCCGGGCCATTACTGGCGCAACCAGGTCTTTGCGACGTATACCGGCCTGGGCTGGGCGCCGCCGGCCATTTCTGGCGCGTCGGACGCGGGTTCAGGCTCGTCCGAGCCGATAGCGGGCCGCTACACGCTCACCCAGCATTACGAGATCGTGGCCGCGCACGGCCGGGAACTCTTCGCCGTCAACGCGCCGGTCTCCGCCACCGCCGGCGCCGCCGTGCAGACGCTCGTCCCCGGGCCGGACGCGCTCGTCCTCGGCGAGCCGTCGAGCTACAGCGTGGTCTCCTGGGCCACGCGCCTCACGGCCGCGCAGCTCGCCGCCGCGCCTGCGGACTATCCAGCGGAACTGCGGGAGCCTTACCTGCAACTGCCGGCCAGCCTGCCCGGGCGCGTCCGCGACCTGGCGCGCCGCATCGTGGCGGGGGCGGAAACGCCGTTCGCCAAAGCCCAGGCTGTCCAGGCTTACCTGCGCGCGACGTATCCTTATCAACTCGACGTGCCCGCCGCGCCCGCCGGCCAGGATGTGGTTGATTATTTCCTGTTTGACGCGCCGGGCGGCTTCTGCACCTACTACGCCTCGGCGATGGCCGTGCTCTTGCGCGCCGAAGGCGTGCCGGCGCGGGTGGTCACGGGTTTTGCCACCGGCGATTACGACTTCGACCGGGGCGCGTACCGTGTGCCCAGCGACGCCGCGCACGCCTGGGTCGAGGTCTATTTCCCGGGCTACGGCTGGGCCGAGTTCGAGCCGACGGCGGCGCGCGCCGCAATCGATTATGGGAGCGTGATCACGCCGCTGCCGGCGCCGACCCCTTCCGAGCCAACTACGGCCGGCGAGGGCGTGGATTGGCCCCTCGCCCTGGCGGCGGCGTTGGCGGTCGGGTTGGCGATCCTGAGCAGTGTCTGGTGGCGGCGGAGCCGGTCGCAGCCCGGCGTCGATCCGGCCACGCGGTCCTACTGGCGGATGCGCCGCGCCCTGGCCGAGGCCGGGCTGGAGGCGCCGCCGAGCACGACGCCGGACGAGTTCCTGGCGCGCTGCACCGCGGCGCTGGCCGGCCATCCGGCCCTGCGCGCGGCGACGGCTCAGGCCACGCGCCTGTACGTCGAGGCCCAATACAGCGGGCGCCCGGTGCGCGCGGCCGACGCCCGCCTGGTAGATGGCCTGTGGCGCCAGGCGCGCGGCGACCAGCGGCGGCTGTGGCTGGAGGCGTGCTGGACCCGGCTCCGGCGCCGCGCCGCTCACCGCTCGCCGGCCAGCCAGGCCTGAAACACGTCGCGGCCCGGCCCGGCCGGCGGCCAGTGCCGGTGGAAGGCCTCCTCCGTCAGGAGCACCTCGCGCACGCTGAGCGCCCGGCCGGCCTGCTCGGAGCGGCGGCGGACGAAGAGCGCGTTCTGCGTGGCGTGGCACAGCGCCGCCGCCTCCTTCTGGTCCAGGTACGCGCGCACATCCACCACGATGTCCGCCGGGTCATCGGCGTTGGCCAGGCGCGGGTAAGGGTGTTCAGGATAAGCGGCCGCGAACGAGTACAGCAGCGGCGCGGCCTCCCCGAGCGATTGCACCGCGATCCTGGCCATCCGGTGCAGGAGTTGATGCGCCGGGTGCCCGTACTCGCCGTTCGAGCCGTGCGTCAGCACCACCTCCGGCTTGAACTGCCGGAGGCTGCTGATGATCTGGCCGGACAGCATCACGGGGTCATGCTCCGGGGCGGAGAGCGTTTCGCCCGGCCCGATCTCGGGATCAACATAGCCGAGCAGGGTCAGGCTCTTGCCGCCGAGCTTACCGACGGCGCAGACCAGTTCCTGCTCGCGCACGGCGCCCAGCGCGGACCGGGCGCAGCGCGGCGGCTCGCCCAGTTCGCCGCCCTCGCCGCGCGTCAGGCAGACGACGTGCACCGACACGCCGCGCGCCGCCAACAGCGCCAGCGTCCCCCCGCACAGCATGGTCTCATCATCAGGATGCGCCACCAAACAGACCAGAGAAGGCATGTCACACCGCCACCACCGGCCCGTCCAGGCACGTCAGCCGCCGGCCGTGGCGCGTCTCCACCCAGCAGGCCTGGCAGCCGCCGAAGCCGCACGGCAGCGCCGGGAGGCGGAAAGCCAGCACCGCGCCCGAGGCTTTGAGCGGGCACAGGCGCCGGATTTCGCGCGCCGTTTCGGACGGATCGGGCAAATCCAGCACGATGGCCTCCGCCCACTCGGCCAGGTCGGGCGTGAGCGGACCGCGGGCCAGCTCCACGGCGGGCGGCAGCACGTCCAGCAACTCGTCCGGCGCGTCCGGCCACCACCAGGCGACGGCCCAGCCGCGCGCCAGCGCCCAGTTCAGCAGCGGCCACAGGCGCGGCAGCGCCCCGCCGGCCAGCAGCAGACGGGAGGCGCGCTCCGGCCAGGGGACGGCGCGGCCGCACGGCCCAAGCAGGTCCAGTTCGTCGCCCGGCTCCAGCGCGGCCAGGGGATGATCGGCCTCCAGCCAGATCGCCTGCCCGACCGGCGCGGCCGGGGCCGGAAAGACGGGCCGGCGCAGGAACGGGGCTGGCGCAGCCGTGGTCCGAGCCAGATAAAACTGCCCCGGCGCAGGCGGCGCGGCGTCGGCAGCCGGCCACCTGACGAGCCGATGTCGGGCAAATGTCGTGATTTCAAGGACCGTGACGATAAGCGAGTCCATATCAGCGGTGATATTATATGGGTAATCCATTCAACGAAAGGTGAAGCCGATGGGTATTCAGGAGATCGTTTCGGTTATTGCGACCGTCGCCTGGCTGGCGGCGATTGGCGGGTTGGGCTGGGCGGTTTTCAACAGCGCGCGCGGCCAGCGCGCCGGCGGCAGCTTTGCCGTGGTGATCGCCGTAGCCGTCACGGCGGCCGTCCTGAGCACGGTCGCCGCCGGGGTGGTGTTCGTCCAGCCCATTCAGCGCGCGGTGGTCATCACCGCCATCGGCCAGGGCGGCATCCGCTCGACGGCGCTCGAGCCGGGCCTGCACTGGGTGGTCCCGTTTGTCGAGCAGGTGCGCCTGTACGACATGTCGCGGCGCACCTTCACCATGTCCAGCACCGCGGACGAGGGCAGCGCGGTGACGGACGAGCCGATCCAGGCGCGCACCCGCGACGGCCAGATCGTCACCATCGACGCCTCCGTCATCTATTCGCTGGACCCGGACCGGATCGTAGACCTGCACAAGACCTGGCAGGACCGCTTCCAGGACGGCCTGGTGCGACCGGCGGCGCGCGGCATCATCCGCAATGTGGCCTCACAGTACGGCGTGGAAGAGATCGTCAGCACGCGGCGGGAGGAGATGTCGGAGCGCATCACCGAGCAGATGCGTCAGCAGTTTGCCGACAACAACCTGATCCTGCAGGATTTTGTGCTGCGTAACATCACCTTCTCGGAAGAGTACGCGAACGCGGTGGAACAGAAGCAGATCGCCGAGCAGCAGGCGCTGCAGGCGGCGTTTGTCGTCGAGCAGCGCAAGCAGGAGGCCGAACAGGCCCGCCAGGTGGCGCAGGGCCAGGCCGACGCGGTGGTCATCCGGGCCAAGGCCGACGCCGACGCGCGCATCATCCAGGCCCAGGCCGAGGCGGAGGCGCTCCGGCTGGTGAGCCAGGCGCTCCAGGATAACCCGGACCTGTTGACGTACCGCTACATCGAGAAGCTGGCGCCCAACGTGCAGGTGATGTACCTGCCGTCCGGGCAGCCCTACCTGATCCCGTTGCCGCAGGCCTCGGCGGCTGAGACCGCCCTGCCGACGCCGACCGCGCCCGTGAGCCCGACGGTGACGACGCCGTAGCCTGCCGGAGCAGGTTCATCCGCGCCGGTCCTCTTCCAAAGGACCGGCTTTTTTTTCAGGCGTACGGCGATCCTGCCAGGCAGCCCGGGTCATTGACAATGAATGCCTATCCATTACACTACAGGCGCCGTCCGGGTGCTTCTTTTTTTGTCTGCTCACATGGACCGGAAGTTGTTTTCGCTGGAAAAAGCGCGCGAGGCTTATCGGCTGGGGGACGTGGCGGAAGCCCGTCATCAGCTCGTGAACCTGGTGCGCCTGGAGCCCAGCAACGTCACGGCCTGGTTCTGGCTGGCGGACCTGGCCGAAAACGAAGAAGACGCGCAAAAATACAAGCGGCGCGCCGAGCAAATCCTGATCCTCCAGCGCCTCACCGGCCCGGGCGGCGCCCTCTGACCTCCGCCTCAATTGACAACTCACCCTTTCGGGTTAAACTGTTTTCACCCCTTTTAGGGGCGATTTCCGCTCGGGCGGGTGGCGCCGATGGAGTAAGGAGCCGGGTCATGCAGACTGTACAAGACCTATTACGCGCCAAGGGGCAGAACGTCTACGCGATCGGGCCGGACGCCACGATCTACGAGGCGCTGGAACGCATGGCCGAGTTCGATGTCGGGGCGTTGGTGGTGGTGGAGGGCGACCGGCTGGCCGGGATTGTGTCGGAGCGCGACTACGCGCGCAAGGTGGAACTGAAGGGCCGGCAGTCGCGCGAAACCCGCGTGCGCGACATTATGGTCAGCCATGTGTTCACGGTCAACCTGCGCCAGGACGTCAACGATTGCATGACGCTGATGACCGAGAAACGTATCCGGCACCTGCCCGTCGTGGAAGGCGGCCGGCTGGTGGGCCTGATCTCCATCGGGGACGTGGTCAAGGCCATCATTTCCGAGCAGGAGTTCGTCATCGCCCAACTGGAAGGCTATATCACCGGCAGCCGATAGCGGCGCTAGCGTTGTGTCTCCACCCACAACTGCCGGCCATCACTGACCAGCGTCACGGCCCCGCGCTCATCGGTGCGCAGCAAGGTCCGGCCGGCCAGCCGCCCGAGCAGTTCAGGGCCGAAGATATCGCCTGCCCGCCCGGCGCCGACGGAAGCCACGACCACCTGCGGGTCCAGCGCCTGCACCCATTCGTCCGTCAGCGCCGTCCGCGCTCCGCGCTCGGTCGCCAGCAACGCCGTCGCCCCGGCCACCGGCGTGCGCGCCAGGAGCCGGGCCTCGTCCTCGGCTTCCAGACCGACCGGCATCACCAGCGCGAACGCCCCCCACTCCAATCGCAGGGCTGCGCCGCCCGGGCCATCGGCCAGAACCCACAGCCTCACGCCATCCCCCAGATCGTAGGCCGGCAGATCGGCGGCGCTGGCCTTGCGGACCGGGCGCGTGTTGAGCGCCTGCAGGACGGTCTCAAACGCCGCGCCCTTGCCGGCGGACTGCGTCACCAGCGCCTGATCAACGCCGTAGCGCGCCAAAACGTCCGGCAGGCCGCCGACGTTCTCGTCGCGCGCGCCGGCCACGACCAGCAGATCGAGCCGGTTGTGGAAGAGCGGCAGGTGACGGGCCAGCCCGCGCACCAGCGCCCCGCCGCTCGGCCCGCCATCCACCAGGACATGCCCGCCGCCGGGAGTCTGGATCAGCACGGCGTCGCCCGAGCCCACGTCCAGCACGGTCACCCGCAGGCGGCCCGGCGCCTCCGGCAGGCTGAAGGCCGCACTCCAGGCCAGCAGCGCGCACAGGGCCAGCCCCGCGGCGCCGCCGGCGGGCAGGCTCTCGGACGCGAAGCGCGCCCACCATGTCGGACGCCGGTCAGCCGGCCGGCTCAGCATCCAGGTGAGGGCGAACAGCGCGGCGTAGAACCCGACCACCAGCGCCGGCGCCACGTCGCTCAGGCCGAGCGCGCCGCCGGGCACGCGCGCAAACAAATCGACAAACGCCAGTGTGTACGCCGTCAACGGCCAGGTGAGCCAGGCCGCAAGCTGCCCGAGCGGGAACCACAACAGGCCCAGGATCAGGGCCAGGCCGCCCAGGATCATCACGGCCGGCTGGACGGGCAGGATCACCATGTTGGCCGGCAGCGAGATGAGCGAGACGGAGCGGAAGTAGTAGGCCAGGAGCGGCAGCGTGGTGACCTGGGCCGCCAGTGTGATCAGGAACAGCTCACCGGCCAGGTTCGCCAGCCGTTCGGCGCGGCGGGCCGGCAGGCGCCGCTCCAGCCAGGCCTGGAATGCGTCCTGAAATCGGTCGCCGTACAGGATCAGGCCCAGCGTGGCTGCCGCGCTGAGTTGAAAACCCACGTCCCACAACGTGAGCGGATTGACGGCCGTCATGGCCACGGCCGCGGCGGCCAGGGCGTTGAGCCCGCCGGCGCGCCGGCCCGGGCGTTGGGCCACCACGCCCAGGCTCCCCATGATGGCGGCCCGCACCACCGACGCCCCGGCGCCGACCAGCACGGTATAGGCTGCGATCACAACCAGGGTGAGCGCGGCGCCGCGGTTCGCGCCCAGCGCCCGGCGAAAGGCCGCCATGAACAGGCTCACCAGAATGGCAATGTTAAAGCCGGATATGGCGACGATGTGCGATGTGCCCGTGGCGCTGAAAGCATCCTTGATCTCGGCCGGGATGCCGCTCTCGACGCCTAACAGGATTCCGCTCAGCAGGGCGGCGTGCGGTTCGGGGAACAGGCGGGCCAGCGTCGCCAGGGCGCGCCGTTTGAAATCGAAGACGCGCTGAAACACCCACTGGCCCTGGCGCTCGGCCAGGAACTCCACCGACCCGCCGCGCAACTGGGCGTGGATGCCCAGCCGGGCCAGGTAGTCCCGATAAGAAAAATCCGCCTCCTCCGGCGGCGTCTCAAGCGCGCCGGTTACGCGAATACGGTCGCCGTAGCGCCACTCGGGCGCGCCGGCCGCTGTGAGCCGTTCCTCGGAGTAGCGGGGCGCCGAGACCAACACCAGACCCTGAACCGGGATCGGGGTCTGAGCGCCCGGCCAGGCCAACGTCGCGGCGCGGACGCGCAGGTTGGTGCGGGTGTCGCGCACGTCCGGCTCATCCCAGACGACGCCCTCCAGCGTGACGTCGGCGCGGCCATTGTGGGCGGCGACGAAACCCGGATCGTCGAAGGCCGGCTGCGCGGACCGGTGACGCCAGGCGCCCAGCGCAAACGCCAGCGCGCACACGAGCAGCGTCCGCGCCGGGGCGCGCCGCCGGAACGCGATCAGGCCGACGCCCGCCAGGCCGGCGGCGCCGGGCCAGGCCCAGGCCGGCAGGGCCAGTTGCGCGGCGGCCCAGATCCCGGCCGCCCAGCCGAGTGCAAACAGAATCAGCGGAGTCATCCGGTTCCCCCTTTCCTTTCATTCGCGCCCCTTGTCCTCTACGCGCCTCTTCGAACGCGGCGCGTCTCTTCGTGGTGCTTCGCGCCCTGCGCGTCTTTCCGGTAACTTCGTGGAACTCAGCCCTCCGCAAAATACCTCTGCAGCCACTCCGTCGCGCCGCTGATGTCGGCGTCCACGGCGACCTCGATCAGGCGCGCGATCTTCTTGTGATCGTCCAGGCTCACTTCCTCGCGCAGGGTGGGGTTGAGGCGGCAGTAGCGCTCCCGCAGAATCTGCCGGCACTGGTAGTCGGCCACGTCGGCGGTGCCGTCGATCAGGATGCTCACCAGGCTGGTGGCCCACTGGGCCAGGCCGAGATTGGCGCCCTTCTTGCGGCTGACGTACTGCTGGTTGCGGCCGGTGCCGAGCGAGAGCAGGACGACATCTTTCAGGCCGACGCGCGCCGGCTTGTCCTCGCCCCGCTCGATCCGGCCCGAGTCCAGCGCCTGCGCCAGCGCGCACATGCTCGGGTTGTTGGCCACCACGCCGCCGTCCACAAAGCCGTCGTAGATCGGGAAGTAGGTCGGCGCGGCGCTCGTCCGCAGCGCGACGTCCACAATAGACTCGCCTTCATCCGACCCGCGCTCCTCGGTCGTGAAGTTGTGAAAGAACTTCGCCTTCCAGGTGCGCAGCACCTCCAGGTTGACGGCCTCATCTTCCTGGTTGTCCAGGTCGAAACTGGAGATGAGCACGTGGCGCGGGAGCAGATCCCCCAGCGTCCGGTCGCCGAAGTAAGCGCGCAGGACATCGGCCAGAGCGGCGTTGTCGTAGCGGGCCGACGCCACCCCGCCCAGGTCCAGCCAGTCCGGCACGGGGTTGGAGAAGATGCGGGCCCCATGCTCGACATACAACTGGCGGCATTTCTCCGCCGAGAAGCCGGCGGCCAGGCCGAGGGCCAGGATGCCGCCGGTGGACGTGCCTGCAAACAAATCGACCCGGTCCAGAAAGCCCGGCACGACCGCGTCGAGGCGTTTGAGCAACACGGCGGTCAGGACGCCGCGGATGCCGCCGCCGTCCAGGGACAGGATGCGGAAGTAGTCAGCCATGGAGCGCCTCCGTCGCTGAGCCCATCCGCCCCCAGTCTATGCGGGAGTGATGGCCTCACAATCTACAAACGGCAAGCAAAAGTTTGTCGCCTCGCTCAATTTTAGCTGTTTTTCTCCGATTTCTTGACATGCCTGCGGGCGTCGAGTACAATCCGGGCCGAGCGGGCCTGTAGCGCAGTTGGGAGCGCGCCTCAATCGCACTGAGGAAGTCGAGGGTTCAAATCCCTCCAGGTCCACACAGGAGCCGCGCCGCCGAGCGCGGCTCGCTCGTTTTCGCCCGACCCACGCACGCCGACAATTCTCCTTTGCGGAGCCCGGCATGAGCCTTGAGCTTCCCCGTCTCCCCGCCTACGGCCGTTCCAGGGCCGAGGTGCTGAACCGGATGCAGGCGCTGCGCGACCACGATGTGCAATGGCGTCGCGGCCGCGCCTTCAGCCTGGTCTTCCACGCCGGCGACGAAGTGAGCGAGCTGCTGCGCGACGCTTACGCCCTGTTCATGGCCGAGAACGGCCTGAACCCCACTGCCTTCCCCAGCCTGCGTCGGCTGGAGACCGAGGTGGTGGCGATGACGGCCGGCCTGCTGGGCGGCGACGCCGCCACCGTCGGCAACATGACCTCGGGCGGCACGGAAAGCCTGCTGCTGGCCGTGAAGACCGCGCGCGACTGGGGCCGGGCCGAGCGCGGCATCACACGCCCGGAGATGGTCCTGCCCGCCACCGCGCATCCCGCCTTAGACAAGGCCGCGCACTATTTCGACGTCCGGATCGTGCGTGTCCCCGTCGGGCCGGACTTCCGCGCCGACGTCGCCGCGACGCGCGCGGCGGTGACGCCGAACACGGTCTTGCTCGTCGGCTCCGCGCCGCAGTACCCGCACGGCGTGATCGACCCGATCGCCGAGCTGGCCGCCCTGGCGCGCGAGCGCGGCGTGCTGATGCACGTCGACGCCTGCGTCGGCGGCCTGATGCTCCCTTTCCTGCGCCCGTTGGGATACCGGGTCCCGGACTTCGACCTGAGCGTGCCGGGCGTCACGTCCCTCTCGGCCGACCTGCACAAGTACGGGTACGCGGCCAAGGGCGCATCGGTGCTGCTTTATAAAGACAACGCGCTCCGGCGGTATCAGCTCTTCGCGGCCATGGACTGGCCGGGCGGCATCTACGCCTCGCCCACCATCGCCGGCACGCGGCCGGGCGGCGCCATCGCGGCGGCCTGGGCCGTGCTCAATTTCCTGGGCGAGGCCGGCTACCGGCGGATCACGGAGACCGTCATGCAGACGACCATCAAAATCCGCGACGGCGCGCGCGCCCTGCCCGGCCTGAAGGTGCTGGGCGAGCCGGCGATGAGCGTGATGGCGCTGGCCTCCGACACGCTGGATATCTACGAGGTCGGCGATGAACTGACCGCGCGCGGCTGGTACCTGGACCGGCAGCAGCGCCCGCCCAGCCTGCACCTCACCATCAACCACGCCCACGCCGCCGTCGCCGACGAATTCCTGGCCGACCTGGCCGCCGCGGTCGAGACGGTCCGCCGGTCAGGCGTGCGCCAGACCGTTAACGCCGCCGTGGTCCGGGCCGCGCGCGCCCTCACCCGCTGGCTGCCGGAGGCCTGGGTCAGCGCCCTGTTGCGCCGGCTCTCCGGGGCGCTGGGCGGGGCCGGCGGGCGCGGGGGGCGCACGGCGGCCATGTACGGCATGCTGGCGACCCTGCCCAACCGCGGCGACCTGCGCGAGCTGGTGCTGGACCTGGTGGAGGGGTTCACGCGGCCGCAGGCGGACAGTTGAATCCACGAAGGGCACGAAGTCGCACGAAGCCTCTATGGCAACCCTGCTATGTATTTGCAGGCGCTGTGATCGGCGCAGTCTTTGCGCCAACTCGGATTGTCATCCGGCCGCCAGGTCGCTTCTCCTCCCGAGCGGCGCTTTGCTCCTTTTCGCTTCTCGCATGAACCCGTGAATTTCATGGCCGGCCTATCTGTCGCTGTCCTGCCTGACCTTCGCGCCTCTTCGTGCCCCTTCGCGTTTCTTCGCGCCTCTTCGTGTCTCTTCGTGTCCCTTTGCGCTTCTTCGTGTCTCTTCGTGTCCCTTCGTGTCCCTTTGCGCTTCTTCGTGTCCCTTCGTGTCCCTTCGTGTCCCTTTGCGCTTCTTCGTGTCCCTTCGTGTCCCTTCGCGTTTCTTCGCGCCTCTTCGTGTCTCTTCGTGTCCCTTCGTGTCCCTTTGCGCTTCTTCGTGTCCCTTCGTGTCCCTTCGCACTTCTTCGTGTCCCTTCGTGTCCCTTCGTGGAAAGTCCCCGTGCCGCCTGTGAAGGAGGTCGTCCGTGAATAAAACCCAACCACGCCTGCCCCTGTGGACCAGGCTCGTCTACGGTTCCGGCGACTGGGGCATGGCGTCGTTTAACACCCTGCGCCAGATCTTCTACGCCATCTTCCTGACCGACGTCGTCGGCCTGGACCCGCGCCTGGCCTCGGTGGCGGCGCTGGTCGGCGTGGTCTGGGACGCGTTCAACGACCCGATCGTCGGCGCGCTCAGCGACAACCTGCGGACGCGCTGGGGACGCCGGCGGCCGTTCCTGGTGCTCTTCGCCGTCCCGTTCGGCCTGTGCTTCCTGGCGCTGTGGTGGGCGCCGCCGTGGGAGAGCGAGGTCGCCGTCATGCTGACCGTCATGGCGGCCTACATGCTCAGCGACACCCTGCAGACGCTGGTGACCGTGCCTTTCTTCACGCTGTTGCCGGAGCTGACGCCCGACTACGATGAGCGCACGGCCCTCACCGGCTACCGGATGACCTTCAATCTGATCGCGTCGCTGGCCACCGCCGTCGCCGGGCCCGCCATCGTGGATGAAGCCCTGGCCGCCGGCCTCACCCAGCAACAGGGCTATCTCATCGTCGCGGCCCTGTTCGGCGGCCTGGCGGCTGTGCCCTTCCTGCTCATCGGCCTGCTGCTCCGCGAACGCGCCCCGGCGGCCGACCCGGCCGCGCCGACGACGCCCTTCGCCGAGGCGCTCAAGGCCGCCTGGGGCAACCGGCCGTTCCGGATCGCGGCCCTGCTCTACATGCTCAACTGGATCACGTTCGACCTGGTGGCCCTGATGCTGCCGTTCTACCTGATCTACTGGGTGGCGGGCGGCGACCTGCTGGCCAAGGCCGACCTGTTCGGCGTGAAGCTGTCGCTGGAGTCGGCGGTGCTCGGCCTGCTGTTGATCACGGCCGTGCTGGCCCTGCCGCTGTGGACCTGGCTGGCGCGCCGCTTCAGCAAGCGCAGCGCCTACATCGGCGGCATGCTCTTCTGGGCCGGCGTACAGATCGTGCTGATCACGGCCCAGCCGGGCCAGGTGAACTTCGTGCTCGGGTTGGCCGTGCTGGCCGGCCTGAGCGTCTCCACCGCGCATGTGTTGCCGGAGGCCATTTTCCCGGACGTGATCGAGTGGGATGAGCTGCGCACCCGGCAGCGGCGCGAGGGCCTCTACTACGGCGTGAAGAATTTCATCCGCAAACTCACCGGGGCGCTGGCGATCTTCGCCGCCCTGCAGGTGCTGGGCTGGTTCGGCTACCAGACGCCGCCGGACGGGGCGACGCAGTTCGCGCAGCCGGCCGGCGCCCTGGACGCCATCCGCTGCCTCACCGGCCCGGCCGGCGCGCTGCTGCTGCTCGGCGCCGCCGGCGCAGCCTGGTTTTACCCGCTCACGCGCGAGCGCCACGCCCGCATCCGGGCGCTCCTGGCGCAGCGACAGGCGCGGAAGGTGAGGCTATAATGGCCTTCGTCCGCGGCGTCGGGGAGGGCGCCGGCCGGGACCACGCCTTACGCTGGGGGGCCTGCAGCCTATCGTCGCTGACCGACCCGACGCGGCCAGGGCAGAGGGCGTTTGACGCCTGGGCTCGATCATTCTGGAGGCCGAGATGTTCGCCCGCCTACGTTCCTGGCTGGCGCCACCGGTGTTGGGCGACGAGGAGCAAACACGCCAGGCACAACTGCTGTACGCTGTCCTGGTGTTTACGTTCGGCCTCACCCTCGTCGCCACAACCGTCTTCATCTTCTTCTATAGCGGGCTGACGACCTCCACCGTCACCGGCCTGGTCCTGGCAACGGCGCTGCTCGGCCTGCTGGTTCACCTCCACCAGGGCCGCTTGCGGCTGACCGGCTGGCTCCTGGTAGCAACCCTGCTGGCGGCGCTGACGGTGATCGCCGCGGGCGCCTACGGGCTGCGGGCGCCCAGCCTGCCGGGTTACCTGCTGGTCATCATGATCGCGGGCCTCGTGCTGGGCCCCCGCGCCGCCCTGATCGCCGGCGGCCTGTCGGCGCTGGCGACCTTCAGCCTGTTCTTCCTGGAGCACGCCGGCTGGCTGCGTCCCATCCCGCTGGCTCCCCGGCCTTCCCTGGCGGAGTGGATCGTGTTCGGCCTGGTGTTGATCGCCGCCACGCTGATGATGCGCAGCGCCGCTCACAGCCTGGCCGGCAGCCTTCGACAAGCCCGGGAACGGGCCCGGCACCTCGACGCCGCCAAACTGGCCCTGGAACAGCGTGTGCAGGCGCGCACGCTGGAGCTCCAGGCCCTCAACACACAGCTCCAGAAGGAGCTGGTCGAACGCCGGCGCGTGGAGGCCGACCTGCGGCGCTCGCAGGACCTGCTGCACGGGTTTGTCAACGCCCTGGACGATCCCGTCTTCGTCAAGGACGCGCAGCACCGCTGGGTGATCCTGAACGACAGCTTCTGCGCGCAGCTGGGGCAGCCGCGCGAGGCCCTGATCGGGCGGAGCGACTACGACTTCCTCCCGGCGGCGCAGGCCGATATCTTCTGGGCCGTCGATCAAGAAGTGCTGGACACCGGGGCCACCCGGATCAACGAGGAACTGATCACCTGGCAGGCCGGCACCCGCCTCCTCTCGACCAAGAAATCCCTGTTCGTGGATCCGGTCTCCGGCGAGAAATTCGTCGTCGGCACGATCCGCGACATCACCGACCGCCGGCGCATGGAAGAGGACCTGCGCCGGTCGGAGGCCCATCTGCGCTCCATCGTCACCAATCTGCCGGTGATCCTGTTCGCGCTGGATCGTGACGGCGTGTTCACCCTGTCCGAGGGCCGCGGGTTGTCGGCCCTGGGCCTGCGGCCGGGCGAGGTGGTGGGGCGCTCGGTCTTCGACGTCTACGCCGACGCGCCGGACGTCCTGGCCCTGGTGCGCCGGGCGCTGGCCGGCGAAGCGTTCCTCGGCCTGACCCAGGTCGGCGCGCTGTGGTTCGAGACCTGGTATTCCCCCCTGCGCGACGCGGCCGGGGCGGTGGCCGGCGTCATCGGCGTCGCCAGCGACATCACCGAGCGCAAGCGGGCCGAAGCGGCGTTGCAGGCCAGCGAAACGCGCTACCGCACCACGCTGGCGCACATCGACGAGGTCGTGTACATGATCCGGCAGTCCGCCGACAACCCGTACCAGGGCGAGATCGAGTTCGTCAGCGACCGGGTCGAGACGATCCTGGGCTACCCGGCGCGCGCCTTCGCCGACGACCAGGGCCTGTGGTTCACGCTGGTGCACCCGGACGATGTCCCGCACCTGCAGGCGCAGACGGCTGAGCTGTTCGAGACCAAACGGCCGGTCACCCGCGAGTACCGGATGCGCCGGCGCAACGAGACGGAGTACCGGTTGATCGAGGACCGCGTGGTGCCGCAGGTGGACGAGGCCGGCCGGATCGTCGCCACCTTCGGCGTCGCCCGCGACATTACCGCCCGCAAGCAGGCCGAGGCGGAACGCGAGGCCCTGATCCACGAGCTGGAGGCCCGCAACGCCGAGCTGGAGCGCTTCACCTACACCGTCTCCCACGACCTGAAAAGCCCGCTCATCACCATCACCGGCTACCTCGGTTACCTGGAGCGCGACGCCCTGGCCGGCAACTTCGACCGCTTCCGGGCCGACCTGGCGCGCATCGGCAACGCCGCCGAGCGGATGCAGACGCTCCTGGACGAGCTCCTCGAGCTCTCGCGCATCGGGCGCCTGATCAACCCGCCCGAGGCCGTGCCGCTGACCGAACTGGTCCGGGAGGCGCTGGAGATCACCGCCGGCCGGCTGGAGCGCCGCGGCGTCCTGGTCCAGGTCGCGCCGGACCTGCCCGTGGTCTTCGGCGACCGGCAGCGCCTGCGTGAGGTCGTCACCAATCTTTTGGAAAACGCCGCCAAATTCATGGGGTCCCAGCCCGAGCCGCGCGTGGAGATCGGCGTCCGCCGCGACGGCCCGCTGCCCGTGATCTTCGTCCGCGACAACGGCCTCGGCATCGACCCGCTGTATCACGACAAAGTCTTCGGCCTGTTCGAGAAACTGGACGCCCACAGCGAGGGCACCGGTATCGGGCTGGCGCTGGTCCGGCGCATCGTCGAGGTCCACGGCGGCCGCATCTGGGTCGAGTCCGCCGGCCTGGGCCGCGGCGCCGCCTTCTGCTTCACTTTGCCCGAAGCGCCGCCGGGGGCGGGCTAGGCCCATGCGCAGCCAACCCCTGGTGGTCCTGCTGGTGGAGGACAACTCGGACCACACCGAGCTGATCGCGCGCAGCCTGCGGGACCACCGCGTCGCCAGCCGGCTGTTCCACGTCTCAGACGGCGAGGCCGCGCTCGATTACCTGTTCCACCGCAACGCCTTCGCCGACCCGGCGGCCGCGCCGCGCCCGCACGTGATCCTGCTCGACCTGCGCCTGCCGCGCGTGGACGGCCTGCAGGTGCTGGCCGAGATCAAGGCCGCCGA